>Ga0105240_10002068_pt1 | contig 32884 bp, 30 predicted proteins | sample KBSC54metaG_FD_80426 | JGI IMG/M metagenome (GOLD analysis project Ga0105240, IMG submission 80426) | Corn rhizosphere microbial communities from Kellogg Biological Station, Michigan, USA - KBS C5-4 metaG | ecosystem: Host-associated > Plants > Roots > Rhizosphere > Soil | place: Michigan, USA... | reverse complement strand
GCGGGAATAATCATTGCATTCAGTGGGCCGCGCGAACGGGAGGATAAGCCTAATCCCTGACGAAGCACTCGTTTTAAATTAGAGTTACCTGGCGCAAGGCTAGTATATAAAAATTGAGTGGTCGGGAATAATTGTTGGGGAATCCTAGAAGTAGAGGCAAAAAGCGCCTTGGTATTTATTAGCGCTTGCAACATTCCCGAAGCAAAATCACTACGTTTTTTGTTTTCAAGGACGGTTGCAGCCGTTAACCAGATTCCACCTATTAATAAACCCACAATTGTCAGCACGATTGCAATTTCAATCAAGGTGAAACCATAATGATTGTTAGCCTTCATCTTATCTCCCTATATGATGTCTAAAATATTCATATCTTTATCACAAGTCTTTATAATAAATGATGTGCTGGCCTAGATATCAACCCTTATCTAAGCCAGCACCTAAACAATTTTGGATCATTCAACTTCTTATACCGCCATATCAAACTCAATTGTGTTCGTGTTTCCAACGCCATTGCAATCTGTTGCAACATCGGATGTCGTTGCTAAAGAGTTGAGAACTGAACCATTAACGATGATTGATGAAATTCTCAGATTATCATGGGATGTAATTACCTTGGTTACGACCGCAACGCATGCGGCTGACGGAATACCTAAAGTTGGATTTGCGCTGCCGATAATAAGTTGAATGATATTGCCCGTACCAATGAAATTGATACTATCTTGAGTTAAATCACTGGCATATGGATTATGTAAATGACCATCGGCGGTGACCAAGTCGGATGGTATTAGACTGGCGGCAATGGCGGTGCTGTTATCAAAACCATCTGCTGGTAAAGCTGCAGCGGCAGCCGTGGCAACAGGGATGATCATCCCCGTCATGGGACCGCGCCTGCTGTTGGATAAACCAAAGCCGCGATGAAGCAATGGTTTTAGGCTATCTTCACCAAGCCTGAAGGCGGCATAGAAAAACTGTGCGGCCGGGAAAAATGGTTTGAGATTATGCGAATTAGAGGCAAAAAGCACTTCGGTATTGACCAGTGTTTGCAACATTTCCGTAGCAAAATCATTGCGCTTTTTATTTTCCAGGACGGTCGCCGCCGCCAACCAAATACCGCCAACCAACAGGCCCACAATCGTCAGGACGATTGCGATTTCAATCAGCGTAAAACCAGAACGGTTACGGATTCTCATACCGCGCTCCTGAATAATTTATTATAACTCAAAATATTAACATCTTTCTAACTATAGCCTTTTATTGGTTAAAATTTTACTAAATTAATCATGAATTTTTTGTGAAAAGTCTTATATAAAACAATCGGTACCGGTTTATAATGGCATGATGACTGCAAATTCGATGAAAGATCTACAACAAAAACTGCAAAGTTTTATCACCCTGCCTTCCGCGGCGGTTAATTTAGGGCTGGAGCGGATTGAACGGCTCCTCGCCGCGCTCGGCGATCCGCATCTGCGTCTGCCGCCAGTGATCCATGTTGCGGGCACGAACGGCAAGGGCTCTGCGGTTGCCTTCATGCGCGCAATGCTGGAGGCAGCCGGGCTGCGTGTACATGTCTTTACCTCGCCGCACTTGATCCGGTTTAACGAACGTATCTGCCTGGCTGGCGAATTGGCAGATGATGAAACCTTGATCAAAACCTTTGCGGATATCGCCGCGGTGAATGACGGTGCGCCGATCACCTATTTTGAAATGACGACGGTGGCGGCCTTTGTGCTCTTCGCGCGCGTGCCCGCGGATGTGGTGCTGTTGGAAGTTGGTCTGGGCGGGCGGCTGGATGCTACAAATGTCATCACGCCTGCCGTTTCTATGATCACGCGCATTTCCTATGATCATACGCATTTACTGGGCAATACGCTTGAAAAGATCACGACTGAAAAGGCCGGCATTATGAAACCCGGCGTGCCCTGTGTCATGGCCTATCAAGCCGATGAAGCAGTAAGGGCCACCCTGCGCGCGCATGCAGTAGAAGTTGGCTGTGAATTGATTGCGTATGGGAAGAATTTCTGGACGGAAGAATTGTCGGATGGGTTTGTTTACAAGACAGAAGAGCAGACGGGTAGAAGCGCCGAAGAGGTTAAATATGCTCCTCCTGCATTGTTGGGCGCGCATCAAATTTTAAATGCGGCGAACGCTATTACCGCAGTTAAAGTTTTTTCCTCTTATCTCCCATCACCCATCTCCCATCTGGAAGAAGCCATCCGCACCGGCCTGCGCACAGTAGAATGGCCTGGGCGGCTGCAGCGCATTACGACCGGACCCGTGGCGGCGACGCTGCCCGAAGGCGTCGAGCTTTGGTATGATGGCGCCCATAACGACAGCGGCGCCGAAGTTCTAGCTGAGCAATGCCGCCGGTGGAAGGCGGCGGGCTATGAGATTCATTTAATAATGGGAATGTTAAAGACGAAAGACCCCAGCGTGTTTTTTAAAATTTCCCCATGGGTTGCCAGTATCACCGCAGTTCCCATTGATAATACCGCATACACTGAAAATGAATTGGTCGAGCTATTACAGCCGATTAATCGGCCAATTCAAACAGCTTCAGATATATATGAGGCTGTTAGGAATTTAACAGCAGAACATAAAATGATTAAAGGCTCGGGGTCAGCACGGCTGCTGGTGTGCGGGTCGCTGCACTTGGCGGCTGGGCTATTGGCGCATTAAGCGGCTTCCCAGGTCGCCAGGCCATCAATTTTCGGAATGCGGGAGATGTATTTTCTGTTTCACTGCAAAGTATAAACGCAACGGCCCGGTTGCGAAATGCAATCGCGGGTGCCCATTCATCTAGATAATCATTGGGATTAAGCATTTGTTCCTGGTTGTGCTGGACAGCTCCTTGTTCAGGCATTTTATAATGCTCTAAATATCCTAGCGCCGCCGCGATTTTTTCTATAGGTCTTGGCGCTCCTTGAGTTTTATCTTCCGCGCCTCGCTCTGAGGGCGTATATTCTGTATCGTGTCTTAATAGAGTTTCTGTTGCATCAATCGCTGCCAAGGCTAATACAATTCGCTGGTCTGGAAAAATATAATGCCCTTTTGAATCCTTTTCGGCTGGCAAATATTGATTAGCCGGAAGTTCAATCCGACCTGTATTATGCGCCGCCATAGCAAAAAGTCTTTTTTCATACGCGCTGATATGTTCTCCAGCGGTTTCGAAGTCTTTGTCATTTTCCGGAAAGCTGCGGCTCCAGCCATAAAGCGCGTGGGCGTAATTATTTTGAACGATATGAAACGGTTTTTCAATAATTTTCAATTCAATGGGATACTGCCCGCCTGTTCCTGTCATCATGCAAATAACTAAATGCAATGCGCCCTGATAGCCGCCGGGTGTCGCATTAAAATCCATATCTCTCAGGCGAATGGTAATCGTGCACTGGTCATCAAAAAAGGCCTTTAGGGCCTTCACAGCGTCTTCACGGGATTCCACAATAATCGCGGCGCGATGCAGGTCTTGCACATCACCATCTTTTTTACATTTGGCCAATGCGCGTTCGATATCTTTGACAGAAGGAAAATCAACTTCGACAGCACTATTGGTTGCAAGGGCAATGCCGGTTGCAAGTTCTATTAAATATTCGAAAATTTCAGGGCGCGTGGAGGCATCATAACGCGTTCCTAAAAGGATTTCCTCTTGGCGTGGATCTTTTAACCATTGAATAACTTTTATTGTGCTAGTTCCACCAATTTTATGGGAACTTGGAATGGTATGAGGCGCCGGAAGACGTTTATTGTAAATCAACACCTCTTTCGCAACCTGTTCTGCCATTTCTGGAGGGATGCTCAGTGCCGACGCTAAAGAGGAAGGAGTAATGCGGCCTAATAAGATTGCGTCTTTGAAAATTATAGCCAAAAGCGTTGCAGGCGATTGGCTGGCCGCAAATAACATTAATTCATGATATCCTAATAAATCCTCGGGCGCTATATTTTCTCTTTCAAGCTCAAGCAAGGGGCCAATTATTCTGCGCGCAGTTTTCAATGTCCTATTTGCACTTAATAATTGAATTAATTTTTCACCATATTCATTTCTCTTTGCATCATTTTCATTTAAAAAATCCTCAACATGATAACGATCACCCAAATCATCTACTTCACCTCTAATTTCGCTAAAATCTGCTACCGCTTTTACAATTGCTCTTAGGGTAAAGAAACGAAATTGTTCAATATCTGCGAAGAAACTGAAATATGGATTACGAATGGACTGTGGACCATCCGGGGTTTCAAATTGTTGTTGATGTAATCCATAACAAAACGACAGGGCCCTGTTAACAAGCTCGACCGTTTCACCTTGTAAATAGGGAGGAGATGAAAAACGCTGCCATAATTTCGTTGGGCTATGGTCTCCTATCAGGAAGGGGGCATCCTCTTCAATCCCCTTAATCCGTTTTCTTCTATCTGCGGCAAAGGCATCACGCTTGATAACTTTTGGATCTGCCCGAAAAACAGTTTCACCATTTGAATGACCTTTTACTTCGTTCAGACCAAGACTTTGGGCTGCTCCTTCAACGACTTCGCTGGTGCTAATTTCACTGCGTAAATCGCCATAACTTGAATCGTCAGGTAATTCTCCGTTTAAATCTAAATCTTCCCCGAGTAAGTCTTCAAATCGCACGGTGGGATGATCGACCCATTGAATGCCTCGCGCGGCAAATTTTGGTTCAAAAATACTTCTAATATCTCTAACGTCCATCGCAAAAACACTATCATATAAGTCATAAAATATCAATCAATTATTTACTAGCTATAATGCGTGACTTTTTCATAGGGAATTGCTAAGCAGGCTGATGATCGGTCTTGTCTTGGTCACCCATGGAAATCTGGCGCAGGAGCTTTTGGCGGCGATGCAGCATGTCGTGGGGCCGCAGGTGGCGGCAACCACGGTTTGCATTTTCCCGGATGACGATATGGGCCGCCGGCGCGAGGAAATTCAGGCCGCCGCCCGGGCGATGGATAGTGGTAAAGGTGTCATTATATGCACCGACCTGTTCGGCGGCACGCCGTCTAATCTGGCGATCTCGTTGCTCGAGACGCATAAAAACCTGGAGGTTATTGCGGGGGTGAATTTGCCGATGCTGATTAAACTCGCCACCGTTCGCAAAACCGAAGATCTCCACGCCGCTGCGACCCAGGCCTGTGAAGCTGGGCGCAAATATATCAACCTCGCTTCGGAACTTTTAAAAGGCATGTAATTGGCCGAAAGTTCCCCCCAAGATATTCAGGTCATCGTCCATGCCGTGATTTGCAATCAGCGCGGGCTACATGCGCGCGCGGCGGCGAAATTCGTGAAACTCGCCACGCAATACGAGTCCGAAATCATCGTGGAAAAGGGTGACCTGCAGGTGGACGGCACCTCCATCATGGATCTTATGATGCTGGTCGCTTCACAGGGCGCGCGCATCGCCATTTCCGCGCGCGGAATCGATGCCGAGGCCGCCACGGGCGCGCTCCGTGAACTCGTGGAACGCAAGTTTGACGAGATAGAATAATCATAACTTAAAAAAGGAACAGATAGATGAAACAAATATCAAAAAATTATCTAAAATTAGTTGCAACATTAATGTTTTTGCAAGCACCGGCATGGTCTAATGGTCTAGTAAAAACCCAAAAACTGCAGAGTTCAGCCATGGCACAGCAGGAAGATAAAATTGATTTATGTGTAATTATAGGCGACAGATTATGCAACGCGCAAAGAAACAATATGCGTGCCATTAGAGATTTAAAACTTATCGACGCGCATGATCCATCAATTCATGATCCTATATCTCTGCGGGCAGAATCTAAGGAATTACAAGCAACTTATGTAAGATATACAGCAGCAATTGAAGGCATGCAAAATGTAAATGCAGGAGATAAAACTGCACTTAAGACTCTGTTGAAAAATGGCGGGAAGGCTTTTTATGCTGGCGATGAAGATGAGGACGCTGTCAAACAATTCCTGACTGAACATCCTGCCTTTACTAAGGCCCTCGCTAAACCTTTCCTCGAGGAATCAATCGATAATGCGAAGGGTCTTTTAGATCTTAAGGAAATTCAAGAGGCAGGGAGGAAAAGCCCGGCCGCACTTGCTCAAGAGCTAATCTTTATCCAGACCTGGAATCCGGTTTCTCGTGAAATGGCCCGGACTTATATACAGGCCTATTTTGCCGTACCTCACGGCACAAAAACACAAGATGCTGACGCGAAGGCTAAAGCGCATGATGCAGCCCTGAAGGTTGGACAAGAAAAAATGAAATTTGAACCAGACATTCAAAAGCCACCGGGGCAGTCTGTTGTATTCAGAGCCGGCGGAGACGAACGACCTGCCGGGCGCGCAGTCATTCCTGAGCTCATAACTCCTGATATCAGTATCCCTGCAGTTGCGGCTGCGCCCACGAAAATATATAAACCTGGTTTGGGGCTAGCTTAAACGCAATAATTATTTCTTCACCGGTACTTCGGCATCCAAATAAACGCCTGGATATTTTTCATATTTTTTATTCAACCGCGAAATCGTGCCGTCCAAGATCAATTCATCCAGCGCGGCATTCACCGCGTCGCGCAATTGATAATCTTCGGGCAGAAAGGCAAAGCTAGTTGGATAAATGCGAATGGGATGATTGGGCTGCACAATTTTTAATTTGCCCGGATTATGATCGTTATAAGTTCCAAAGGTATAACGGTCGACAATCGTCACATCGGCCTTGCTAGCTTCCACATTCACCAGGGTTTGCGAAAAATCCGTCATGTCGGGCAGTTCCACGATCTTCAATTTGGGAAAATCCGTTTTGGCGATGAAGACCGGATTATCACCATCCAATGCAACCATTTTTATCTTTTCATTATTCACGACCGACAAATCTTTATCAAACCGTTTGTCATCAGCGCGTGCGACCAAATAAATTGGTTCAAAATGCAGGGGCCGCGAAAATAATGCGAACTTGCCAATCTTTGGATTCACCCAGGTGCCATCACATAACATATCAAATTTATGGCTTTGCAAATCTGCGGTGAAAGTTCCCCAGCCCGTTTCAACTGGATAAGCTACCTTCACATCCAAACGGTTCGCCACCGCCTGCATTACGTCATAATCATATCCGGAAAGCTGACCTGTCGCAGTGTCTTTGTGCATCCCTGGTTCAAAACTCACGTAACCGCAATGGATGATGCCGTCCTTGATAATGCGGTCCATGGTGCTGCTAGCTTGGGCGGCAACGGGCAAGGCCAGGGCTAAGCATAACAATAGTTTTTTCATGGGCGTCTCCGTGAATTTAGGCTTGCTGGGATGGAATTCTATGCTTATCACTGCGTTTCATCAAGGAGAAACCCATGCCCCAAGCAGCCGCGCGCACCGCCAATTTCACGGATTACAAAGTCAAAGACATGTCTCTGGCCGAATGGGGGCGCAAGGAAATCACACTCGCAGAAATTGAAATGCCGGGCCTGATGTCGACGCGCGCAGAATATAAAGGCCAACAGCCATTAAAGGGCGCGCGCATTGCGGGCTGTCTGCACATGACCATTCAAACGGCGGTATTGATTGAAACCCTGACCGCGCTGGGCGCCGAAGTGCGTTGGTCGTCGTGCAATATTTTCTCAACGCAGGACCAAGCTGCGGCGGCTATCGCGGCAGCGGGCATTGCCGTCTTCGCCTGGAAAGGTATGACGGAGGAAGAATACTGGTGGTGCATCGACCAAACTATTTTTGGTCCGGATGGCTGGCGTCCGAATATGATCCTGGATGACGGCGGCGACCTGACCGTTTTAATGCACGAAAAACATGCCGACCTGATGAAAGATATCAAAGGCGTATCGGAAGAAACCACCACGGGCGTACGCCGCCTGATTGACATGGCCAAGGCGGGCAAACTCGCCGTGCCTGCGATCAACGTGAATGACAGCGTCACCAAATCCAAATTTGATAACCTTTACGGCTGCCGCGAAAGTCTGGTGGATTCGATCCGCCGCGCGACGGACGTGATGATGTCCGGTAAGATCGCTGTGGTCTGCGGTTACGGCGATGTGGGTAAAGGCTCCGCGGCGTCCCTGCGCACCGCTGGTGCGCGCGTGATTGTGACTGAGGTGGATCCGATCTGTGCGCTGCAAGCAGCATTAGAGGGTTATGAAGTCCGCACGGTGGAAGAGGTCGTGCAAAAAGCCGACATTTTCGTGACGGCAACCGGCAACAAAGATATCATCACCGCCGACCACATGCGCGCAATGAAAGACCGCGCGATTGTCTGCAACATCGGACATTTTGATAATGAAATCCACGTTGACGCGCTGCGCAACATGAAATGGCATAACGTGAAACCGCAGGTGGATGAGGTTGAATTCCCCGACGGCAAACGCATTATTCTGCTGGCTGAAGGGCGCCTGGTGAACCTCGGCTGCGGCACGGGCCACCCGAGTTTTGTGATGTCCGCATCCTTTACCAACCAGACGCTGGCGCAGATTGAATTGTGGAATGCGCCCGTCGGGAAATACGAGCGCCAAGTTTACGTTCTGCCGAAACATCTGGATGAAAAGGTCGCGCGTTTGCACCTCGATAAATTGGGCGTGTCATTGACACAGCTGTCGAAATCCCAAGCGGAATATATTGGCGTATCGGTCGAAGGCCCGTTCAAGCCGGAGCTGTATCGGTATTAAAATACCCCCTTGCGGGGAGGCTAATTATTAAAGTTTAAAGCCACGCGTGGTTTTTGGCGTTCTTGTGGGCTGATTTAAAACTTCTGGCAATTGCGTAATCAAATCGCCGCGGTTTGCGCGCCTAGCAACACTTTTCCAAGCTTGGCGCGCTTGATGGCCTTGTTGGTTTTCTGGGGTCTGATCCAAATAAAAATAAATGCCTGCTGCAAGTGTAGGCACTTTATGATCATGTATGTACTCCGGCGTCTGATCAAAATAGGCATAAATACTTTTTACAAGCGCTGCTGTAACCCACGCGCCCACATTTCCTTTGCCTACTTCCTGGATATAATTAACAATCGGCTGAACTCTTTGCGCGGGGCGCAGATCTAGCAATTGGTCTAGAAGCACAGCCTCTTCATAGGTCGAACCCACTTCCGCAAGCGTGTTAGTTAAATGTTGTTTTCCTTGTTCAAGATTTACCTGGTTTCTTGCGCCATACTTTATAGCCAATTCCCCTTTGAGGTTCTGGAATAAATATCGACAACCAATTCGCACTGCAACCGCAATAGATAAGTTCAAACCTCCTGTTGTTTCAGACGGTTCGACGCCATGGACTAAGGCCGATTTAGCGGCTGCAAACTCTTGACGAAAAAACTCCGTATTCCATGAATTAGTCATAATATCCCTTTAAAGACAATTATTATGTATATTTACAACCATAATTTAATAATGGGCCATTTTGCAAGAAATTTAATACTTTCGTGCGCAGAATATTTTTAGTCTTGGGCCATAAGGGGCCGGGATGACAGTCCAACCGTTTCCACATAGACTAAAATAATGATTTGGCCACTGCGTAAAACTGCTGCTGCCGCGCCGCTGGACGCACAGCGCGCGCTGGATGCTTTGCCGCGGCCGGCCTGGCTGCGCGGCGCGGACTTGGCGCTCACCTGGGTCAATGCGGCTTATGCGCGCGCGCTAGGCGAGAACGCCGCTGACATCATCACCGGACAAAAAGAACTCTTGCGCCACAGCAGCGATGCCGATGGGCGGTCGCTGGCGCGCGGGGCGCAGAAAAATAAATCACCCGCCACGGCGCTGCGCCATGTGGTGATTGACGGCGAGCGGCGTTTGCTGCTCGTCACCGAACAGCCGCTGGCACAGGGGTATTTTGGTTTCGCGCTCGACCAGACGAAAACCGAGGAACTGGAAACCGAGCTGGCGCGCACGCGCAGTGCGGAGGCGCAGGTGCTGCAAAACCTCGTTACTGCAGTGGCAATTTTCGGCGCGGATCAGAAACTGAATTTCTATAACCCCAGTTTTTTATCCATCACGCGCCTGACCACGCCGCAACTGGACGGCCAGCCGACCTTTACTCAGGTGGTCAATGCGATGCGCGAAGCGGGGCGCCTGCCGGAATTTCCGGATTTCCGCCGCGCGCGCGAAGCCTGGCAGGCCTGGTTCACCAATCTGATGGCACCGCATGAAGAACTGCTGCATCTGCTGGATAACACGACGCTGCATTTGCTGGTGACACCGCATCCGGCGGGCGGCCTGATGATGATGTTGGAAGATATTACGGATCGTCTGGCATTAGAGGCCGCCTATAACACGCAAATTGCGGTGCAGCGTGAAACGCTGGATAACCTGCGTGAGGGCACCGTGCTACTCGGCTCCGACGGCCGTGTGCGTTTGTGGAATCCGGCCTTTCAAACCATCTGGAATTTGCCGCCCGAAGCGGTGCAGGTGCAGCCGCATTGGCGTGAGCTGGCAAAAAATCTGGCCGTTCATTTCGCGCCGGACAGCTGGACGGCGGCATGGGAAAATTTAGTCACCATGCCTTTGTCGCATACGGAAATTGAAGAATCTTATCTGCTCACCGATGGCCGCGTCATTGAATTCGCGGCGGAGCCCTTGCCCGACGGTGCGATGCTGCTGCGCTTTTTGGATGCGACGGATAAGGCGAAATTGACGGCAGCATTGCGTGACCGCGCTGATGCGCTGGAAGCCGCCGATCGCATGAAATCGGAATTTTTATATAATGTATCGTACCAATTGCGCACGCCGCTGAACACCATCACGGGCTTTGCCGAGGTAATGAAATTGCCGTCGTCGGGCGACATGAACGATCGCCAGGCGAGTTATGTGCAACATATTCTGGATGCAGCGGACGACCTGGTGATTTTGATTGATAACCTTTTGGCGCTCAGTTCCATTCAGGCGGGGCAGGTGGAAATCGCGCCCGCCCCGGTGGATGTCTATCAATTGCTGGTGCAGATTCAAACGTTTGCCGAAACCATCGCCCATGCAAAACGCCAGCGGATTATTTTGGCGGCGGATGGGTTTATTGGCACTTATCAACTTGATGAGGCGCGCATCAAACAGGTATTGTTAAATCTGCTTTCCAATGCGCTGAAATACGCGCCGCCCGATACACCGGTCACGCTGGGCGCGCGGCGGGATGTGCAGGACGGCAAAAGCAGTTTGCTGTTATGGGTACGGGATGAAGGGCCTGGGATTCCGGCGGCGGAGCAAAGCCGGATTTTCCTGCCGTTCGAACGCACTAACCGTAAAGGCGCAGGCGCCGGCATTGGCCTGGCGCTTGCGCGGTCGCTGGTGCAATTGCATGGCGGCGAAATTAAACTGATTAGCGCGGAAGGGCAAGGCACGGAGGTGCGGTGCTATATTCCCATCTGAATTCCTCCCCTGGAGGAGCGAGGAAAAACTCAAGGCAGCTTTTAGGCCGCTTTATTCGTGCCAGTCGCCTCGGCAACCCACGCTTCCAGTTGCGATTTCGGCATGGAACCCATTTTGGTCGCCGCTGCCTGGCCGCCTTTGAAAACAATTAAGGTCGGGATGCTACGAATGCCGTATTGTGTCGGCGTCATCGGATTTTCATCAATGTTCATTTTAACGACTTTGATATCTTTATGTTCGTTCGCCAGCGCTTCAATATGCGGCGCCAGGGTTTGGCAAGGGCCGCACCAGTCCGCGTAAAAGTCGACCAGCACAGGCTGGTTGGATTGCAAAACTTCAGCGGCAAAGTTGTCATCGGTTACGGTTGCGGTCATGTTCATCTCCTATGTTGGAATTCGCTCAATCGTGCGGTTTGGTTACTTTATATGGTGTATGTTTAGGCGCTATCAAGCCGCCAGTGCAAGCGATTCTTTTGCCAATTCCTGCCAGCTTGAGGTTTGGGTCCATAAGATGCCAGCCTTAAGCGTCCGGCCCGGATAAATGTCCGACAGGATCTTGGCGTAAATCTGCAATTGCCGCTGGTAAGCAGGCGGCATTTTGCCATCCGCGGGCGGAACGCCGGTTTTGAAATCCAGAATGCCAAGTTCCTTTTCTGTCATATAAAAGCGGTCCATGGTGCCGATAACAGGCTGCCCTTCGAACCAGCCGGAAATGGCCGCTTCAGCGCGCGCATGTGCGCCAAAGAATTCCGATGTTTCCGGTGCATGCAAAACCCGCATCACTTCGGCAACCCAGGATTGGCGCATTGCAACGGGTTGATTTGGCATTTCGCGTTGTAAAAATTTTTCTGCCGCCGCGGCACGGTCATCAATTGGCATGGCAGGTAATAATTCCAATAAGCGATGTAGTAACACGCCGCGCTGTTGCGCTGCCGGATCCGCCACACCGCGCGCTTGGATTGTCACGCCGCGTTCCGCTAGTTCGGTCGCTGCCATAGGCTGCATTAAATCCGGCGGCAATATGGACGACAGATTTTCCAGCCATGGATTTACCCCAACCGCTGGAGTTTCCAGAATCATATTATCGTCTGCAAACAAATTTTCCGCACCGTAATGCCAGATATCTTTTTCGTCGGCCCAAGCATCCTCGTGCCGCTGCAATGCAGATAAAATCTGATCGTACCAATTACCTGTGCGTCTTTCTCCTTTGGCATTAGACTTGCCGAAAATATGCAATTCATGCGATGCGCGCGTCAGGGCGACATATAACAAACGCTGATATTCATCGCGCCGTGCGGCATCGGCGGTGCTGCGGTCGAAACTTGGACCTTCAAAATCTTTATCCGGTGCGAATAGGAAATGTGGCATAGGCGTATTGCCTGCCACTGCGCGTTCGCGCTTACTGCCGTGTTCGTGCGGCATTTCGCTGGCATCTGCCAGGATGACGATGGGCGCTTCCAAACCTTTCGCACCATGCACGGTTAAAATCCGCACCGCGTTATCTTGGCCGCGCGACAGGTCGCGTTTAATTTCAATTCCACTTTGCCGGATCCAGGCCATGAAAGCCTGCAGGCCAAGCGGTTCGCCCACGCCGCCCTCGCGCAGCGCCAATTGTAATAATTCATTCACCGGATCATCGCATTGCTGACCCAGGCGCGTATGCAGCGCCTGCAGACCGCTAGCCGACGCAGGGCAGGGCAAGGAAAGTATCGCCGCTAGCGTATCATAAGCACTTTCATAATCCGCGCGCGCCAGACAATTTTTTAAATAATCTGCTGATGAATGCGCACTTATCACATGCCATAGGGATTCATCTTTTTGCCGTGATAGCGCGATGTCGCCCAATGTCGTTTCGTTCATATTAATGAAGGGGGATCGCAGTAATTGCGCCAAATTCAAATCATCCGTCGGCAATAATAAAAACTGGCAAAAACATAATAGGTCTTGTACTGCGGCGGCATCCAGTAACCTCAAGCGGTCGTTGCCTGCCGACGGAACGCCCGCCGCGCGCAGGGCATGGAGCAATTGATCTGCCAGCGTCGTGCGCTGCTGTAGCAGAATTAAAATATCGCTGGCGCGCAGGCGGCGGTTTTCGCCGGACAACATGCGCCCTTCGGCCAACCAATCCGCAATCGTGCGCGCGATTTGCGCTGCCAGGTGTGCGTTGTGGCTGTCCTTCGTTTCGCGCTCCGCGATGATTAAGCCCAGTGGTTTCGATTTGGGTTGTGCTGTGATAGTTGGGTAAACATGAACTGCACCAATGCGGTTTTCATGAATGGAAAAATGCTGCACGGCTTGTTCTGCACCATGCAAGGCGCGCTGCTGTTGTGGCGTGTTAAAAACACTATCAATAATTTTTAAGACATTAGCTGCAGTGCGAAAGGAATGCGATAATGGAACCAGTGCAAATTCCGATTGCGCCGCCTGGGCATGCGCGGCGAAATCAATTTCCAGGGCATGAAATAAATCCGCATTGGCGCCCTGAAAACTGTAAATGGATTGTTTGGGATCGCCCACGACGAACAAACTACGCGGCCAATCGGTGCGGCCCAGGCCGGTGAAAAATTCCGCCGCCAAAGTGCGGATGATCTGCCATTGTTCAGGCGCGGTATCTTGCGCTTCGTCCACCAAAATATGATCGATGCCGCCGTCCAGGCGGTAATGCACCCATTCACCCATACCGGGCAGTACCAACAAATCACGCGTGTGCGTGATTAGATCTGAAAAATCGAGCGCGTTTTGTTCGGCTTTGATCGTAGTATATGCCGTACTGACGCGTGCGGTCAGCAATCCCATCGCCGCCGATGCGGTGGCCAGCTTTTGATCTTTTATTTTATCTAGCGCGCGCATGAGGCGTGCTTGTTCCGCTTGGGCGGCCGCGGCATTTTGGGGACCCCCCAGTTTTTCCGCGATGGCTTTAACGAATAATTTTTTGCGCGGTTCGTATTCCAGGGTTAAAAATAATTGGAGATAACTTTCGCGTTGCACTGCGCGCTGCGGCGGCGTGGCATGTAAAAAGGCTGCCAGTTTTTCATTTGGTGCGCATGCCAACCAGGCGCGCAAAAATTCCAATGGCAGATTTTCATCCAAAAATATTCCATGCCATAGCGCATCTGGATTTTCAGTCACATTCAGCGCGGTAAAACATGCGCGCCAGTAATTATCCTCGCCGCCCGCTTGCACGATGGTGGTCGCAATGTCCGGCCAGGCGCGTAATAGTTTCGGCAAGAAGCTCCTCAAAGTATTGACGCTGTAACGTTCCCCTAGCCAGGTTTTGGCGGTGCGCCAGGCGGACGTTGGTTCGCCGTGCCAGGCCATTTCCAATGCGCGCGCCATGAATGGTGCCGCCTGATATTCATCCAGCGCTGTGAATCCAGGCGAAATGCCGGACTCGATGGGAAAGCGTGCTAGGATAGATTGGCAAAAGGCATGGATGGTTTGAATGCGCATACCTTCCGGCCGGTCGCTGATATTCGCAAATAACGCACGTGCGCGCGCGATTATTTTTTGTGTCGGCGGCGTGTTGGTGAGTTGGTGTAAACGTTTTTCCAATGTGGTGGCTTTAACCGTTGCCCACTCGGACAAAATCTGTTCCAGGCGCACGCGCATTTCCATGGCGGCGGCTTTGGTATAGGTCAGGCACAAAATGCGGTGCGGCGGCGTGGCGGGCGTTGCATCGTCGCCCAATAATAACCGCAGTAAACGCGCCACCAATACCGTCGTTTTGCCTGATCCGGCCGAGGCGGAAACCCAGACATGCGATGCCGGATTGCTCGCGCGGCGTTGCAGTTCTTGTGCGGCCTCGAGTGCGTTCACGCTGCACCTAACCATTCATTCGCACGCGATAAATGCACATAGGGCATTTGATCGGCAAATAATTTTTCCGGCATGGCTGCGAAGAACGGATTTTCCGCGCGCAAATAATGTGCCAAAAATTCCGATAGGCGATCCGGCAGCATCGCCACCGCTTCCGCGAAACCATCGGCATCGGGCGTGATGATTTGCGCATCAGTTTTGATCAGCGGCCAGAATTCTGCGCTGGCCACCACGCACGCCGGATGGCCCTCCAGGCCGCATTGCGTGAGCAGCCAGGCCTCCAACGCCAGTTGCGGGCGCGTCAGGTTCACAACATCTGTTTTTGTCGGCGCATTTTTACTTTTGTAATCGACAATAATAAAGTTACCCACTGCATCCACATCAATACGGTCGGCACGCGCGGCGATTTTTACAGAGCCTAAAGGTGTCATGAGATCATAGGATAGCGGATGTTCCATCGCGACAATACGGCGGCCCGCCGACAGAGCGGCTGATTGCCAGCGTAAAAAATTATCGCGTGCGCGCAGCCAGTTTTGCCACCAGAAATCGTGCTCCATCGCGGGCAGGACCAGCGCGGCAATTAATGGTCGTGCTAAATTATCTAATAACTGCGGTGCATTGTCAGGCAAATGGCTGGAGTATTTCCGCGTAAAGTGCAGAAAAACTTCGTGCAGGAAGTTGCCCAGGTCTGCGCCATCGGCTGCGTCGTTTAATTCCTGCATGACGCGCAGCTGCAAAATATAGCGTGCATAAAATTCATAAGGATTGCGCATCAGGGTTTCAATGGAGCTGGGGCTGAAACGTCGTGGACGACGCGCGGTATCAGGCACGGGTTGCGGTTGCGGCGCGGGCAGGAAATTTTCTGCGCGGTCGATAGCGGTTGCGGCATCCAGTAAACTTTTTTCTTCCAGAATACCGATGTCCAATTGGCAGGCCTGCACATAGGCTGACAAGCGCTCCAGCCAACGACTGGGCAGCGTGGGTGCGCCGTCGGCGGTTGTGGCGCGTGTCAGATAAATTTTCGGTTGCACAGCCCATTGATAAAAATCATGCGTGGCTAATCCCAGCATTTCTTCTGCTGTCGCCAAGCCCATCTGCGCGCGCATCGGACGTGACAGCCACGGGTCCGGGGCAGGTTCTGCGGGCCAGATACCTTCGTTTAAGCCGCCTAAAACCAACGTATCGAAATTATGCAGGCGCGCTTCCAGCAGTCCCAAAATCTGAATCTGCGGATGGGCATGCGGCACATGCAGCGCTACCGTCGCCATGCGGTCTTGCAGTAGTTCGGCAAAGGCAGGCAAAGCCATGGCGGGAAAACAATTGCTATGCATTTCGAGTTGTAGGCATAACTGCCATAGCGCTTCGCCGGATTCCTTTTGCCAGATTAGCGGTGCTTCGCCGGGTTCGGTGGTCAATGCATCAACAAAAGTGCGCAGAATTTGTATCCATTCCGCCAAAGTTTTTTTCCCTTCGGGAATATGTAATGTTGATAAAGCATCGCGCAGCGGTAATCCTTCATGTGTCATCATCAGCAAGGCCGCCAAGTTTTGCGGCGCGGCATCATGGCGGAAATAATTCTGTTCCATCTCCCGCGCGGCGGCGCGGCAGATAGGGCGCATCGTACCGAAACAAGATAGTGGATGTTTGAGTAGGCTGAGCACATTCACCGCATCGGCGTTTTGTAAAACGTTCAAAAATAATTGCACCCAGCGCCCGGCAGGTGTGCGGCTAAGCGGCGCACCGGCGCTGTCATTTACGGTGATATTAAAACGCGCAAGTTTCGCGCTGACGCGCTGAGCTAGGGTGCGATCCGGGGTGATCAGTGCAGCGGTTTTCAGCGCGCACGCAGCACGGGTGAGAACAAGCGCAATGGCTTGTGCTTCTATTTCCGCATTGGGTGCAGTTACGGTATGGATACCGAATAAAACACTCGCATCTGATTCTGATTTGATCAAACGCATATTCGGGTTGCGCCAAAGATGCGTGAAATCGGCGGGCAATAAAACTTGTTGCCATAATTTTGCGCGCTGTGCTGGACCTTTTTCGCGTTCGGTTTGACTTCCTGATAATGATAAAACTTGATCGCGCGTCATTTCAAAATCAGCAAGCAAATTGAAGAGCGGACGCTGAGAATGCGTATCAGGCAGAGCTTGCCAAATTTCATCCGGTAAATATTGGTCAAGCGCGGGTAGTATCACCATGCCACGCGGCAGGGCGGCGATGGTTTTCAGCAATCGCCGTGTGGCGGGCAGGGATCCGGTTGAACCAGCGACAATAACTGGATACGCGGGCGGGTTTTTTTTCCATAATTCCGCATAAACATTTAAAATATTCTGGCGCGCGGCGGCGGCATCCACTTGTCCGCGTGCCGCCAATATTTCTGGCCAGCGCGTGGTGATCACGCGTAGCCAATCCAATGAAACCTGCCAATGCGCTGCCAAATTTTCGGGTACCAGGTTTTTCAGTGCCGTAATCGGCACTTCGCGCAATGCAGATTCGTCCCATAATTTAATAAGCGCTTCCGCCAGACCCTGTGCGCGCTGCCAAGACATATTGGCCTGTTCCTGGATCAGTTGCATTAATAGCCCAAGGCGGGCATGCGGATTCACAAGAGGCGGAAAATCCAAATCCGGTAATTGCAGCGTCAGAACATCATCATCCAAATCGCCGATGGCGTGAATGCGTGCCAGTAGTGTGGGTGTATTCTGTGCAATCAATTGTTGCAACGTGCGCACGGCGCGACGCGATGGCAGTAAAATCATATAGTCCGGCAGAGCAGTTTGGGTGGCGGCGCTATCTTCGCGAATGTAATCTGCCAGAGTTTGTAAAAATTTTACGCCCGCCGGAATGGTCCGCAGATTCATATCAGCGCCGCACTGGCCGCAGCGATATCTGCAGGCGTTGAGCAATGAACCCATAGGCTGTCATGTGCAATGCCGTAAAGTCGTCCAGCGGTTTCTTGCGCATCCCAAATTTTTCGGCAGGAAAAAATGTGTTCTGGATGATTGGCATAAACGCTGGCCTTGGAAATCGTAACGCTGGCGTAAACATAAGGTGCCGTCGGGCGATCGCCGCGCCAGGAAAGGTTGCTGTCCGCCGCCATATAATAATCGCCCGGACCATCAAAACCGATGGCGCGTTCGCGCGGCGCCAGCAGTAACAAGGTATCCATGATATCCGGATTCCAGAATTCCATCATCCGTTGCAGCGCGGGCGTGTTGCCATTCATATCACGCCAGACGGCATCGGCATTGGCAGTGAAAAAAACATCGCGCTTGAGCAGCGGGAGTGCGCATTTAATGGCACCACCGGAATCGAGTAAGGTTTTACGCTCATCTGAAATCGTAATGATCGGTGCGGTGCGGGATTGTACATGCTGAATGATTTGTTCGCCCAGATAATGCGTATTCACGACGGCGCGCGTCACACCACCTGCGACGAAACCATCTAAGACGTGATCCAACATCGCGCGTCCTGCAAATTTCAATAGGGGTTTCGGCATAGTTTCCGTCAGCGGTCGCATGCGAGTGCCTAGTCCCGCTGCTAAAACCATGACCGTATCAATTGCATTTGGCGCCGTGATTTTAATGGTGCGTGTGTCGTTGCTATCGCCGTCCAAAATTTCTACCCGCCAATGCGGTGGTATTTGGTTACCTGCGCGCTCCGGCCATTCAACGAAGACCAAGCCTTCGGTTGTTGCTGCGGTCCAATCCACTTCGGTTAATTCCGACACATCAGATAGTCGGTATAAATCGTAATGATAAATATTCAGTGCAGGTGTTTCATAAGGTTGGACCAGCGTAAAGGTCGGGCTGGGCACAGGTGTATCTGCGCCGCAGACTTCACGGATAAAGGCGCGTACAAAGGCGGTTTTGCCAGCGCCCAAATCACCATGCAGCGCGACTACCGTGCCGGGTCTGAGCCATTGCGGCGCATATGTGCGCGCCAATTCCGGCAGGTCGGTTTCATGCAAGTATTGATGGGTTTTTGTTTGCATTTGGGGGCGTGTCTCAGGTATGATCTGGGGTAACAGAAAACAAGCGCAGAGTCAGTATGCCGAACGTTAAATCAGTTGATATTGCCGTCATTGGCGCGGGGCCTGCGGGGCTATTTGCCGTATTTGAATGCGGCATGCTGGGACTATCGTGCGCGGTGGTGGATGCGCTGGATGCGCCAGGTGGGCAGTGCCAGGCGCTGTACCCGGAAAAGCCGATTTACGATATTCCCGCCTATCCGAAAATTTTGGCCGGCGATTTGGTTGAAAATCTGATTGCTCAGGCCGCGCCATTTAATCCGGAATATCTGCTCGGCCAACAGGTGATTGAATTGAACGCAGTGCAGGATGGACGGTTCCGTTTGCTGACTTCAGCGGGCGTGATTTTGGATGTAGGTGCAGTGATTATTGCCGCGGGTGCGGGCGCATTCGGGCCGAACCGGCCGCCGCTTGCGGATTTGGAACATTATGAAACGTCGCGCGCGGTGCAATATTTTGTGCCCAAGCGTGCGGACTTTGCAGGCAAACGCATTGTGATTGCGGGCGGCGGTGACAGTGCGGTGGATTGGGCGATATCGTTGTCTGAAGTTGCCGCGAACGTTTGTCTGGTGCACCGCCGCGATAAATTCCGCGCTGCGCCGGAATCTTTGCGTCAATTGTCAGAACTGTCTGCGGTGGGTAAAATTGATATGGTGACGCCATACCAATTGCATGCATTGGAAGGCGACCGGAAAAATCTATCCGCCGTGATTGTGGCGGATTTGGATGGTGCCACGCGCGCGCTGCAGGCCGATGTGCTATTGCCGTTTTTTGGTTTGGCAATGGAATTGGGCCCGATCGCGGAATGGGGCCTGGGGATTGAGCGTAATCATATCACCATTAATCCCGCGACGGCCGCGACCAGCCAGCCGGGCATTTTCGCGGTGGGCGATATCGCGACGTACGATCACAAATTGAAATTGATCTTAACTGGCTTTGCTGAGGGCGCGGCGGCAGCGCACTCCGCGCGCGCCTATTTGAAACCCAACCAGGATTTCGGTTTTGAATACTCAACGTCGCGCGGTGTGCCGGAATCACAAGAAGCGCAACAAATTCAAAGGGTTGGCTGAAGCGCGCAAGTAAAAAGCAGAAAAAACTTGAATTCTTAAGCGCGTTTGCGCTATCAATAGCATACTTAACCGATATTGAGAGAATAATGTCATTATATACAGATAAACAGTTAGAAGCGGCTGCAAAGTTTTGGGCGGATCATTTAATCAGAGCTCAACGTCATGAACATGGTCCTCAATTTGAGAAAACCCTATTGAAGATTTTACAGCAAGAGAGGAAAAGGTCTCCGCATGGTATAACTTTTGGGACAGGAGAATATTATAATTCAGGTGTGCATCATGAACATCATAATAGTAATTTTCAGCCGGATCACATTTTAATGGAAGCGGCAAAATCAGCGGGGATTGAAATCGATAGACATACTTTTCCCTTGGGCATGGTATGTAGAATTATTGCAGGAAAGAAAGAGAAGCAGGGCACCGTCGAAGTTTTGATAGAGGGCACTGTCGAAATCATAGGAAAATTTAATGAGTTTACAAAATCGGCTCAGAAGACGGTGGGTGGAAACAGGGCATTAATCGAGGTGATTTATCCGCCTGTGCCAAGGCCAAAAATCTTGCAACAATTAACACCTCTACCTTAAATTAACCTAACAAATATTATCTAAGCTTGTCATATATATATTAAATATATAGGTGATTTAAATAGATTTTTTCGCGCATTGCCAAAGTTGACGTTTTTGTTCAATTGATAACATACTGAAATCTTCGTTTCCATCGCGCGCCAGTTGTTCCATTTTTTGAAAACGCAGAGTGAATTTTTCATTCGCTTGGCGCAAAACGGTTTCAGCGTCTAGGCCCAGCTTGCGGCATAAAACTGTGGTGACAAATAATAGGTCGCCCAGTTCCTCAGTAATATGCGCGGACGATTGCGGGTGGTGTGCCAGGGCGTCTTTGACTTCGTTAATTTCTTCATCCAATTTATCGAAGATGCTTTTAATATTTTGCCATTCAAACCCTGTGGCCGCGGCCAGACTTTGCAATTTCTGCGCTTGCTCTAAAGCGGATAAATCAGGCGAAGCGCCATCCAGGACAGACATTACCCGAGTAAATACTGGCTGAGCTTATCGCGCACTGCTTCATCCAGTTCGCGTTTTTCATGTTTGATGGGGTTCCAGTAAATACAGGCTGCTTCCTGGGAGGCGTAACATTTCTCGCCGATGAAAACGCCGGTCTGCATCGTGAATGATGTATTGCCCATGCGCGCGATCACACAACCAACTTCCAGATTATTTGGATAAGTGATTTCTTGATAAAAATCATTGATGGTGCGTGCGACAACGATGGTATGTTCCGGCGTCGACCATAAAATCCCCAGCTGGCCGAGCAGCGACAGCCGCCCGGTTTGAAAATAAGCGCCGATCACCATGTTATTCACATGGCGCTGCACCTCTAGATCCGCATAGCGCACGTGTTCCGGCACCCAGAAACGATAGGTGCTGCGTTCGCGCGCGTCATAGGTGGAAAGTTTTAATGCAGTTTCGGCCATCGGCGCAGTATCTCCGTTAAGGCTTCAAATACAGCATTTGCCGGTATATCCGCAATGCACTTTTTGCGGTTTAGATAATCGTAAGCTAGGTTTTCTGAACCCCCACATGACACCGGCTGGATCCAGGCAAAAGGAATGCCCCACGGGCCAAACCGCGAAGGCAGGTATTCCGATTCCGGATTACCATCCTGTGGGTGCCCAACGACTTCCACCACAGGCGTTCCAACCGCAGCTGCAGTATGGAGCGCAAAGCTATCATTGCAAACCATTGCATCGCACCGTTCCGTGATAACACCTGCTTCGCGCAGTGATAATTGGCCAACCAGGTTAAGCGTATTGGGATGGCCGATTGCCAGAATATCATTCGCAACTGCTTCATCCTGTTGCCCGTGACCGATGATCAGCAGGCTGCCGCCCAATTGTTGGGCGATGGATTGTGCTAGATCCCCAAAACGCATGCCGGGCCAGCGTTTAAAAGCAGCTGAACCGCCCACACCAAATAAAATCCAAGGCCGGGGTAAATCCCTGCCCGCGAGCAATTGATTCACGCGCGCTGCGTCGTCTTTGGAATAATAGAATCGTAATTTGATGGTTTCGACCGGCGGCATAGGCGCGCCCAAAGCATGCAGTATCTGCAGACCGCGCCAGACCTCATGGGCAGGGCGTGAATCTTCAATCACATGCGTATAAAAGTCATCATGCATCAGGAAATTATGGCGTTTGAAATCAGCAGTATTTGCCGCATAGCTCACGCGCCAGGGGGCATCCACGGTTTGGGTGATTACGCCGCCATGTTGCCAGTCCTCACTCCAGCGCGCCATAATCGTTAAATCAAAAGGTGCCGCTGCATGTTGTTGTAGGCGCAGGGCAAATAAAAACGCGGCTGGTTCATTATAATCAATTTCATATTCAGGCAATAGGACATAATCGATAACAGGATTCACCTCCGCCAGTGGGATAGGCGAGCCGCCGCAAAGCAGCGTAATTTTCGCATGAGGATATAAAGCGCGCAGCCCTTCAAGGAACGGCGTATAAAGCAGGTAATCTCCCAGCGCATCCAGCTTGATCACCAAAATAGACTTTACTTCTGCTATTGGGGGCGGCCAGGGGCGCGTCGCATGCGGCGTGGCACGAACGGTGTAAGCATCCCAATCCAGCTGCGGATAATCTTGGGGGCTGCTTTGATAAAACGTTTTTGTTTGAGACATGCGGCCTATGCTACTTTGGCGAGCGAGGTCATGGGGTCATAAATCCAAGTCTAGATTTTTACCATGCCATCGGCGCAGCCCCTCGGTTACGGCCTGCAGAATATCATCTGGCGGTACATCGGCAATACATTTTTGATCCTGGCGAAAATCTTCGGATCTTTGTGTGGCTGTGCGGCACGACAGCGGATGCACCCAGGCAAATGGAATGCCCCAGGGGCCAAATCGCCAGGGCAAATGTTCGGATTCTGGGTTGCCATCGGCGGGATGGCCGACAACTTCAACGGCGGGCGTTCCCACGGTCGCAGCGGCATGTAGCGCGAAACTGTCATTTGTAATTATAATATCGCAAGCGCGGATCAGGACACCGCTTTCGCGCGGGGATAGTTGGCCAACTAGGTTTTGTGCGGCAGGTAGTGCGGCAATGATAATGTCTGCGGTTTCCTCATCCTTTTTACCGTGGCCCAGGATAAAAATCGTACCGCCAAGCGTTAATTGAATTTTTTGCGCCAATTCAGCAAAATGTTCGGCCGGCCAGCGTTTAAAATCACCCGATGCGCCAATTCCAAAGGCAAACCAGGGGCGTGGAAAATTCTGCGCGGATAAAAGCGTCTGCACCTTATTTTCGTCTTCGGGCGTAAAATGAAATTCCTGTTTGATGTTACCTATAGGCGGTACTGGCATACCCAGCGCGTGCAAAACCTGCATGCCGCGCCATACTTCATGCGTAGGGCGTTTATCATCAATGACATGTGTAAAAAAATCATTGTGCTGTGGAAAATGCTGCGCCTTATACGGCACAGCGTCCCCCCCATAGGACAGCCGGTATGGGGCATCCAATGTCTGTGCGATGACACCGGCATGATGCCAATCTTCTGTCCAGCGCGGCACGATAATCAGATCAAACGGTGCGGCAACGTGCGATTGCAATTCCATCGCGTATAAAAAACTTTGCCCTTGGTCATATCCAGATTCATAAGGTGGTGCGATGACGTGGTTGAAGGCAGGATTATATTCCGCCAATGCCCTGTTAAGTTTGTTGCAAAGTAAAGTGATGGTGGCATGCGGATAAAAATTTCGCAGGTGGGCATAAAATGGCGTGTGAAGAAGATAATCGCCGTAGGCATCCAGTTTAATCACCAAAATGCTTTTGATATCGCTGGGTGCGGGCGGCCATGTGCCTTCATGGGACGATGACGCCTGCACCGTGTAACAGCTCCAATCCAAAATCGGATAATCCGCGGGGCCGGAATGGAAATGGGTTTGCGTTTTCATTTCATTAAAACGGGCGACCATTGTACATGGTTTCCATCCGCACATGTTCATCGTGACTGCGCTGGCGCAGCACAGGATCAGCATTGATGGTATCCGTCATACTGGCATCATGTGCAGTTTTGGCAGCGATGGGATGATTGAATGCGGTAAAGTAAACGCCGTTGCCGGGTTTTTTGATGGCGCTGTAGAAATACATGTAAAACTGCCGCGAGGTTGCCAGCGCATGCCATTCGCGCGGCGCAGGCGCGTCGACCTGATGCACGCGCAAGCCGCCGGACGCGTTGAGGCGGCCCAGCCATTCGGCGTCCAGATGCAAACGGAATGAGGTATCCATCGGCCCGACGTGTTTCCAGAATTCATGACGCATGACCCAGGTCGTTGGATTGGCGTAATCATGAATTTGGCTGGTAATTGTGGTGGGTGTCATTAGACGTTGTGTGCCGCCAATGAAATCGTATTTGTGCAAAAGTTCCAGTGCGCTTTCCAGGCGTTCAGGCGCGTAGATATCATCATCTTCAAGGAACGCTATAATATCACCGGTCGCGGCGGCGGCGGCGGCATTCACCGCGGCGGCTTGGTTTTTCGGCTGATCTGCCGCGACATTTGAAAAAACCATGTCGGGTTGATTTTTTAATTCATCGGGCACTTCCGCACCGTGGTCAATGCCAACACAAATTTGAATCGGCATTTTGCCCGCGATGGTTTGGGTGCGGATACTTTGCGCCGCGCGGGTCAGCCAATACCACCCCTCTTTAGGATGTTTCGTGAAACGGGACGGCAGGCAAACGGAAATGGATTTCCAATTTGTGTCGGCGCGGGGCGTGATAAAATGGTAATAAGCCAGACCGTATTCATAACGTGCCTCCAGCCAATCAGGATTGATTTTCAAAACCGCGTCCGTGAGCTCCAGCGCGCGTTCTGGATTGCCCACATAACGATAAGCGCGGGCTAGCAGGCAAAATTGGTCAAGGGTTTCATCCGTAGGTGCGGCGGGCAGGCGCGCGGTGAAATAATCAATCGCCTTTTGCGGCGTGCTCTCTGCCAAATAAACATCATTCAGCATACGCCAAACGCGGATATGGTCGGGGTGTGAAATGCGCGTGATTTCAGTCAGCGCGGCTGCTTCAGAAGGGCGGCCCACGCGCAGCAATTGTGCCGCCTGGTCAAGATAAGATTGGCTGAGGGCGGGAAGCGGTTCGGCAGTCATTCAGAAATTTTTACTGGATCGTCTTTGACTCGCCTAGAGGCTTTTCCTCTCCCTTTAAGGATAGGGAAATCTTATGGCACTTCCGGCTGTTTTTCCCATATTGAGACATTGGGTATTTCTAACTTAGGACATACTCTTAGCAATTATTATGCAACTATTTAGTTTGCAGATCATATTTTTGCTGTTTTAATGCAGATCTTTCTTCCTGTCGTTTGAGTTTTTCGCGCTCAAGTGCATCTTGCGCAGGGCCGCCATGAGCCTCCCATATTTCCATATCTCGTTTACGGCCTTCTTGCACTCTGTCAGCCTTTGCTTGTTTATCCTAACCCCTATGCTTTTTCGTCATTTAGGATCCCGTGATGAAATGGTCTACATTTATTGTAATGTGGTTACCGGGGCCGGAATAACCTGAACCGTATTCTGTGCCAATTTTGGCTGTGCGCGCGCGATCAGTTGGGCAAACTGACTGTCATCCTGGCGCACGATGGCGGCGAGCTGGTTTAGTTCTTTGCCCTCCAGTTTGTCGTTGCCAAGCGAGGCGACTTTGGTCGGATTAACCTGGACGCCGCGCATATGAACCTCAAAATGCAAATGCGGGCCAGTTGCGCGACCGCTTTCACCGACATATCCGATCACCTGGCCTTGATGCACATGCGTACCTGGATGAATGCCGCGACCATAACGTGACAGGTGTGCATAGGCAGTTTCGTAAGTGCCGTTATGTCGGATCAAAACATAATTGCCGTAGCCGGAAAAAACAGAGGCCTTTTGCACCACGCCGTCACCCGCCGCAAAAATCGGGGTGCCGTAAGCAGCACCGAAATCAATGCCCTTATGCATTGCGCTATAGCCTAAAATCGGGTGAATGCGCATGCCAAAACCAGATGTAATCTTGGCACCATCAACCGGTGTCTTTAATAATGCCTTATGCACATCACGGCCATCGGCGTGATACATGTGACTGTTATAACGGTACAAGCCAATTTTATTTTTTGCACTGTCGACGCGTAAGTATTGCACGTCGCCTGCTTGGATCAATTGGCCATGGTCATCATAATCGGCCGGGAACATCACAGCGAATTGGTCGCCTTTATGCACATCGCGTTGAAAGTCGATATCATAGGCCAGCCATTTCGCCATCTGGTTGGCAACACTGCGCGGCGCACCCGCGCGGCGGACCGAGGCGGCAAAGGCGCCCTCCACGGTGCCGCGAATGGCAACGATGCGTTTTTCCACATTGCGCGCGATGCGCTGAGCCTGAAAGTTTTCTTCGGCGTCTTTGGTGAGTTCAATGCGTTGTTTAGGATCGGGCGAGAAGCTCATTTTCAATAGACGCGTGGCGTCCCCATCATGCTCCAATTGCAGCTGCACTTCTTGGCCAACTTTGAAACGTTTGGCGTTATAGACATCGGCCAGGGCATCGGCCACATCGGCGGCACTATCGCTATCCACGCCTTGTGCGATCAGCATAGCGGTGATGGTCTGATTATTCGTCAGTTTCACCATGCGGTCTTCTTGGGTTGGGGCTGGCGCGGCGGGAGCTGTTTGTTCTGAGATATGCATGGGAGTGTGATTTAGAATACCATCCATCCAAGGCATTTGCGCGGCCAAATTATTAATAGAAAATAAAAAAGCGGTTAGCGCGGGCAGTGCAAAAACATTCAAACGCATCAGTTACGGTTTCCTTTCGTCAAACTCGTCAAGTGTTGGCCTTTAGGCATAGCAGGTATTTATTCAACAGATTGCCATACCGGTCTTTGGGGTTGCCCCCAAACCAAAGATGAAAAGCTTACCGATTCTGCGACTCATGCGTCACCAGCAAACCGACTGTGCTTTTAAGGTAACAGTCAGGCAGGGTCAAGGATAAATTGATTTTTTACACCAATTGATTCGTTATATATTTGAAATTAAATAATTTTTATTCGTTTTTTATTTCTGTTTCCAGTGGTTTTGCGTGGTTGGTGAAGGGTAAAAAGTTCCCTCGGGATTCCTTTTTGCGGTTGGGTCCATATGTAGGAGAGCCTTTAACCTCAGCCCGGCGGCTGCATTGCCGCAGATTCAGCGCCCAGACCATGAATATTGCCGCAGGCGCCATTCATGATATGACTATAATCCTAATAGGAATATATGTCAAGCTAAAATTTTAGCTTTGGTTAACCTATCGTTAAATATATCTGCGCGATCCGGTTTGATAATGCAAATGCCTCAAACCACAGCACGATTACGCAAATTGCTGTTGAAAACGGCCAGACAAAACAAAATCTGGATCTGATTACGATTCCCAAAATGCCTTTTGATTGGTCGGTTTATAGTGTTGCGCAAAAAATGGCTGCGAAAGCGCATTTCTCAGATGCGGAAATTAATCAATTGCACTTTAATATTGCCAAAAGTTTGTCCGCTCAGGGAGATGAGCGCTATAGCAATTTTCTGCATCATCACCCTGAAGTCTTAAAGCCAGGTTGGCAGAATCACATAGTTTTAAAATCCGGTCATGCTGATCTGCAGCCCGTCCGGCAGGTCGCGGTACGAAGCGGGAAGCCGAGTATATCATCCGCAGATCGCCCTGTAGATTTCTCAGGCGGTGATGCGGCTGCGTTAGGCGGCAAACGAATAGCCGCAAGCGATTTGCCGAGAATTCCAATGCCAAATCCTGACTTAGCAACCCCAGCGACTATCGCAGCTGCGCATAAATCTAACCCATACATCCGGCCTCAAACTCCGGCCTAAGACCGGGATTGGGCGGATGTCATCTATTAGATTTATCCATTAACACAAATTAATTCCGTCCCTGGTTTTACCCGTTTGCAATGGCACACGATTGTGCTTTTATGCGCGCACGGGTGGCATTCCGCCGCCCCAAACTTCTAGGGAGAATCTCATGCGTAAATTCGCAATCGCTCTGGCCGCAGCTCTGATGCTAAGCGCCGGTGCAGCTATGGCTGCTGTCAATTTGAACACGGCAACCCAAGCACAATTGGAAACTTTGAACGGCGTTGGCCCAGCCAAAGCACAAGCGATCATCGCTTACCGTAATGCACACCCTTTCATGTCCGTTCAGGATTTGGCAAAAGTTCCTGGTTTCGGTGAAGCAACCACAGCCAAACTGGCAAGCCAATTGAGCATTTCCGGTCCAACCACCATGCCTGCTACGACCGCTGCTTCTAATGCAAACAGCCCGGCTGCAATGCCATCTGCTATGGCGCCATCTTCGACAACGGCGATGACACCTGCAGCACCTGCACCAAACGCGCCAATGCCTGCAAACGCGCCAATGAGCAACAGCAAAATGCCTGCAGACAGCACGTCTTCTTCTGCACCTGCTGCGCCAGCAATGAGCAAATAAGCTTTATTGCTTTTGCAAAAAAGAGCGGGGCGCCTTTTGGGCGCCCCAATTTTTTGCAGTGGGAGCAAACTAACTACATATTCGATTGCACATAACCGCTGATGGCCTGTGCAAATACCTGGCGGATTTCGGCCTGAGCAGCAGGCGTCATCGCATCCGGATTTACGTGCATGGGCGGTAACTGGATCGTCAAATTATCCGCACGCTGTGCGCCTTCAGCAAAATTATAAGGTTGCGGCGCGCTGCCTGGCATTTGTTGTGCCATCACGGCTTCCTGCTCCATGCGCAGTTTTTCCAGCATCGCGCCCATATCGAATTTTTCCGACATGGCGATGGCCGTGCCTTTGCCCAATAATTGGCGCAGCGGCTGTGGCAGGCGGTCCATGACATTGCCGTTCGCCGCCATCATGACGCCCAAAATCAAAATGTTGTGCAGAGAAAAAATACGCATTCAGCCGCCCCCAGTTTTTTATTCGTTATTATCTTTCATCTTACGCGCATGGGGTTGCGGAAAGGTAACCAATTGATTGGGGTTGAAATAAGGTTAGTTAAAATTTTAGGCAGAATCTTTTCTGGCATTTGCGAGCAGCATCATGTCCGCCAGCACGCAGGCCATCATCGCTTCGCCTACGGGTACAGCGCGGATACCGACACAGGGATCGTGGCGGCCCTTGGTTTGAATTTCCGTGTTATTGCCGTCGATATCTATCGTTTGCACAGGCATGAGGATGGAGCTGGTGGGTTTCACGGCAAAACGCACGACGATGTCTTGGCCAGTTGAGATGCCGCCTAGAATCCCCCCCGCGTGATTGGATTGAAATTCCGTACCATTTTGTTTCGTACGGATTTCATCCACATTTTCCGAACCCTTTAAATTGACCACATCAAATCCGTCGCCAATTTCAACTGCTTTCACTGCATTAATGCTCATCATCGCATCCGCGAGGCGCGCAGAAAGTTTATTATAAATCGGCTCGCCCCAGCCGACGGGAATGCCGCTTGCCACGACTTCAATTATCGCGCCCGCACTCTGGCCAGCCTTGCGCGTCGCATCCAAATATTCTTCGAAGATCGGAATCGCCGCAGCATCCGGCGTGAAAAACGGATTGTTATTGATTTCGTCCCAATTCCAATTGGCGCGATTGATTTTATGCGGTCCGATTTGCACCACCGCGCCGCGAATGGAAATTGTATCGCCCAAAATTTTGCGCGCAATCGCACCCGCTGCAACGCGGCACGCGGTTTCACGCGCCGATGACCGCCCGCCGCCGCGCGGATCGCGGATACCGTATTTTATCTGATAGGTATAATCCGCATGGCCGGGTCGAAATTTGTTTTCGATGTCCGAGTAATCTTTGGACTTTGCATCCGTGTTTTCAATCACCAGTGATATCGGCGCGCCGATGGTTTTCCCCTGATAAACACCGGACAGGATTTTGACTTCATCCGCTTCACGGCGCTGGGTGACGAATTTGCTTGTACCCGGTTTGCGTTTATCCATAAACGGCTGGATGTCCGCCTCAGACAATGCAATCAAAGACGGTGTACCATCCACCACGACACCAATCGCTGGCCCATGAGATTCCCCCCAGGTGGTGAAGCGAAATAGGGTGCCGAAGGTGTTCATTAAGCTTTCATCGAAGAAAGCAGCTCAGCCGTCTTTGCAATATTATCCACATTCAGCATGCCAACCGTGTGATAACCGCTGTCCACATGCAAGATTTCGCCGGTTGTGCCGGTACCAAGGTCGGATAATAAATACACCGCTGCGCCCCCGCATTCAGCGGTCGTGGTATTGCGCTGTAGGGGTGCATTCAATTCATTCCATTTTAAAATGTAACGAAAATCGCCGATGCCGCTGGCAGCTAGGGTTTTAATTGGCCCTGCAGAAATTGCATTGACGCGAATTTGGTCGCGGCCCAAATCGGCGGCGAGGTAACGCACGCTGGCCTCCAGCGCGGCCTTGGCTACACCCATCACATTGTAATGCGGCATGACCTGTTCCGCACCATAATAGGTGAGGGTGAGCAGCGAGCCGCCGTTCGGCATTAATTCCGCTGCGTATTTCGCCACGGCGGTAAAGGAATAAACCGAAATATCCATCGTCTTTAAAAAGTTGTCGCGCGTGGTATCGACATAGCGCCCGTCCAATTCGTTTTTGTCCGAATAGGCAATGGCATGAACGACAAAATCCACCGTGCCCCAATCCTTTTTCAGGGCGGCAAAGGTGGCTTCGACGCTTGGCATATTGGTGACATCGCATTCCAGGATATGTTTGGCACCCACACTTTCCGCCAGCGGGGTCACACGTTTATGCAGCGCTTCGCCTTGATAGGTGAAGGCCAGTTCCGCACCCTGGGCCGAACAGGCTTGGGCGATGCCCCAGGCGATGGAACGGTCATTCGCCACACCCATGATTAGGCCGCGCATGCCCTTCATGAGGGTGCCTTGCGCGATGGTCGGCTCAGGTGGCGGGTTGGCTGATGCGGTATTAACGGTCATGTTCTTCTCCAAAATCTCAAGCTTGTTTTACCTGGGCATGTGCTGATCTGCAATCAAAAAAGAGGCCGCAAAAGCGGCCTCTTTTAAAAAATGATCACACAGATTACTGCACAACTTTCCACTGACCGTCAGGCTGGCGACATGCCGTGCCGTAAGCCTGTTTCGTTTGACCGCCCACAGTAATCGTTTGCTGATATTCACGGCAATATTGGCCAGATGCTGTACTGCCATCGCGGATCGGCGTGACCGTCCCGTAATTACCGCTTTCGGGATTGTTCCAGGTGATTTGCTGGCCCAGCGGTGCGGCATTCGCGCGGTTATTGGCATTCGCCATGGCAGCCCTATCCGCATTATCCAAAGACTTGCCGATTTCCGAACCTACCAATGCGCCCAAAACTGCACCAGCGCCCGTTGCCCATAATTTGCCGCTACCGCCGCCGATTTGAGAGCCCAACAGACCGCCGCCGACTGCGCCCGCAACCGTTCCAACCCCCTGTTTCGGGCCCCAGTCCGACGTAGTTTGGCATGCTGTTAGTGCCAATATTGAAACTGCTAAAGTCGCTGCAATAAATCTTTTCATAGGTTTGCTCCTGTCAGGTTGCAAAGATTCCATAATTGCCATCATGGCACAAGGCGGAATTTAAGCTAGTTAATTTGTCTTAATGATAAAATTCTGGTAAAAATAACCATGACGGTGCCGTCCTTCGTTTCTTTTATCTCTGATCCCATTGCGCAATTCCGTGAATGGTTTGCCCTGGCACAGCGGCATGAAATCAGTGATCCGGAAGCCATGAGTTTGAGCACATGCGGCGTGGACGGCATGCCGCATGTGCGTATCGTTTTATGCAAATCCTTTGACGCGGCAGGGATCCGGTTTTTTACCAATACGGAAAGTAACAAGGGGCGGGAGTTAGGCGCTAATCCCAGGGGGGCCGTATGTTTTCACTGGAAATCCATTGAGCGGCAAGTGCGTGCTGGAGGCGTGGTGGAAAAACTGCCCGCCGCCGATGACGATCAATATTTTCATGACCGCCACCGAGAATCCCAAATCGGCGCCTGGGCGTCACGGCAGTCGCGTCCCTTGGAAAGCATGGAAAAATTGCAGACTGACGTGCGCGAACTGCATAAAAAATATGCCGACCGGCCCGTGCCGCGCCCGCCCTATTGGGGTGGTTATCTGTTGCGGACGGAGCGGATTGAGTTTTGGGTTCAGCGCCCGCACCGCCTGCATGAGCGCATGCTTTATACGCGCGATAGCGATGGTTGGCGGATGGAAAGATTATATCCGTAAATTATTTTCCGCGTGCCATGTGTGCTGCCGCCATTTCGAGGCCAGAAATTTTGCAAAAACCGGCGGCATCTGCGCCATTGTATTGGCCCGCGCTCTCGCCGTATTTGCCGCCGCGGCCGAGCAGTGAAAATTCACTGCGTGCACCCAGGACGAACGCGGTGCCTTTATGCAATCGCACGCGGACTTCGCCCGTCACGGTTTGCTGCGCACTTTCCAAGAATTTTTCGATGTCGCGCATGGCGGGATCCAGAAAACGCCCTTCATGTAAATAGGTGCCGTAGGTTTCGCCCATTTGTGCGCATAACTGCATTTGCATTTTTGTTAAAACAAATTTTTCCAATTCG
>Ga0105240_10002067_pt1 | contig 32884 bp, 29 predicted proteins | sample KBSC54metaG_FD_80426 | JGI IMG/M metagenome (GOLD analysis project Ga0105240, IMG submission 80426) | Corn rhizosphere microbial communities from Kellogg Biological Station, Michigan, USA - KBS C5-4 metaG | ecosystem: Host-associated > Plants > Roots > Rhizosphere > Soil | place: Michigan, USA... | reverse complement strand
TTTCGCCGACCAGGTCACCGTCGAGGTCCGGCGCGATCGTTTCCAGCAGTGCCGCCGCGCGATGGAAGTGCTCGGCAAGAAGTTCAAGGAAACCGCCCCCGAGGCTGTCGTGATCCTGGGCAATGACCAGCGCGAGTTTTTCGATGAAGGTCTGACCCCCTCGATCACTGTCTATCGCGGGGCGCAGATCAAGAATGTCCAGCATCTGCATGAAGACGCTCCCGGCTTGAATATCGCCGAACCGGGCAATTCGCCGGAAGAGGGCGCGACTTACCCTGGCGCGTCGGAGCTGGCCGATCATATCCTCGATTCCCTGGAAGCCGAGAACTTCGACCTCGCCCAATCCGATATCACTCCTAAAGCCGCGCCGCGTGGCGGGATTCCGCACGCCTACGGATTCCTGTATCACTCCATCCTGGGCGATACGCCGCCGCCCAGCGTACCGATCATTCTGAACGTCCACTTCCCGCACAACGTGCCCAAGAACGCGCGCTGCCTGCAGTTCGGCCACGCGCTCTATCGTGCGATCAAGAATTTCAAGGGCTACGGCCGCGTCGCGCTCATGGCCTCAGGCGGTTTGACGCACTTCGTGATCGATGAGGAACTCGACAAGACCATTCTCGATGCGATGGAAAAGGGCGACGAGGCCGCTCTTGAAAGAATCCCTGAGGATGTCTTCAAGGTGGGCACTGCGGAGACCAAGAACTGGTACCCGCTGATCGCCGCGATGAACGCCGCCGGCAAGAAGTATCACAAGGTCGATTACGTGCCGTGCTATCGCTCGGAAGCCGGCACCGGCAACGCGATGGCGTTCGTTTACTGGGACTAACGCTTACTTCTTAGGTGAGTCCACTTTCCGCACGAAGTTATCGTTGTCGACCTTGGTGTTCGCGCCTTCCTTCTCCAATGCGCGAGCCCCAGTAAGCGCATCAATCATCATATAGTTGCCTTCGTGGCAGGCATACTCGTAGATCGTATAGCTCGGATCCTCTTTGTATGGCATGTGGATGGTAAACGGAGCCGTCCAGGTTTTGGGGTCGTTGACCGTCAGGTCGTAGCTCAGCTCGTCCTTGGCAATCCGGCGGAACTTCTCGGTCAGCACTGCGGCATCACTAAAGAAACCGCCGCCCGTGCCGGTTTTGTTGTTCAAGTTGGTGGTCTTGACCACCAGCGTGTCGCCTTCCCAATGACCGCGCGAGTCGCCCATGTAGGTCCGCACGCCCTTGCCCCACACCGGCCGCCCATCCAGCGGAATCACGCGCGTCTCATGGATCATCTCGTTACGAATCACGACGTATCCCGGAGCCTGGACGATTTCGTTACCGAAGTTGTAAAGCGTCGGCAGCATGCTGCTGACCAGGCCGCGCGTGATGCAGCGGCTGTAGAAATCGAAATCTTCCCAGGTGTCGACCTTTTCCGGGAAATGGCTGCCTGGCCCGAGCCCGTTGCGCAAGCTTTTGGCATATGCTGCGCCGTCAGGCGTCAGTGCAGGAATCCTGCCGTTCGGCGGATCGACTACCAGTGAGGCCTGGGCGTTAGGCTTACCGTGCTCCACCCAGTATCCCGGCGGATTGATGTTCACCGTGTCCTTGGAAGACACGAACTCCTCACTGTCGCCTTCCGCCGTCCGCGCCGCTTGGGCTTCGCGCTGCTTTAACTCCTCATCCGTGAGCGTTGCCCGCGTGCCGAGGTTCGCTGGCCTTTGCATGGGGATGTTAGCTGTCGCGGGCCATTGTCCCTGCAAATCCGGGTCGCCCCACGGAGTCTTGGGCGCGGTGTACCCTTTGCTCGCTTTCGCCGCGGGTTTAGCAGTCTGCGCTACCAGCGGCACCGATGCAAACAGGATCGCCGTAAATACCAGTCGTCTCATGGACCCCTCCTATTGCTGCTTACCGTTGGTGGGATCGTCCGGATTCGAGCCGCCGACAAACAGCTTCTTTCCATCCGCGAAGGTCACGCTGCTCCCGTTGGCCCGCATGCTGCCGTTCTTGGCCTGATATCCCTGCACTGAGATATCGGTGCCCACTTCGAGCGATCGCTTGGTGAACCCGCGCCGCAGCATGATATTGGGGCTGCCGCATTCCACCATCCAGTTGGTCACTGTGCCGTCCGGATTCTTCACGTCGATGTGGATCCACGCATGCGGATTGATCCACTCCATGTCTGTGACTTTGCCTTCCAGCTTGATCGGCTTGCGCTGGTCGAACTCCGCCTGGAACGCATGGTGCGCCCACGCTGGGGCCGAGGCGGCCAGCAGCAATCCGGTGCAGATACTTGCAGCCCAAAGGATCTTCTTCGTCATTTTCTTCATGGGCAACGCTCCTTACTTGGCCGGTTGTTTCTTAAACTGTCCATACAGCAACTCTTCGGCGAACTCCACGCACTTGAACTCCAGCAGTTGTGCGTTCTTTTCCATTCTCTTGTACAGCGGCAGGCTGATTTTCCAGGGCCGCGAAAAAACCGATGGATCTTCGATCGTGGCCTCGTAGTTGAGGTGATACGGATCGGGGCGCGTGAAGCGCTCGACTACGTGGAGCTTGCTGCTGGCGAAATCGCCTGCGCGATCGAACCATGCCAATCCGTTCAAGCCCGTGACGTCGACGACCAGTGTGTCGCCCTCCCAGTGGCCGTTATTGGTTCCCATCCAGGTGTCGGAGCCTGCTTCCTGAGGCTTACCCATGTTGACCATGCGATTCGCCGTCGCGTACTCATACACGAACAAGATCCCGCGCGGGGATTGCACGATCTGGAACGGATACGGCATGTAGTTCGCGCGAGGAATACCCGGCAAGTAACACTTCGCTTCCGGATCCAGCGTACGCCGGTTCTGGAAATTCTGCTTCTTTTTGGCGGCTGCGGCAGGTAGATAGGGAATGTCACCGCCTTCGACGACGCTCTGGCCCGCAGGTACTGCCCCGATGGCGCCCATTTGCCACATCGGACCGGGCTCGGCAGGGTGATCCTGGAGATCCCAGTTGGCCGTCCCAATGTATTCCCAGATTCCGCCCAAGTCGGGATGTCCGTCGAAGGCTTTGGCGGCTTTCGTCGCCTGCGCCCGGCCAGATGACGGGATCATGGCCAGCATCACTAAAAGCGCCAGCGCGGTCACTAAGGAAATCCAGTTTCGCACGGCTAAGATGTTACTGCACAAGAGTTTTGGAGTCAAGGCAGAGGCCGACAATCACTGCCCGGTGTACCCCTTCAGAGACCGCAGATAGCTTACGATATCCGCTATTTCCTGTGAGCTAAGCTTGCCTTTGTAAGACGGCATCAGCCCCTTGGTGACCATTGTCACCTCGCTCAGCTCGGATTTCAGAAACGACTTCACTTGACCGTTACCGTCCACAAGCTGGACCGTGAAAAAGTCCCGGGTTAGCAGCCGGCCTGTGACCACTGTGCCGCCCTTCTTGAGCATCACCCGAACCCCCCGATTCTCCGCAGCCACATCGGCATCCGGATCGAGCAGCGCGCGTTCCAGATACTTGGGGGTGGCGCGGCGCAAGCTGCCAATCCCCGTGAGCTCAGGTCCAGATCTGGAGCCGGTCGCCTTCACACGATGACAGCTCAGGCACTCGCCCTTACCCTCGAAGATTATTTTTCCCTTCGCGGCATCGCCCGACTGCGCGAACAGCGCACCACCCGTGAGAATCCAAACAGCAAATTTATTCACTCTAAGCGCGGTACGTCCTTCTCGTTTTCATTGGCGATTCTTGAACGGGGGAGAAATCCTAGACATTGGAAAGGCGAATCCACCCGGCAACCGGCTGAATCCTCTTGAAGCAATTTCGGCAGACCCATACGTATCCGCCATCTGGGTGTTTGGAATAGAAAGCGTGACGATAATGACCGCATTCTAGAAGACCACGTTTGTCATGGGGATCCCGGTCGCGATGATCGCAGATACACGCCCAGCAAAAACCACAATGATCGTGTTTCCACTCATCGTGCGGTCTCGTCCATCGCTTCCAGACGAACGGAAATCCGCGCCAGTATTCTGCCGGGCGAAATTGCCATGCCGGCAAGGTTCCAACTGTTCGCAGATCGATCATGGCTGCAAGCCAAGTTTACTTCAGATGCACGACGTCCTTCTCGTTCTCGTTGCAGATATACTCGGCAATTTCCTCACCAGGAGCCAGATCCCAGACATCGCGGATCTTCCAGGGTTTCCTAAACGCGCCCGGGTCCTCGATCGTTATTTCCTTCTCGAGGTGCCCCAGATCGGGCCGCCGGTAGCGCTGTATCACGTGGAGCATTTCCGTATGCGGGAAAACTCGCAGCCAGCTCCGGTCGTTAAACCCGACCGTGTCCACCACCAGCGTATCGCCTTCCCAGTGGCCCACCGAGTGCCCCATCCAGCTCGGGTCGAGATCCTTCGGATGCGCCCTCCCATCGAGAAAAATCTGGACGATCCCCGGGACATTGCCTTCCCATAGAATCGCGATCACGGCCGGCGTCTGAATGATTTTGTAAATGAAGGGCGATATGAGCAAGTTGTCTCCCGGCAGGCAGGATTCCCCGGGGTTTCCGGCGCCGCCTCGCGCGCGGCGTTGCTTCGTCACTTCCTCGGCCCACGGCAGCATCTCCGGATTGTCCGCGTCCGCCGGATTACCGATCCAGACACCCGATAAATCGAGTTTGCCATCGCGTCCTCGCGGAGCCGGCCCAGAAGGCGAGCTCTTGGATTTCTGGCGGATCAGAAGCGAGAAGTCGTCTCCTGGGGTGCCTAGGTTTCCACCAAATGTCAGCCGGATATCGAGACGCGCTGTTTGCCCGGCCTGGATTGCGACTCCCTTCTTCTCGTACTTAGGGAACGTGAATCCAATCGGAGGAACCGTGACATCGTACATCCCGGCGGGCAGTTTCGAGAGCGTATAGCTTCCTTTGGCCACGGCCACAGCCTTGTAGACCGTTCCGGTCGCCACGTTCGTGGCTTGGATCGGGGCAGTGGACACTCCCTGGCCGTCGGGATCGGTCACCGTGCCCGAAAGAGTGCCGGTTTGCGCCTGAACACGTATAGCCAGGAGGCAAATTACGATCGCAAAACGCATGTCTTATGGTAATGGAATGGTAGAATCGACGGTGCCATGCGCACCTATCTAGTCCTAGGATTGCTTCTCTCCACGATCGTGCTGCAAGCGGCGAATACGACTACTGCCGGCGAATTCATCGCCGAACGTCCCACGCTCGTTTCCCTGGGTTTTGAATGGCACATTGATGGCGACGACAACCATAACGCCGCCGTTTCGGTCTTTTATCGCAAGAAGGGTGATCAGGCTTGGAAAGAAGGCCTGCCTCTGCTCCGTTTAGATCATGAGCGGATCAACGAAAACTCGCTCCAGTACATCGTTCCGAATATGTTCGCCGGCAGCATCTTCGATCTCGAGCCGGGGACCGATTATGAGTGTCGCCTAGTCCTGGCCGATCCCGACGGTGTCGACGGCAAGGCGGAGAATATCGTAACGGTTCATACGCGTCCCGAACCTAAGCCGGCCACCGGAGGCAAGGTTTATCACGTGTATCCGCCCGGCTTCAACGGACAGAAGCAGGAGCCTGCATTCACCGGACTATTAGGCGCATATTTCCAAGGTTCATCGGGCGCCGATTATTTCAATAGCTATCTGGCTCGCGTGCAGCCCGGCGACACAATTCTAGTTCACGCCGGCGTGTACAAAGATGACCGCTACAAATACGGGGGCCCGCTCGGCACCATCTCCAGCGGCACCTATTTCCTGACGCAAAGCGGTACTGCCGAAAAACCCATCGTCATCAAAGGTGCGGGCGACGGCGAGGCTATTTTCGACGGCGATGGCTCTTACAACCTGTTCAACCTGATGGCCGCGAATTACAACTACTTCGAGGGCCTGACGATCCGCAACACGGAACTCGCGTTCTGGGCTGGCTACAAGAACATCACCGGCGCCAGCGGCATCACCATCAAGAATTGCAAGCTCGAAAATATCGGCCGCGGCGTCTATTCGGATTGGTCCGGATCGAAGGACTTCTACATCGCCGACAACACATTTGTGGGCAAGTTCCGGCCGGATATCCTGATGGGTTTTACGGGGCGCGAGTGGCAGGCTTATCCGGAGTTCGGAAGCCAAGCTCGTTTCCGAATACGCGGTGAAGATCTACGGACAGGGACACGTGGTGGCCTACAATTCCATTAAGCAATTCCACGACGGCATCGATGTCGCGACTTACGGTAATCCTGACGGCGCTCCTAACGTGATCCCTTATCAGGCAAACCCGGACCGCCTGCCGGTTTCGATCGACTTCTATAACAACGATGTCTCGAACGTCGAGGACAACTGCATCGAGACTGACGGCGGCGCGCACAATATTCGCGTGTTCCGCAATCGCTGCTTCAATAATGGTAACCGGGCGCTCAGCGTGCAGCCGATGTTTGGCGGCCCGGTGTATTTCATCCGCAATATTGTGTACGATTCGCCCGAGGGCGGAGCATTGAAGCTCACGGCCTCGTCGGCTGGCATCGTGATCTATCACAATACGCTGCTCGCGCCGGTCGAGCCGATGCTGCTCGCAACGTCCAATCTGCACTTCCGCAATAATCTGATTCTGGGGAAGAGCCAAAACCCCGGAATCTTCTCGATCGAATCTAATACCAACTACTCCAGTTCGGACTACAACGGCTTCCGTGCCAACGAAGGCGCCGAGTATTCCTTTGAGTGGAGCACGCCGCCTTTTTCGGTCCGCGCCGTTTTCCCCGGAGAGATGGGCGCGCTGGCGATGCAGCAGCAGAATCAGCTCGAAGCCAAATCCCGCGAGCGCAGGCGTTTTAAGACGCTCAAGGAATATAGCGAAGCCACCGGTCAGGATCGGCACAGCGTTATGGTGAATTACGACGTATTCCAGAAGGTATCGCCTCCTGGTCCCGATCTGCGGACACTGTATAAGCCCGCGGATTTCGACTTCCAGCTTCGCCCGGACTCCGCTGCAGTGGACGCCGCGGTCCGCCTGACGGGCATTAACGACGATTTCACTGGCCGCGCTCCGGATCTGGGGGCCCTGGAGGTCGGCCGCCCGGTTCCGCATTACGGACCAAGATAATGCAACGACTCTTCACTTGTTGGTTGATTCTCGTTTGTCTAACAGGTTCTCGGGCCGTTCCTCAGCAAGTTCGTCTCCCGAAGGAGCTTTTCGGTGCCTGGCGACTTAGCTCGGTTGAGGGTCAGCCGCCTGGATTACCCGACTTCTACGACCACCCCACGGGTCTGATCATTTACGATCCTTCAGGCAGAATGTCCGTTCAGATCGCGAACAAGCGCATCCGTAAGCCCTTCTCCGGCGGATTCGCGGCGGGAACTATTGAGGAGAGGGCCGGCGCTTTCGATAGCTACTTCGGCTACTACGGAACTTACACCTTTGACGCCGCGACGGGAAAGGTCACCCACCACATCGAAGATTATTCGTATCCGGACCTGCGGGGCCGCGATCAAGTACGGTGGGTTGAGTTCCAGGGGAGCGATCGGATCGTCCTGATCCCGCTTGAAGACGGAAAAGGCGGCGTGATCGCCCGAAAAGACGCGACCTACAAACTGGTTTGGGAGCGCGCCAGATAAAGGCTGACCGTTACTCCCGCGGCGTGATTGCTCTACGAACGCCGGTTCAGTTGCTTGGACCTTTCAACGTGGCGAGATAAGCCACCACGTCCGCCACTTCCTGCGAACTCAGCCGATCTTTATACGAAGGCATCAGGCCCTTCGTCAGCACGATCGATTCCTTAAGATCCGCTTTCATGTACGAATGCAGCTTCCCCTGCGGATCGAGGAACTGCACGGTGAAATTATCGTGATTGAGCAGCCGGCCAGTGACGCTCTTGCCATCTTTAGTCACCACTCGAACTAGCCGGTTCGAAATAGCCACATCGGCATCTGGATCGACAATCGACGTCTCCAGCGCCGTCAGGTTTAGCGTAGGTTCAGGCGCCGGCGTGCCTTGTTTCCCTCCACCCCGGCCTCCGCGTGGCACACCGATCTCACTCAAGTCGGGGCCCAGCCGCGATCCAACCCCGTTAATGCGATGACAGCTTGCGCAATCGCCCTTGCCTTCATAGATCGCCTTGCCTCGCGCCGGGTCGCCTGACGGTCCTTGTGCGAGAAGCAGAACGCCGAGCAACCCGAACGCGAGTGCCACCACGCCAATTCGAATCGTATTCATGGGATGTTTACCGCTGCCCGTGATGATCGTCATTCGACAGCCCGGCGCGCGTCGTCCTCAATACAGCGCGGCGATTCTTCCAGAGGCTCGGTGGTCGCCTTCACCACACGAGGCGTAACGGTCCAGGGCTGCACGAGCACTTTGGGATCGTCGACAACGGCCTGCCACACCAGGTTATTGTTCACATCCAGCCATAGCCGCTCGGTCACATGCATGGCGTCGGTATGGAAATAGCCGTTCTCGCCGAACCAGGTAGTGTCATCGAAATTCGTCACGTCCACTACCAGCGTGTCGCCATCCCAGTGCGCGATGGAGTCTCCATAGGCACCCGGATTCGCGTCCTCGCGATGCTTGCGGCCATCGGTGGGAATTACACGATACGTGTCGCCCGACATGTCTTCATACAGGAAGATCATTTCGTTCGGCAGTTGGACGATCTTGCGCGGCGGTCCGATGCGCGGGACCCCTGGCCTACCACAGTAAAATACAGGATCGGTCCGGCTCTCGTGGTCGATCAGATCCTTCACCTTGGCCTGATACTCGGGCTTATACGCAGGAGCCGCCGTGAATGGCAGCGCGCCTTTCACCTCGCCCTTCGGCGCGCGGCGATTGCTCAGATCCGCTTGCTTGACGATAATCTTCCCGTCGGCTTGGCGCTTGATCCCACCCGCCGGCAGGTCCACCGCGTAAGCCCAAAGCCCGCTTAGATCGGGATGCCCGTCGGCCGTACGCTTGATCTTCCCCGGCTGTTGCGCGGCCACCAGTCCCATCAGGAAAAGTCCCGCCGAAAACACACTCAGAAGTCGCAGCTTCATCGCTTCGTTCTCCTTACTTCTCGGGAATCTGTCCTGCCGCGACGGTTTCGAGTGAGCTGCCATCCGCGAACGTAATCTTTTGCAGATAGCCGTACAGCGTACCGTCCTTGGCCCGGACGCCATCCACGGTGATCATCTGGCCCTGGTACTTTGCGATGTCGTTCTTGTTCACGCCCACCCTGCGGAACCAGGCCGGCGGGCTCCCCTCGAAGTGCCAGGCATCGATGCCGTGCTCGCCCTTCGCGTCTACATAAATTGAGATGTGCGGGTTGATCCACTCGACTCTGTTCAGGGTTCCGGTCACCTGAATCTTCTTCCCCATGTCGAAGACGGCGGTGGTGGAATGGTGCGCCCACAGCGAGCCCGCCGCGATCAGCACCATGAAAGCTACGAGAATCCGGTATCTCAAAGCACTTCTCCCTCGATACAGCATCTGGCTTGGACTTGCTGGTGTCAAGGGTCACGTAGTGGGGTAAACGCAGTGGCCGGTTGCATATAATGGCCCTGGCGGAGGTTGGTGATGAAGTTACTTGGGTTGTGCACTATTTCTTTCGCATTTCTTACGACCTTGAGCGGCCAGGAATCCAAGCAAGTGATCAGGACCGATCTTGCGTGCGTGGAGAACATGGCAGTTCCACAGCCTGACGGGCGTAATCGTTATGTGGGTACCGCGCGCGTCTTGATCAGTTTTGGAGCTGATGGTGCACAGGTCAACGTGGCAGTCCAGACTGATGCATCGAAATACGGTGAATTTGAGGCATGGTTATGGGCTTCGCTCCAGGACGCGAAATTCTCGACCAAGTGTGCCGGACAAACCATCGAAGTTAATTTCATATACCAATTCCGAGGGGCGGGAGGGCGAGAGCCTCAAAGCACGGTCCGACTGAAAAACACGAACACATTCGAGATCATATCTAACCGTCCCTTGGCTCAAGCATGACGGACCAACATTTATCCACTGCCAGAGTTAAGCTATTTCGACGCCGTCGTGCGAAATCCCACTGGCGGAAGATACTCGCCATGCGCCTCCCGATGCCACCACGCGCCCGTCCTGCGACGTTCCTCCCAGGTTGAAAACTTGTAGTCGTAGGTCACCGCCCGAATGTAGTGCGGTGGATGATCCGGGAACGGATTCTTCTCGAGCAGAGCGAGCACTTCCGGCGATCCCTCCAGCAAGCGCTCGACGAACGCCACAAACCAGGGATTCGTGCGGTAATCGCCCAGCGCGGCAAACCACATCTGCCAATCCAGACGCGGCTGATGCGGCGCGGCCCACCGCGGCGCACGATTCACATCGCCAGGTTTATAGGGGAATTCGTACGCCCGCCAGTGTTGGCCATCGTCCGACCCTTCGATCACGATCTCCAGTCTCTCCGTGGTCATCACCGCGAACAGGCCATAGGAGTTCACTACCTGAAACGGCGATGAGTAGCGGGCGAGGGTTTCCATGGGTTCGGGCAAGCCTCCCCTGATGTTTTCGAAGATCCGCGCGAGACCAAGCGGCAGGATCAGCAGAGTCAGCGCCGCGGCCGCAAGGCGTCCGGCTCGTCCCGTTCGAGCCGGCTCCGCCATCAGCCATTCGCGAACTCGCCGCGGCGTCCAAACCAAGCCGCGCAGCGCCTGATCATCGAACAGAAACAGGGTGATCGCCGCCGCCAGCAGGTTGAAGAAGGTGTAATTCCCGGTCAGAAATATCAGAGCTTCGAGGCTCAGCAGTAATCCGGCGCCAAAGAAGCGGATCCGCCGCGGCATGAAGATCAGGAACGGCGCGCCCAATTCGATCGCCAACACCATAAAAGTAGAAAAGTGTTGGAACCCGCGAGGAAGCTTATCGGCGTACCAGGCGAAGACGGTCGGCAGCGGCTGCGTCCAGTAATGGAAATCGAGCGCGCTTAGGCTGCGCCAGTTCGGATCGCCGCTGGCGAGTTTCACGAAGCCCGACAAGAAATATAACCGAAACGCCAGCCAGCGGAACAGCCATGCGATGGTCCTTTGGGTAACGATCGTGTGGCCGAAGAAGATCGCCAGAAACCCTGTTTCAAGCAGCAGAGCATCCCACTGGAACGATAGAAACTCTTGCCCCGCCAGGCTGAACGAAAGATACAGCACGTATAGGAGGACCAGAGCCAGACGCTCCAGCCGGCCGATGAACAGGACCGCGCCCAGTCCCACACCCATCCACGCGGCGCCCACCAGAATTTTATCGGTGGAGCTAATCCAGAAAAGGCTCGGCGCAGCCCAGAACCGCATCCAGCCGAGACTGGTCCCCACGCGGCCCAAGAAATCGTGCGCCGGCGAGATTCCGTGCTCGCCCAGAAGCCCTGTCACCTGCACGGCCAGCGACGCGAATGCCACGATGTAGATCGCGGCCAGCACTCGCAGGAAGAGCCACTGCGTGAGCGCGAATCGAGCGGGTTCGATGCGTTTGCCGAACGTGAGCCGCGTAAGCCAGTAAAAAAAGCTTCGCCGCTTAGCGATGAATCGGTACGCTCCTTCGGTAAACGCCGCTATGAAAGAGGAAGACTCGTAAATTCCCTCACGGCCTAGGGTTTCAAACACCGCCCGGGCGCCGCTGGCGACGGAACCGTCGGGACGCACCAACTGGACCGCTTGTGCGAATGCACCAGCGGGGATCTGTGGGAAGCGGCTACCGACCTCTTGCGAGGGCGCGAAGTCGATTCGGTCACCCGTCAGCCGCTTCCAATAGTCGATCCAGATGCGGCAGAAGCCGCACCGGCCGTCGTATATCAGAAGCGGCTGCAAGCCACCTCAATTTTACTTAGTGCAGACCCAGATTGGCATAGACCCACATTGTCGCCATGCCGATCAGTAACAATGCGGATAGTACCCCCAGCCAAACAGCGAACTTGTTCACATGGGAAATGCGCGATTGTAGGACCTGCTGGTCACGCGCCATGTGCTCCTCGCCGGATGCGAGGAACAGTTGATCTTCTTCACGCATACCGATCAGCGCCCGATAGATCAGCAGCCCTACCAGAACCACCGTGACGGATGCCCACGACAATGTCAAAACGTTCAGCATAGAACCTCCCGGACTTCGACCCTAGGTTTTATTTCATCCGCACCCGGAAAGCAACCCCCTCTTTGAAGAGGTCCGCCTGGTTCCTTATCGGCTTGACTTGGGTGTCCTGTTACGCTATCCTTACAATTCATTCATCTTCTGGTAATTCGCCTGTAGTAGGCGCGATCTGCTCCCTTTCGTCCCTGGCAGACCCGACAGTCAGAGCCCACTGTAATGAGTAAAAAAAGATGAAGCAGCATTATTTCGTGGTCGTCCTGGCCCATTCCCTTCACGGACGGCTGCGCCGCATCCACATTCCGCATCAGGCCCTGTATGTCCTCCTCGGTCTTGCGCTTCTTGGTTCCTTCTCGCTGTTCGGAATGGTTTCCAGCTATCTTCGAATGACCTGGAAGGTATCCAATTACAATAACTTGCGAACGGAAGTGGATACTTTACGTCACCAATACAAAGCGCTGCGGCAGGAGAACGATCAGAAGGACGCTCAGCTCGCCGAATTACAGTTACTTGCCAGCGAAGTGACTCTGGCGCTAGGGCTGAAGAGAACGGTGGATAGTTCCAGCGATTTCGTGGACGACGGGCTGCTGGTTCCTACGTTCCGGGAATCCATCGATGAGTACAACTTCCTCAAGTCCGCCAGTTTCTCCCGCCTCCAGAGAAGTTATCCCCACGCCTGGCAAAAGAACACCATGCCCGCGATCTGGCCCGTCAATGGCAGGTTGCTGAGCCACTTCGGCGACCGCCAGGATCCGTTCTCAGGCGAAGGCGCGTTTCACACGGGAGTTGACATCTCCGCCCCCCAGGGAACTTCGGTTCGCGCGGCCGCGGACGGGGTGATCGAGCACGCCGAGTTTGCTTCCGGCGGCTACGGGAAGCTGGTCGTGATCGACCATGGCAACGGCATCCAGACCTGGTACGCGCACCTCTCTGGCTTTGAGGTAGTCCCCGGTCAGGAAATCCGGCGTGGCGAGATTTTGGGCTATTCGGGCGCAACTGGCCGAGCGACATCTCCCCATCTGCACTTTGAAGTGCGCCGTCAAGGCAATCCTGTAGATCCGTATCCTTATCTCGCAAAGTCCACGCTGGTCGAGGCTGCGCCTCCAGACCTCCCGTTCTAACGCTAATATCAAGAGATGAGTCTCGCGAACAAGTGTTCGCGGCGGCTATTCCTGGCTTCCATACCTGGCGTCTGCGTTGCCGCCACCACCGGCAAGGGCAGTGTTTCTCCCTCCGTCGTCACCCGTTACGCCGATCCGACCACCGAGTTTGCCGTCTTCCGTCTCACCGATCCGAACCACACCAGCGCTCTGCCGCCGCACTATGCGCGAGCCGTATCGCGGAAGGGTAACTTCCTCATTTACGCTTCTGACGAGTCCGGAAGCACGCAGGCCTACCGTCTGGATTTGAAATCCGGCCAAGCTCGTCTCCTGACCGATGCCGAGGAATTCAATCCCGCCTGCTTTACACTCGCTGCCAATGAGCGAAGCTTCTGCTATGTCGATGGCGTCCGATTTTATTTAAGCAGTCTCACGTCGCTGCGTCCGCGCCAGGTTTATCAATCGCTGGAAGGCTATCGGCCCACAGGTCTGAACCTTACCGACGACGGGTTGTCCGCCGCCCTCATCGAGAAAAAAGGTTCCCATTACCGTCTCCAGTCGATCCGGATGATGGACGGCATGGCGGCCACATTGGCGGAAAGCGATGGGGAGGATGACGAAATCAGCGATCCTGTGCCGCGCCCGCGCCGTGCGTCCGTGCTCTATCGCCAGGCCGGGGGCGTCTGGCTTGCTAATGTCGATGGCAAGCAGAACTATCGCCTCCGGCTTGCCGACGGTCATGCGGCGGCTGCCATCTGGAGTCCCGATGGTCGAACCGTCCTCTATCTGAACGTTCCCGCCGATCTGCACAAGCTGCGCAACATCCGCGAGTTCACCGCGGATAGCAACGAAGATAAGGCGATTTCCGACACCACACAATACGCGTGTTTCGAGCGGAATGCCAACGGCAGCGTGTTCGTCGGCGCCAGCGGCAGCAAAGCCTCGCCGCACGTGCTGCTGCTGGTGCGTGCGGTTGGCCGCGAATTCACTCTATGCGAGCATCGCGCTAGCGATCCTGTCAAAGTGTCGCCGATCTTTTCGCCCAACAGCCAGAATGTGTTCTTCGCAAGCGATCAGCATGGCAAGCCCGCTATTTACCGCATCGCGGTGGACAAGCTGGTGGAGACGACCGAAGAACCTCCTGCCGCCCCCGAGCGCAAGTAGGACCGTCTACAACAATCTAACCGGCGGCGGCTGGCGCAGCGTTTGGTACACAACGCAATAGCGCTCGGTCAGGCTGAGTAGCTTGGTTATTTGCTCGGCGGGAGCCTGCGTATCCAGATCGAAGCGCAACCGGATTTCCTTGAATCCTACGGGCTGATCCTTGGTTACGCCCAGCGTGCCACGAAAATCGAGGTCCCCTTCCACATTAACGGTTCCGCCTCGAATCGGAATCTCCAGTGGCGTGGCGACCACGCGCAGCGTCACACCGGCACACGCCGCCAGCGCTTCCAGCAACATGTCTCCCGAACAGGCGGATAGCCCGTCTCCACCGGTTGCAGGGTGGAGTCCGGCCTCGACCACCCGCACGACCGGTTTCGACTTTGCAAGTCAATGCCGCGTCATCCAGTCTGGCCCGCGCCCGTAACGTTATGGTCGCTTCCTCAGGATGCTCGCGATAGCGGGCCTTCAGCGGCGCTTGGACGGCACGCAATTCGACAGAGTCCATGAACTCGATTCTGTCAGAACGTGAGACCGATCATGAAATCGCCCTGGTTTTTATTGGTGCGCAGCAGGTCGGCTATGGGATCCCGGAAATTTTCCGATCCCCAGCGCGTGTAGCGGAATTCAGGAGTTATCCGGATATGTCCCAGCTTGAATTCGACACCTCCTCCGAACGTGGCGCCGATATCGGTATCTTTGTTGAACTCGGGAACCGACGTCACATCGATGTTGGCCGCGGCTGCCGTAGTCTTGATTTGATCGACTCCCGAGATGTGCCGGAAGTTCGCTCCGAAGTCCACGAACGGTCGCGCTGGCCCCCCGAAAACCGCCCATTTCCCCAGCACTGGAAATTCCCAGGAATTGGCTGTGGTGTTCGTTGTTGTCGGACTGCCTGGACCGCCGAACTGGTTGTAATCGAATCCTAGCCGCCGATACAGTGCGTCCACTTCGATGGAAAATCGAAAAGGCAGATTCAACTGCACTGTGGGACCCACCACATAGCGATGAGTATTGGTCGCGTAGGCCGCCTGATTCCCGCGCGCCGTATCGAAGGCGTCCGTAATCGGTACACCTCCCTTGATGCCCACCGAAACCGCTTGTGCGGACGCGGTGACTCCTACCGCAAACACCAATAGCGTTAATTTCATGCTCCTGGACGAGCAAGTGGTCTTCCAAACCAGCGCCCTCTAGAAACGTCGGCAAAATATGCACACGTCAACTGATCAGCTTGGCGATCAGATACGCAGCGCCTGCCGCCAAGCCGCCTATGGCCGTGGTCCGCAGCGAACTGCGGATTTTTGGGGCCCCCGTGAAATGCCCCTTAACATACCCAAAAACAGCCAGCGCGATCAGCGTGGCGATCACCGAGTAGAGCAGGGCAGTGTGCGAATCCGGCGTGATCATATAGGGCGCCAGAGGGATCAATCCGCCCACAATATACGATCCTGCGATGGTGAATGCGCTGGTGATGGCGCGCTTGGGATCGGGCTCTTCGAGTCCCAGCTCGAAGCGCATCATCCAATCCACCCAGACTTTCGGCCGCGCTTCGAACGCGGCCAGAATCGGTTGCGACTGCTCCTTGGTCAGGCCATACGATTCCAGAATCTCGATGACCTCATGACGCTCGTCGTCGGTCCGTTCGACGATCTCCATCTCCTCGCGCCTGCGTTCGCTCTCGTAATGTTCGGTGTCGCCCTTGGCTGCGAGATATCCGCCCAGCCCCATGGCGATCGAGCCGGCGGCCACTTCGGCCAGTCCCGCGACGATGATCACGGTGGAAGCGTCCACCGCGCCGCTCAGGCCCGCGGCCAGCGCGAAGGGCACCGTAAGCCCGTCGGCCATGCCGATCACTACATCGCGCACCACCAGCGATGATTCGAAGTGTTTTTCAACGTGCGTCGTTTGTGGCATTAGCGTGCGGCATCGAGTTCGGCCTTAAGGTACCTGCCAGTATAAGATTCCGCGACCTCGGCGATCTCCTCGGGAGTCCCCTCGGCCACGATCCTGCCACCGCCGTCGCCGCCCTCGGGCCCTAGATCGATCACCCAATCCGCCCTGCGAATTACTTCCAGGTTGTGCTCGATGATCAGGATACTCGCGCCCGTTCGCAATAGTCTCTCAAACGCATCCAGCAGTTTGGCGATATCGTCGAAGTGCAGTCCCGTAGTCGGCTCATCGAAGATATACAGCGTGCCCGCGCTGGTGGCCTGCGACAGGTGGGCGGCAAGTTTCACACGCTGCGCCTCTCCCCCGGAAAGCGTGGTGGCGGATTGCCCCAGACGGAGATAGCCCAGGCCCACATCCGCCAGTACCTCGAGCTTCTGGGCCAAACGCGGAGTCGCCGAAAAGAAGGAGATCGCTTCCTTCACGGTCAGCCCCAGCACCTCGTGAATGTTCAAGCCGTGATACAGAACCTCCAAAACCCCCGGCTTAAAACGCGTGCCTTTACAGTCATCGCAGATCAGTTCGACGTCCGCCAGGAACTGCATCTCGACGGTCACTGTTCCATCGCCCTGACAGGTTTCGCAGCGTCCGCCCGGGATGTTGAATGAAAAATGCCCCGCCGTGTATCCGCGCCGGTCGGCTTCGGTCGTCGACGCAAACAGCTCGCGGATAAGATCGAACGCCTTGATGTAGGTGATCGGATTCGAACGCGGTGTACGGCCGATAGGCGACTGATCCACCAGCACCACTTGCTTCAGCAGCTCCGCCTTTTCCACCTTGCGGCACGTCAGCTTCTCCGGCGGCACGCCCCAGTCTTCCGGCGATGTACCCGTCAGAAGAGTCGACTTACCCTCTTCGTGGCTCAGACGTTTTTCTAACGTCTGATAGATCACGTCATGCACCAGCGTCGATTTGCCGGAACCGGAAACACCTGTGATCGCGACCATCACGTTGAGCGGAATCGATACGTCGATGCCTTTGAGATTGTGCGCCTGGCAGCCCAGGAATCGCACAACGCGCCTGGGGTTGGGCATTCGGCGGCCGCTGAAATAAGACGTCTTCAGATCGCCGCGCAGGTACTTGGCTGTAAGTGAAGTACCTTCTGTGATCAGCTTTTTATAGTCGCCCTCAAAGACAATGTTGCCGCCATTCTCGCCGGCGCCCGGCCCCAGGTCGACAATGTGATCCGCCGAGCGCATCACGTCCGGATCGTGCTCCACCACCAGGATCGTGTTGCCGATATCCCGCAGTTCTTCGAGAATGCCGACCAGCCGGGCCGTATCGCGGCTATGCAGGCCGATGGATGGCTCGTCGAGTACGTAACACGCGCCCACCAGCCGCGAACCGAGACAGGTGGCAAGCTGGATGCGCTGGGCTTCGCCGCCTGATAGCGTCGCCGAAAGCCGGTCCAGCGTGAGATATTCGAGTCCCACATCGTTCAGGAACTTCAGCCTCTGTCGGATTTCGACCAATACTTTGTCGGCGATGGCCATCTCTTCGGGCGCGAGCTGGAGCGAAAGGAAGAATTCCTGGGCTTGCGCGATGTTCATGCGCGTCACCTCGGCCATATTCATTCCGCCCACGCGGATCCATAGTGCCTCCGCCCTCAAGCGCGATCCGCCGCAATCCGGACACAGCGTATAACCGCGATAGCGGCTTAAGAACACGCGCACATGTACTTTGTATTTCTTCTTCTCCACTTCCTTGAAAAAGTCGCGAATGTGCTGATGGACAATTGCAATCTCGCCCTTGCGGAGATCCAGCATCGGCACGTTCAAACGAACCTTGCCCTTATTGTCCTTCCGGAAATCGACGCCGAATCCGGAATATTGAGGCTTGGTCCACGGATCCACCGCGCCCTGCTGGATGGACAACGCGCGGTTTGGGATCACCAGATCAAGATCGTAGTCGATGGTGTTCCCGAACCCTTGGCAGCGTTTGCACGCACCAAAAGGACTGTTGAAGCTAAATAAGCTGGGCTCGGGTTCCGTGAAGGTCTTACCGCATAGCTTGCAGGAAAACTTCTCATTGAACCGAAGTGTCTGGCCCCCGCTGGCAGGCCCAAAGATTGCCTCGCCGGCTTCGCGATAGCAGATCTCCACGGCGTCCACCAGACGCTGCCGGATGTCAGGAGTAATCGCCAGCCGGTCGACGACAATAAACACGGGCTTCGAGAAATTGACATCGAGCAAAGACTCCGGCGTCGAGAATTCGAATATCTTCCCGCCCTGATACAGCCGGTTGAAGCCGCGTTTTCGCAGGTCGAACAACTTATCCCGTAGAGCATCCGTGTTTTTTTCCGCTGCCAGCGGAAACAGTACATACCAACGCGACCCATCTGGCTGAGCTTGCATTCGCCCGGCGACTTGATCCACCGAATCGCGCTCGACGTAAACGTTGCAGTTAGGACAATAGGTCCGGCCCGCACGCGCCCACAGCAACCGCAGGAAATCGTACAGCTCAGTCGAAGTCGCCACAGTCGATCGTGGATTGCGCGTCGTATTCTTTTGCCGGATGGCCACCGGCGGCGCGATCCCGTCGATCTCATCCACGTCCGGCTTTTCCATGCGCTCCAGGAACTGCCGCGCGTAAGCGGACAGCGATTCCACGTAGCGCCGCTGGCCCTCGGCGTAAATCGTATCGAAGGCGAGCGACGACTTGCCGGATCCGGATACACCTGTGACCACGGTCAGGCGGTCGTGCGGGATCGCCAAAGAGATGCCCTTCAGGTTATGAACCCGAGCGCCACGAATACAGATGGAGTCGTTCAAGGGAGGGTTACCTACTAGTATAGAGAATTGAATCTAGCCACCATTCGCAGGAAAATTGTCCAGTGGTACGATCGCGGCCATCGCGACCTTCCCTGGCGCCGATCGACCGATCCTTACGCCATCTGGGTTTCCGAGATCATGCTGCAGCAAACGCGCGTTGCTGCGGTGATCCCCTACTACGAACGCTTCCTGAAGTGCTTCCCCCGGGTCGAGGATCTTGCCCAAGCGCCAGAGAGTGAAGTGCTCTCGCTATGGAGCGGCCTCGGATACTACTCGCGCGCGCGCAATATGCAAAAGGCTGCCCGCCAGATTGTCGACTCAGGCGAATTTCCGCGCGACTACAATTCGATCCGGGCGCTGGCTGGCGTCGGCGATTACACTGCCGCCGCAGTGGCGAGCATCGCTTTCGGGCTGCCGCATGCTGCGGTCGACGGGAATGTGCGGCGCGTGGTCATGCGTCTGGCGGGCGATGCTCGTACGGATGTCGGAGCGCTCGCAACCCAATTATTAGACAAGCGCGGCCCGGGTCGATGGAATCAGGCGGTGATGGAGTTCGGCGCTACGATGTGCCTGCCTCGCGCCCCCCTCTGTGCTGAATGCCCTGTATCGGGAGAATGCCGAGCCTATCGCCTTGACATCCAACAGGAGTTGCCTCCGCGGAAGAAGAAAGTCATGATTCGACGAGCGCATACGCTCCTGGTCATACGGCGGAAAGGCCGCATCCTGCTGACGCCCAGCCCTCGTGTCTCGGGATTCTGGGAGCTTCCCGAAACATTCTCCGGAGTCCGCTTGGGACCTAAGCTGGGTGAGTTTCGCCACGCCATCACTAACAGCCAGTATCACTTCGAGGTTCGTGAAGCACGAATCGGCGCGCACCCGAAGACCTGCCGGTGGTGGGATGAGCAGAAACTCGTTGAAATCCCGTTAAGCACTCCAACCAAAAAAGCACTCCGATATCTAGACGCCGCGTCGATTGCCCCATAGATCGATGTGCAGGCGCGGGCTGTACCGAAATCCTTCGCGCTTGCAGATCTCGGTTAGCCACGGTGCCCGCGCGCGAATCACCTCTGACGTAGTGCCTTCGGGCATCAAGACAACCCTCCTTCGATCGGCGTGGATGGTCTCGATGATCTTGGCGATCTCCACCATATCCTCTGGTGAGGCCACCACGAACTTCAACTGATACTCGTACTCCGACATTAGTTGTGTGAGTATCTCAGGCTGATAGCGAAGACGCTCATGCTGCGCCGCCCACTTGCCGCCCTCACGCTCGTGCGGCGTCGAGTTGTCGAGCTTCGGACTGATGCTCATTAGGTCGCAGGCGACTGGATGATAGACAGTCCCCGCAGTTTCAACGGTGATGTGCAGTCCGAGCCCTTTGATACCCTTCGTCAGTTCGACGATGTCCGGTGCGATCATCGGCTCACCTCCGCTCACCACGGCATGCTTTGTGGGATGCGATCGCACACATTCCAGGACTTCGCCGACACTCATCTCCTTGCCTTCAGGTGTCCACGACGTATACGGCGTGTCGCACCATACGCATCGCAGATTGCATCCGGACGTGCGCACAAACACGCTCGGGACCCCGGTGAGCATCCCCTCGCCTTGAATCGAATAAAAAAGCTCTGAGATCTTCATTTGCGATATGGCAACGAATCGCTCAATCCGGCGTCTCGAAATCCCCTCAGGCGCAACAGGCACGAATCGCAGTGCCCGCAAGATCGTCCCGATGAATCGGGATCATAACAGCTATGTGTCAGCGCGAAATCGACGCCGACGTCCGCTGCCAGCTTCACGATTCCCGCTTTGTCGAGCTGCGCCAGCGGTGTATGAATCTGCAGCCGTGTCCGTCCCTCGACGCCCGTCTTCGTCGCGAGGTTCGCCAAGTGCTCGAATGCGGCGATGAACTCCGGACGGCAATCCGGATAGCCGGAATAGTCGATGGCGTTCACGCCAATGAAAATATCCGAGCATTCGAGCACCTCCGCCCACGCCATCGCGTACGAAAGGAAGATAGTGTTGCGCGCCGGAACATAGGTAATCGGAATGCCTTGTGTGCCTGGTTCCAGGCTGTCCTTCGGCACCGCAATGTCGGCCGTGAGGGCGCTCCCGCCGAAGGCTCGCAGATCGATCTGAGCCACCCGATGCTCGCGCACGCCAAAGTGCCTGGCAATCCGCGCTGCCGCCTCCAGCTCGATCCTGTGCCGCTGGCCGTAATCGAAGGAGAGCGCGTAACACTCGAATCCGTCGCGGCGGGCGACACCCACACAGGTGGAAGAATCCAGTCCTCCGCTCAATAAACACACAGCTTTCATCGCTTTCGGGAATGATACCCCACAATGATATGATCGCTCGATGACCACACCGACGCCTCCCCAGCACCGGTCTTTCGTTCCGGAGAACTCCAATATGAAGGAGTTCACCTGGCGGGCTCTGCTATTGGGTCTGGTGATGTGCGTGATTCTCGGGGCCGCCAACGCCTATCTCGGTCTCAAGTCCGGCGTGACCATTGCCGCCACCTATCCGGCTGCGGTGATCGGCATGGCTGTATTGCGTATCTGGAAGGGATCGATTCTCGAAGAAAACATTGCCCGTACGGCAGGATCCATCGGTGAATCGGTAGCCGCAGGCGCCGTATTCACGTTACCCGCGTTTCTCATTTCCGGAGCCTGGTCCAGCTTCGATCCCTCCCAGGCATACTGGAAATCCACCGCCATGATGGTGGTCGGCAGTATCATCGGCGTGTTGTTTGTTTCCCTGGTCCGGCGGGTGATGGTGGAGGATCCGACGCTCCCGTTTCCGGAATCGCTTGCCGCTGCCGAGATTCACAAGGCCGGCCAGCGTGGCGCTGAGGCGGCGCGCTATCTGTTCTGGAACATCGGGGTGGGTTCGCTGGTGCAACTGATGGGCGCGTTCAACCTGTACGCCGTAGACAAAGATATCCCGGTATCCATCGGAAGCTTGGGTGCGAACGGCGTGCGTCTGGGCCCGGCTGGCAGCACGAGTACGATTCCGACGGGCGGAATCTCGATGTTTTCCGGGCCAACGGTCAGCCCCGCTTATATGGGAGTTGGCTACGTCATTGGGCCGGAGCTCGGGGCCCTTCAGTTTTCCGGCGGCCTGTTGGCCTGGGGCGTGCTGGTCCCACTGTTCATGTACTTCCTGGGGCCCAGAATTCAGGCATTCATTCCAGCGGGGGCGGGTGAAGCCGGATGGGCCGGACAGGCAGCAGCCGTGTGGCGATACATCGTTCGGCCTATTGCCGTGGGTGGAATGCTCGTGGGCGCGGCGTATACGCTTTTCCGCATGGGCAGGAGTCTGACGTCGAGCCTGGGTCGCGCGCTTAAGGAAGTTCGGCACGGCTCACCGCCGCTTGAATCCATGGCGCGGACCGAACGCTACATGGGATCGAAAACCGTGCTCTCGCTGATTGGCGTGATGTTTCTGCTGATGATCGCCTTGTACGTCTATATCTCGGGAAATATCGTCGCGGGAGCCGTCGCCGCGGTTGTCATGCTGATCGTAGGTTTTTTCTTCGCCACCGTATCCGGAAACCTGGTGGGCATGATCGGATCGTCCAACAACCCCATCTCCGGACTCACGCTGTCCACGCTGATCATCGCCGCGCTGCTGATGGTCGCCCTAGGCATTCGCGGACCTGGCGGCGTGGCAGTGGTGCTGGGTGTCGCGGCGGTGGTGTGCGTCTCCTCCGCCGTGGCGGGCGAACTGTTACAGGACTTCAAGGTGGGGTACATGCTGGGTGGCACGCCGCGCACGATCCAAATCGTCGAGCTTATTGCCGTGGTCGTGGCGAGTCTCGTCATGTACTATCCGCTTTACATCCTATATCAGGGCAACCTCAAGAGCGGCGGCACGGGCTTTGGCGATCCGAAGCTGTCCGCGCCGCAAGCCGGGCTGATGGCGCTACTTGCCCAGGGAATCGTCGGCGGCGATATGCCCTGGCCCTTGGTCGTGACCGGAATGCTCTTCGGCGTCGCGCTCATCATGTTACAGGTGCGCAGTCCAATGCTGGTTTCCGTCGGCATGTACCTGCCCTTGCAAACATCCTTCGCCATTTTCATCGGCGGCCTGCTGCGCTGGGGCTCCGATGTGGTCGCCAGGCGCAGGGGTTATAACGACGCTCAGAAGGCTCGCGTCGAAAGCGTCGGGATCTTGATCGCGAGCGGTTTGATCGCCGGGGAAGCCCTCACCGGCCTGGTGGTAGCGTATTTCAAGTTCAAGGATCAGCCCATGCCCGAATTCTTTCCGGACCCATCATACGTATTCGGACTTGGCGTGATGGCTCTGCTGGGTATCGCGATGATACTGATCCCGCTATCGAAAGCCGGCCGGCCGGAAGATCCCGCTCCGCCCACCGCGATCATGTGATTCGGCGTCCCGCGATCCTTGCCTTGGCGGGCAGTTTGGCTGGTTTGTTGCGGCGAGGCATGCCTCGCCCGATGCTAAAGTAAGTACTTGTCCCGCGTCGTATCCTCCCCAAAATCGAGTTCGGACGGCGGTGTCCTTTGGACCCAGCTGTACCTGGGCCTGGGTTTCACCACCATGGCGACCCTCATCATGGAACTTGCGCTTACGCGCATATTCTCGGTGGTGTTTTACTATCATTTCGCCTTTCTAGCGATTTCGATAGCTCTGTTTGGGTTGGGCGCTGGCGGAGTCTTTTCGTATGTAGTCGCCTCGCGCCGTGGAAACGTATATCAGAAACTTGGCACGCTCGCGCTATCCGCGAGCCTCTCGGTATTGTTCGTCCTCTGGTTCATTTTGTCCAGGGAAAATAACGACATCCTGACGCTGGCGGGAGTCTATTTCGCGACCGCGGTTCCATTTTTCCTCGCGGGCACCATCGTCTCGATTGCCATTTCCGAAGCCATCGAACGCGTCGACAGAGCTTATTTCTTTGATCTGGCGGGTGCTGCCGTCGGCTGTCTTCTCCTGATACTGTTCCTCGACGTTGCGGGCGGTCCAGGAGCTGTGATCGCCGCTGCTGCCGTATACGCGATCGCCGCCGCCCTTTGGTATAACCAAGCCCGCCAGGACAGCCTGCGCATCGTGGCGGTGCTGGCCGCGCTGCTGATGGTGACGCTGTTAGTGGTTAACGGTAAGGTGCACTGGTTCGATGTCCATTGGGCCAAAGGCGAGCGCATCCCCGAAGAACGCTTCTCGGCTTGGAACAGCTTTTCGCGCGTTGGCGTCATTCAGAACCGCAACCCGGATGGCAGCCCCTACTGGCTGATTCGTATCGATGCCGATGCAGCCACAGGGATCGCGACCTACGATTGGGCCCACGGCCTCGCGGATGCCGATCGGGCGAATCTGCTGCGCCAGGGTCAGGGACTCCCCTACGCGATGCGTCCAGGCGCCAAGACCCTGATCATCGGTCCGGGCGGCGGATACGACGTCTCGCGAGCACTCGCCTCCGGCAGCAAAGATGTCACCGCCGTCGAGATCAATCCGCTGATCGCCAACAAGATCATGCAGGATGTCATGGTGAAAGACAACTACGGGATTTATCTGCTCCCCGAAGTTCACCTGCATGTCGAGGATGGCCGCTCCTTCGTGCGCAGCAGCACGGAGAAGTATCAAGTGTTGCAGGCGACGCTGGTGGATACGTGGGCATCCACCGCGGCGGGCGCCTTTGCGCTGTCTGAGAACAATCTCTACACATCGGACGCCTTCTACGACTATCTATCGCATCTGACTGACGACGGACTGTTGGTCTTTACGCGCTGGGGATTCGAGCCGCCCCGCGAATCGCTGCGCCTAGTCTCGCTCGCCATGAACGCTCTGGGGCGCTTAGGAGAGGGAAACGCCGCGTCACATGTGATCGCCGTACGCGACGATGCCACTAAGCTTAACGGTTGGGGCGCACAGGATACCGTGCTCATCTCGCGAAAGCCATTCTCGGCGGCCGATATCGAAAATGCCCGGCGGCTGACCGCTGCATCGCACATGGACGTTGTGTATGTGCCCGGCCAGCCTGCCGGCACATCAGTTAACAACGCTTTCGGCCAGCTTCTATCTAGCCCGAATCCGAAGGAGTTCTGGGATTCCTATGAATACGATGTCTCTCCGGTTGGCGACGACCGTCCGTTCTTTTTCTACACGGTCCAGCCGCGCGACCTGTGGAACTTCGTTCGGAACGGCAACCAGCAGAGTGCCGACTACAAGATCAATCGCGCCGTTCCGCTGCTGTTCGGGCTGATGGGTTTGAGTATCGTCGTGACGGGTCTGATTTTGGTTTTACCCCGGCTTGTTTTGGGGAGCCGGCTGCCCAAACAGAAGAACGTAGTGAAGTTTCTGTGGTATTTCCTGTGCCTCGGCGCAGGCTACATTCTGGTGCAGGTGGCACTGATTCAGAAGTTCGTTCTGCTGCTGGGGCATCCGACGTATGCCCTTACGGTGATTGTCTTCTCCATGCTGGTGGCGAGCGGAGCGGGCAGCTATCTGAGCAGCCGGGTGGTTGCCGGGAATGATGTTCGCTTGATGTATGTGCTTTTAGCCGTCGCCTTGTTAGTAGGGATCCTGGCGTTTGTATCGACACCTCTAGTCACGGCGGCTGCGAGCTGGCCGCTGGCTGCGAAGCTGTTTCTGACGACTGTAGCCGTCGCCCCGGCCGCGCTGTTGATGGGCATGCCGTTCCCTAGCGGTCTGCGGCGCCTGGAAAAGCGCCATGCTCCGTCGGTACGCTGGGCCTGGTCGCTCAATGCGGCTGCCAGCGTACTCGGCTCGGCCAGTGCGATCTTCCTGGCGATCTACATCGGCCTGCGGTCGACGCTGCTTGTTGGGGCGGCACTGTATCTGTGCGCGCTACTGGTTATTCTGGCCACCCGCACCGGCCAGGTTGCTGGTCGCGACGGCGACATTGCGTAACAGGCCGGAGTGCTTCGCGCGCGCGATCGGCGAATCTTTGAAGCGCTCCCGAAACGCTTCCGGAGATAACTTAGCGAGTTCTGCCATCGGAATCGCGGTTCCAGCAAAATCGGGATCTTCGGTGAGCGGTGCACGCGAGTTCCACGGGCAAACATCCTGACAGATATCGCACCCAAAAACATGATCGCCCACTCCGGCACGCAGTTCATCAGGAATGGACCCGCGAAGTTCGATGGTCAGATATGAGATGCAGCGGCGCGAGTCCACCTGCCAGCCGTCTTGCGACGGCACTATCGCTTCCGTAGGACAAGCCTCGATGCAGCGCGTACAGCTCCCGCAGCGATCCGGCGGCGGCGTGGCTGGCTCCAGATCCAGAGAGGTCACGATCTCGCCCAGAAAGAACCACGATCCCAGCGGCTCGTTGATGAGGCAAGTATTCTTGCCGATCCAGCCTAACCCCGCCAGGCGCGCGAAAGTCCGTTCCAGTAGTGGCGCCGTGTCGACGCAGATCTTCCATTCGAAACTTTCGATTTCTGAAAGCCGCGCGACCATGCGCGCCAGCGCTTCGCGCATAGTCAGGTGATAGTCGCGGCCCCAGGCGTAGCGCGAGATGCGGGCGTCACGCTGCGTTTTAGGCGGGTCCGGTGTATTGTACAGCTTGCCGACGCAGATCACCGAACGCGCATTCGGCAGCACATTCCGTGCATCGCGCCGCATCTCTGCCCGGCGATCGGTAAGGTAGCGCATCTCGCCGGCCATACCCTGCGCGACCCAGTCCTGATAGCGCGCGAAGTCGCCTGCGGGATCTATGGGAGCCACACCCGCTAGCTCAAACCCGCACTCGCGAGCAACTTGTTGGACCATTTCTCGCCGGATGGGCTGTGCCCGCATAAGGCGAGTATCGGCGAGAATAGGAAGTTATGCAAGAAGCTTTCCGCGTCGGCTTGGTGCAAACCAGTTGCTCGCTCGATCCGAACGAAAACCTCGCTAAGACGGGATGGAAAGTCCGCGAAGCCGCCGCTCGCGGAGCGCAGGTGATTTGTCTCCAAGAGCTATTCCGTTCGCAGTATTTTTGCCGCGAGGAGAATGCTGAGTTGTTCGCGCTGGCCGAGTCTATCCCCGGACCATCGACCGAAACCTTGGGCAAACTGGCGCGCGAATTGAAGGTCGTGATCGTGGCCTCGTTGTTCGAGCGCCGGGCCGCCGGCCTCTATCACAACACTGCTGCCGTACTCGGTCCAGATGGAGAAATCGCCGGCTTGTACCGGAAAATGCACATTCCGGACGATCCTTTGTATTTCGAAAAGTACTATTTCACGCCCGGCGATCTGGGTTTCAATAGCATCGAGACACCGCACGGCCGTCTGGGGGTCTTGGTTTGCTGGGATCAGTGGTACCCGGAAGGGGCCCGCATCGCGGCACTGTCCGGCGCGGACTTGTTGGTGTATCCCACTGCAATCGGTTGGCACCCTTCTGAAAAAGCCCAGTACGGAGCAGCTCAATTAGACGCCTGGCGAACGATCCAGCGAGCGCACGCCATCGCGAACGGCATCTACGTCGCCGCCGTGAACCGCGTTGGCTATGAAGGGCCGCCAGATCATGGGCTCGAGTTCTGGGGATCCTCATTTGTAGCCGACCCCTTTGGCCAAGTGATCGCGCAAGCCTCCTGCGATCAGGAAGAAATTCTGGTTGCTGAGTGCGATCCTCGCCGCACGGAAGAAGTTCGCCGCAACTGGCCCTTCCTGCGCGATCGGCGCATTGATGCATACGCTCCTATTCTGAAGCGATGGCTCGACAAGTAGGGGCTCTTACGATAAATAAAGCCCGTTGGCGAATGCCGGCCGAGTGGGAGCCGCATGAAGCCACCTGGCTCGCGTGGCCGCATGAGAAGTCCGACTGGCCCGGAAAGTTCGCGCCGATTCCGTGGCTATATGGCGAAATCGTGCGTCACCTGGCACGCGTGGAGCGAGTCCGCATCCTGGTCCAGGATCACGATGTTGAAGAATCTGTGCGCAAGATCCTCAAGAAATGCCATGTGGAGATGGCTGCGGTCGAGTTCTTCTGTCATCGGACGAATCGAAGCTGGACGCGCGATTACTGTCCAATTTTCGTGAAAAGCAGCCATGGACAAATCGCCACCACGCACTGGAAGTTCAATGGCTGGGCCAAGTACGACGACTGCCGCGCCGATGCGAGCACGCCTGCATTCATTGCCCGCAAGTTAAAACTGCCTCGCATTGAAACGGGACTTGTACTCGAGGGCGGAAGCATCGATGTCAATGGGGCAGGGAAGCTGCTCACCACCGAAGAGTGCCTGCTATCGGACATCCAGGCGCGCAACCCCGGTCTCGGCCGACGCGAGCTGGAGAAGGCGTTTCACGATCACCTGGGTATCGACGACGTCATCTGGTTGAATCGCGGCATTGCCGGCGACGATACCCATGGTCATATCGATGACCTGGCTCGTTTCACTGCCGTCGACACCATCGTTACGATGGTCGAGCCCGACAGATCGGACGTGAATCACGAGCCGCTCAAGGAGAATCTGGAGCGTCTGCACGCCCGCTCGCGAACCAGAAAAGATTTGCAGATCCGCAGCCTGAAGATGCCCGAGCCGGTTTATTTCGCCGGCCAGCGCCTTCCCGCGAGCTATGCGAATTTCTACATCGCTAACAGGCTGGTCCTGGTGCCGACTTTTGGCGATAGGAACGATCAGGACGCGCTAGCGACACTAGGAGTTCTGTTTCGCGACCGATCGGTGGTGGGAATCCCGTGTCGCGATTTGGTCCTCGGCCTGGGAACGCTGCACTGCATGACGCAGCAACAGCCGCTTCTAACCTTGGACTTGTAGATCGTCTAGAAAATGAAACTGACGCCACCACGCACGGCGCGGGGGGCGTTCGTCAGCACGGCACAGCGGCCGTTCGACTGGATGCCGACATAGCCCTGGGCGAGAAGGTTGCGCAGGTCCACCGTCATCTCCATGTGCATGCCGCCGATAGACGGCAGCGGCTGCCGGGCGTAAACGTTCCAGCCAACCTTCTGATCGGTCTTTCCAGTCAACGATACGTGGATCGGCATCAGCACGTTAGGATCGGTCCAGCCGTAGCTGGTCGCCAGATGGGTTCCGGTGACGGGCACCGCAGCGTCGGCTTGCACCGTTACCCAGGGCCGCGGCGCGTTACGTACGCCGGAACGAAGGTCGTCGCCAGTGGCTGTCGCTGTGATCCCATCGGGCGTTGGCTGCAGCTGCAGGGCATCCGTGCGGCCCGCAGCCGCGGATACTTCCACGCGATCGCCCAGCTTTTGCGTTACGGATGCGGAAAAACCCATGCGGCGATAGTCGCCTATGTTGAATACCGTCCCGCGCGAATACAGATCGGGAAGCAGGTCGCCCGGATCCACCAAGCCCGAGTCGCCGGACATGAGAAACGCGGCGTTGGATACCTCTTCGGCGTACACTGAGGCGCGATATGTGCGGGAGCCCTCGACCGCCTGGTAACCGGCTTCGATTACTTTGTTCCGCTCGACCGCCGCCTGGTTATCGCGGCGCGAGATGCGTTGCATTTGTCCCAGGGCCGCCAAGTCCCCGCTCAGGTTTTGATTCTGATCCGAGCTGGCTGTGAGGAGCTCCACGGGTTGCGATCCCGCGCTGACTGCCAGGCGTATAGCGCTATGATCGTCCAGATCGTAGGTTGCACGGGCGAAAGGATTCACATGGTTGATCCGCCCAAACAGCGAGATCGATTCCAGGCTGGCGCCATATTCCAGGTGAATGACGTCCAGGACTTCCATCTTGTCGTAGGAAGAGAGTGAAGCGGTGCGCAAGGCCGGGGTATTCGATCCCAATGCTCCCGATCCCATTAAGCTGGGAAGGTAGATCTGGCGGACGGTGAGGGCTAACTGCGGACCTTCGCCCGTTTGATCGTCGCGCCGGTAGGTGGTGCGGAAACCGGCCGATGGAAGCCCGCTGGCCGCATAACCCACATTGCCGCTTACACGGATCTTCGATGTTCCATTGACCGAAGTGGCTAGCACGAAGGCCGTTCCGAGGTCCTGCGAGGTCCCGCTGAATGGATCGCCGTCACCCGCCGATACCTTCACCAGCGCGCTGGTATCCGAGAACACGGATGCCATGGAGGTCCGTGAGGAACTGGTTTGCGGAAGTAGCCGCAGAACTGGCCGGGTCGCATGGGAAGTTTTCAGCACCCACTTCCAGGAATCGCTCATCATCGCGCCTTCCGGCGAATTGATGGGAACCATCTCGATGGTACTGAGCGCGCTTGCCAGCTGGATCTTCAGCAGATTCTCCGATCCTGCCAGAACCGAGATATTCCGCCGGAGCGCGGGCACGAAACTGGCCAGACTCACGCGGATGGAATAGACATCGGGCGCCAGGCTATCGAAGACAAACTTTCCATCCTGGTTGCTTAGGCCGCGCCGGAGGAGTTCATCGTAGCGGTTGTAAAGAGACACGACCGCCCCCATCTGGACCACGCCGGTAGCGTTTCGGACTTCGCCAAGGATTTGTCCGGAGAGGACGGGAGCGAAGAAAGCATCCGCGTCAGCCGCATGCATCGCGGGTGTCAGGCCAACCATGCCTGCAATCAGGCCGAACTTAATAGCAAACTTCGGCAAGCTCTTGCCTCGGAGCCTTGCTGCGGATTCGCGCAGCCATAGCCTTATAGTACCGTAAACGTCGCAGTGGGGCTTAGCGTCTCATTCCGCTTCTTATCAATAACTTTCATCTTGAGCGTGTAATCGCCGGGCGCAAAATTCTGCAGCGGCAATAACTTCTCTATGACCATTTGGGCCGCGCCGCCTGTGAGCTGAGTCAGATCCTCGCTGAAATCGAAAACCTTCTCATTAGTGCCGTTCTTGGTGACTTCGTATTGAACCTCTCCATCCGGCTTGTGGGTGAGTTGGTCCAGCTCGAAATTATAGACTTGCAGGTAGATACCGACCTTCTCATCGCGGCGGAACTTTCCGTTCACGCGTGGGCGGACTTTGCTGGCTCCGATCACGAACTGACCGGTCCCAATGCTGGTCGTGGGCAACTTCTCGATCGTATCCGCCAGGACCAGAGAACTCATAGCCAGCTGGTCGTCTTCAAAATGCGGTACGTCGAGCCGCTGTTCCCAAGTAGTGGTGTTGCCGCCGATGACATCCTTAGCTGCGACGGTCAAGCGGTACACACCCGGCACCAAGCTAATCTGCTTTTGGTAAATCGCCGAACCCTGCGTGGCCTGTTGCAGCATTTCCGCGGGGACGGGCGGAATGGAGACTACTTCTTCGATCGGGCGGATTACCTGCCGACGGGTTTGTGTCTCGATCTTGGCATAGATGTTCACCGCGCCTTCGGCTACCCCGTCTTTCTGCTTGTACTGCAAATCCTTGCGCTCGAACTGAATGGTCAGGTTGGTCAGCACGGTGGAACCCGTGATCGGGAAATAATCCATCCGCACCTTCATCGGCAGCAGATTGTATTTGATGGTGGATTGGACCAACGATTCCAGGTCTTTGAACTTGACCGCGGGGGCCTTCTGGAGGTTGGTATATTGCTCCAGCCGGGTGAACTGATTCATGTTCGCCTGCAGGGGCTGGCTTCCGGTTCCCAGTAGCGTTCCGTCCGTGCGCGTGAAGCGCTCGGATTTATCCGCCAAGCCCAGTTGCTCATAAAGTGTCAAACCTGCGCCGGGAACACGTGCCAGGGCATCCTTCTCCGACGGATCCATGGTGATGTGATATTCATTCGTCATGGACGGATCGACGAACTCGATGGTCACGTCCGATCCGCAGCATTCCAGGTACCGGTAGCGCCATCTTTCGTAGGGGAAAAAGGTGGTCTCGCCGCCGCCTTCGGAAATATCGCGCTCGCCGGGGCCTCCCGAGGTATGCGAGTCATTCTCGTCCGGCGGGCCGAACTTGATATAAATCTGGCCGCGGTCGGTTTTCCAGCCCGGAATGCCCGAGGCGAAGCGGTCATTGGCCCAAGCGATCCGGCGATAGTGCTCTTCTTTAAATTCGTTTTCCTCGGTATCCGGCGTAGGATCGCGGCGCAGCCAGAATTGCTCGATGAAGGCCTGCTTTTCGTCATCGGTCTGAAGCCGCTTAAACGCTGTCCGCTCTTCGTCGCTGATGATCCAGCGGACCTCTTCGTCCAGCCACTTGGCGTAAGGCGATCCCAGCTCCTTCCGAAGCCGTTCATCGGCCTTACGCTTCTGCTTGTCCGTCATCGGCTTGGCGACGGTTTCCTTCTTTTGTCCTTTGTCCTGGTTGGCCTTATCGTCGGCCGCGCGCGACCCCACCACGAGCCCGATAATCGCACAAAAAGCGAGCAATACCCTAGACTGCATAGGTTTTTCCACCTGTGTAGATTCTACCCCTGTCTGGGGACGTGAGCAATGGGTACTGGGTTTCAACTGGATGGCGCATACTGAAGAAACGTCCTTTGGTCGCTACTGCCATATTTCTCGGTACTTACGTGGTTTTGGCACTGGGCCGCATGCCCGGCCTGCGGATCGACAGGACCGGGGCTGCCATTATCGGAGCCAGCCTCATGGTAGCCACCAACGTCCTATCTCTGGACGAGGCCTACCAGGCCATCCATCTGGACACGATCGTGTTGCTGTTCGGCATGATGATCGTGGTCGCGAACCTGCGACTCTCAGGATTCTTCAGTCTGGTGGCGGAATGGACCCTGGAGCACGCGCGTCACCCCATTACACTCCTGGCCGCCACGGCCGTCACCGCGGCCGTCCTATCGGCATTCTTTGTGAACGATACTGTATGCCTGGTGATGGCGCCTCTGGTGGCCGAAGTTGTCGGGACGCTGAAACGCAACCTGGTGCCTTATCTGCTGGCGGTGGCCATGGGCTCGAATATCGGCAGCGTCGCGACACTCACGGGGAATCCGCAGAACATGCTGATTGGAAGCTACTCCGGAATTGCTTACGGAGCGTTCGCGCGTGCCTTGACTCC
>Ga0105240_10002066_pt1 | contig 32901 bp, 25 predicted proteins | sample KBSC54metaG_FD_80426 | JGI IMG/M metagenome (GOLD analysis project Ga0105240, IMG submission 80426) | Corn rhizosphere microbial communities from Kellogg Biological Station, Michigan, USA - KBS C5-4 metaG | ecosystem: Host-associated > Plants > Roots > Rhizosphere > Soil | place: Michigan, USA... | reverse complement strand
GTGTCGGACTGCACGACGGTGACGTCGATCCGGCCCGACGGCCAGGGGCAGTAGGTCTGGCCCGGTTCGACCCGCGCGATCCCGGTGGGATTGTCGCCCAGGCCCTCGATGCGGCCGTGCAGATCGGAGGGATCGACGGGACGACGTCCGGGGAGGTCGTCATCGCCGGATTGCGTCGTCGGGGCGGGCTCGCCGCCGCGGTCTCCCGGGGACTCCGGCGTCGATGCGGTGGCCAGCGCCGCACAGGCAAACGCGGCGGCAAGACCGGTCAGCCCTGACCGTAAGGCGCTCGGCGGTCGCATTCCACGCCCTCCAGAAAGCTCCCGATCCTGCAAGCTTAGCCAATTGGCGCCGAAGGCGCGAGCGGGGCTGCGCCGCGGGGTCATCCGGCGGGTCAGGAAGGCGAGCAGGTCTGCGCTCACCGGGCCCGACCGGGGCTCTCGGCGGCAAGGTGGTGCGTGCGGCCTCGCCGGTGACCGCATCCGGGGCGCAGGTCAGGGTTGCCCTGATCGAGGACTATGACGGACACAGATTCGAGATCGTGCAGTTCCTCTAGACCCTGCTCAGTCAGCAACACGCGTCGCGACATTGCCGGACTCTGGCCGATCGCTGGCCGCCCGGCGCATTGGCGCCGACCTATTGACCAAAAAAGCTGGCCCGATGCCCCGCAAATCAATAATGATCGTGCCCGCCGACCCGCCGGCCGTCCCCGTGTCTGATGATTCCTACCCAAAGGGCCGCGCAGCTTTGACCAAAGCCCTCGCCGGCAAGAAGCAACTTCCGGATCCGGAAGCTCTTCGCACCGACCCGACGCTGCAACTGGAGCCGGACGTGCGCGCCCTGATGCGCGCACGCACAGGGCTGGAGCGCGTGCTTCGCGACCGCAATCGTCCCGTGCAGACCAAATACAAGCTGACCGACCGGGGCCTGCACATCCTGGGGCGGGTCAAGTCGGGCGACGATCGTCCCGGCAAGCTGATCGACTACCTCGGCATCGTCCCCAGCGCGATCACGGCCGAGACGGACAAACTCGTAGGCGCCGGACTGCTGGCGCGTGAGCGGGTGGCGTCCGACCGCCGAGGCGTGAAGCTGCGGTTGACCGAGGCCGGCGCCAAGGTCCTGCGCGAAAGCATCGAGGTGACGAACAGCTTCCTGAGACCGCGCCTGGCGCGGCTGACGCGGGAGCAACTGAACCTGTTTCTGCTTGCATTTGCCGTTCTTGCCGATCCCGAAGCGCCCGCGGAGATCGCCCCGGCCCCCGCCGTTCGGGCGACGAAGCCGCCAGCGCGAGCAGCGGAGTAGCGCCGTCGCGCCGGCGGCTTGCGACGGGCGCACTAATTCGTATTCCAACTGTTTCGGGCTTCGGAAATTCCGAACCTGAACGGAGGGAAGGGTGTCCCCGCGAACCAGCTGCTCGCAGCCTTGTTCACGGTGTGGAGCCCCCCCAGGCGGAGTCGTAGGCTCCTTGCGCATGGGGCGCCGGGGTGGGAAAGCGCAATCCAACCCAAGCGCCTCGCGGGAGACGAGACATGCTGACACCTGAAGACATCCGGCTCGACGACCAGGTCGCCATCGTCACCGGCGGCGCGCAGGGAATCGGCGAGGGCGTCGCGCGCAACTTCGCGCGGTTCGGGGCGAAGGTGGTGATCGCCGACAAGAACGCCGACACCGGCCCGGTGGCGGCGCAGGCGATCCGCGACGCCGGCGGCGAGGCGATCTTCAGCCACTGCGACGTGCGCGAACTGGACCAGGTCGAGCGGATGTTCGCGGAGACCCAAGCTGCGCTCGGCCGGGTCGACATCCTGGTCAACAACGCCGGCGGCGTGCGGCGTGCGCCGTTCCTGGAGCTGCAGCCGCGCGGCTGGCAGCGGCACATCGAGCTGAACCTCAACGGCCTGTTCGGGCCGACCGACCTGGCGGCCCGGGCGATGATCGCCGGCGGCCGGGGCGGCTCGATCATCAACGTCGCGACCATCGAGGCCTTCCGCGGCGCGCCGCACCGCTCGATCTATGCGGCCTGCAAGGCGGCGATGGTCAACTTCACCCGCACCCTGGCCCTGGAACTGGCCGAGCACGGCATCCGGGTGAACGCCATCGCCCCCGACATCGTGGCCACACCCGGCATCCGGCTGATCGACGCCGACGGCGCCGCGCCGCCTAAGCGGCTGGCGGCCCTGAAGCGGGCCGTGCCGATGGGCCGGGTCGGGCATACCGACGACACGGCGGGCGCCTGCATCTTCCTGGCCTCTCGGATGGCCAGCTACATCACCGGCGTGACCCTTCACGTCGATGGCGGCACCTGGGCCTCCAGCGGCTGGACGCGCGACGAGGAAGACCGCTGGCAGCTGTTCGAGGGGTTCGCCGAGGCCTACTGAGGCGCCTTCTCCCCTGCGGGAGCAGGGTTCTACAGCTGCACCACCCTCGCCGGCTGGCCGTCGAAGCGTTGGCACTGGTAGTGGCGGGTCATGCTGGAGCCCGCCGGACCCAGCGCCATATGGGCGCGCAGGTTGCGCTTGTGGAACAGGCGGGTGAGGTCGGCGTCGTGGCGGCCGACGGCGGCGTCGGCGAGCACAAACGCCTCGAGCTGGACGGCGGCGTCTCGCCAGTCGGCGGGACGACGGCCCAGCAACTCGTGCGCGTCGTCGATGTCCTGGCGGTCCAATTCGGCGCCGATCTCGCTGCGGCGATGCAGGTGGCGCGCCATGCGGAAGCAGAGTCGGACCTGGTGGGCTGCGGCCTCGTCGCCGATGGCGGCCGCCTGCAGCTGGCGCGCCATGTGGGCGAAGGTGACGTTGTCGCGGCTAGGGGCGACGGGCGGCGGCTCGACCGCAGGAAGCTCGATCCCGAGTTCCTCGCCGAGGAAGTCGGTGGCCATCAGGTTGGTCTCGCTGTTCCACTGCATGTAGGTCATCAGGTCGGTCTCGGGCTGCGGCGCGGCGACAGCGGGGCCGAACATCAGGGCGTTGGCGGCGGCGGCGGCGAAGTGGCGCCACTTGATCGCGTCGAGATCTACCGGCTCGCCGCGCAACGCTTCGTAGCGGGCGTAGAGGCGGCGCATGTCCCCGTACGGGATCAGGGTGTCGCGCATCCGCCAGACTGCCAGGTCGACCATCGGGTCGCCGAGCTGGCCGAACTCCAGGTCGAGGATCGCCACCAGGTGACCGTTCGCATGGTGGAACTGGCCAGTGTCGAGCAGGCAGGGCACAGCGGGCCGGACACCGGTCGGCTCGTGCCGGGCGAGCCAGCCCAGACAGAACTCGGCGAAGGGTTCCGGCCCGGTCTTCGCGGCCCGGAACCGCGCCGCGCGCTGGCGGTGCTCGATGACGGCGGGATTGTCGCCCGGCGGCGGCGCGCGGATGCCGGCGTCGAGGAACGGCGCCGGGTCGAGGGAATGGATCGCCGCCAGCTGCTGGAGATACTCGTCGACCACCGTGTCGCGGCCCTCGGCTTCGACGTCGTCGAAGTCGGGCTTGCCGGGCACGCGATCCATCAGGATCACGTCCAGGTCTCCGATCCGGTGGAACCCGTGCAGCGGGGCCACGCGGATACCCCGGTCGAGGAGCAGCCGGTGAAACGAATATTCGTGGCTCAGCGGCAGCGAGGACGCGTCAAACCGGTCGCCGCGCACCACCAGGGGCAGGACAGCGCCGTCCCGCTTCACGTCGACGAACCAGGTGGGGCGCCAGCGGTTCTGGCGCTTGATCTCGCTGACCTTGCCGCCGGTGATAGCCTCGACGGCGGCCGACACCTCCGCCGGCGTCGGGATTGCGAGCGGGGCAATACGACCTTCCATGGCGAGGTTCCTAGGGTTGTGCGGCGGCGGCGGCTACGGCGGCGTCATGGCGGCCGCGCAGCTCGGCCTGGATCCGCCCATGAGCGTCGCGGCTGAGGCGATAGCGGGCGAAGACCACGATCGCCAGGAACACCAGCGCCGCCGGGCCGGGTCCGTAGAGCAGCGCAAGGTGCGTCGCGGTCACCGGGTCCACGCGGACGTTTGGGCCGCCGTGCGCGGCGAGGTTGGTGGGGAAATGGATCAGGTCGAGGCCGATCCCGGCGACCAGGCCGCCCAGCCCGCTGGCGGCCTTGGAGGCGAAGTTTAAGCCGGCGAAGAACAGACCTTCGCGCCGGGTGCCGAACAGGTGCTCGTGCTCGTCGGCGGCGTCGGCGAAAGCGGACTGGAAGGCGATGCCGAGCGCCGCCCCGAAGGCGTAGGACAGGCAGCCGGCCCCGGCCAGGACGGCGACGGCGGCCGGGCTGCCCCGGGGCAGCAGGCCGGTGACGCCCAGCATGGGCACGACGGCGAGTTGGAGGCAGTAGACGCCGAGGCCGGCCATCACCACCCGCCGCTTGTCCAGCCGGTGGACGAACAGGAAGCTGGAGATGACGCCGACGAGGGTCCCTGCCGGGGTGGCGAGCAGAACCAGCTGGATGTCGTCAGTGCGCAGGCGCCAGAAGAAGCGGTAGGTGTGAAGGTTCAGCGCCTGGGTGACGCCGCCCGCCACGAACACCAGCAGCAGCGAACTGAACAGCACCACGAACGAGCGGTTGCGCGCCATCTCGACCACGTCGCGCAGGAACTGGCGGACGGCCGACGCCTGGGAAGGGGTCGTCACGCGCAGGCGGCGTATCGCGCCCAGGGTCCCGAAGCTGGCGACCAGGCCGCCGAACGCGATCATCGCCCCGCAGGCCAGGCCGAACGGAGCATAGGCGGCCCGGTTGAGCAGGCCGCCGGGTCCGCTCATGAACACCTTCGTCCCCAGCGTCAGGCAGCCTGCTGCGCCGACCACCATCACCAGGAACCGCGCGGCGACGACCCGGGTGCGCTCGCCGTAGTCGTCCGACAACTCCGCGCCGAGCGCGATGTAGGGCAGGTTGAACAGGGAGTGGCAGACTCGCAGCACCAGGGAGATGGCGGTGACGCAGGCGAACAGGCCCCAACCCGCCAGGCCGCTGGGAATCGCGAACAGCACCGCCATGGCGATCGCCAGCGGCAGGGCCCCGGCGAACATGAACGGATGCCGCCGCCCGAGCCGCGAGTTGGTGTTGTCTGACAGCGAGCCGACCAGCGGGTCGATCAGGGCGTCCGCCACCAGGCCGACGAACAGGGACAGGCCGGCGAGGCTGTTCGGCAGGCCGCATACCGCGGTCAGGTAGAACAGCAGGAAGGTGGTGAGGCCGGTCGAGGAGACGCTGTCGACGAGCGCGCCGGCGCCGTAGGCCGAGATCAGTGGCAGCCCGAGCCTGGTCCGTCGCAGGTCGTGCGCCTGGGCCGAGGCGCCGGCAGCCCCCATGGCCGGCGCCTCGGCCCCCGCCGCCGCGCCGGCGTCACTGGGCATCGGCGACGGGCCCGGAGGCGTTCAGTTCGTGGGCGAAGTCCGCATGCTTCGGGGCGGCGAGCACGCGGCGAAGGATCGGCTCGAAGGCGTCCAGCGGCAGGGTGTCGTAGGCCGGGTCGAAGCTGCGCTGGTCGTAGAGTTCGCAGAACTGCGCGGTGTATTCGAAGTCCGGATGGCCGCGGAACCGGTCCCGGGCGTTCCTGTCGCCACCGATCAGGTGGAAGTAGTAGTAGCCCTGGAAGACGGCGTGCTGCTGCATCATCCAGAAGTTCCGTTCACTGATGAACGGCCGCATCAGCACCGCCCCCACCTCGGCGTGGTGGGCCGGGCCGAGCACGTCGCCGATATCGTGGATCAGGGCGCAGGCGACATATTCGTCATCGCGGCCGTCACGCAATGCGCGACTGGCGGTCTGCAGCGAGTGCTCCAGGCGGTCGACCGCGAAGCCGCCGTGGTCGCCCTGCAGCAGCTGCAGATGGGCAATGAGGCGGTCCGGGAAGCGGTCGTTGAAGTCGCGGACCGCCGCCAGGATGCGCGCCCAGTCATCCGCCGACCCGGCGCTCATGGCGTGGAAGCTGGCCCTGTCCTCCCCTGCGTGTGCGGTCATGGCTGCTCCCTTCGGCTTCGGATCAGGATCCGGTGGGGACGTCCTTGAAGGCGACGTCCTTGTCGACGCGGATGTCGGGCGGCAGGCCCAGCACCCGCTCGGCGATGATGTTGCGCAGGATCTCGTCGGTGCCGCCGGCGATCCGCAGTCCGGGCGAGCCCAGCAGGGCGCTCTGGAAGGCGGCTCCCAGCGGTGCAAGCTCAGGATCCGAGATCAGGCCGTATTCGTCCTCGAGCGTGACGGCGGTGTTGGCGACATCCTGCATCAGGCTGGCCGAGACGATCTTGCCGATGGCCCCCTCGGGCCCAGGGGTCTCGCCGCGCGAGAGGGCCGTCAGGGCCCGGTAACGGGTGTATTTCAGGCCCTCGATCCGAATGAACCAGTCGGCCGCCTTCTCGCGCACGGCGGCGTCGTCGATCGCCAGGCCGGCCAGGGTGGGCAGTTCGCGCGCCAGCCCGAGCACGCTGGCCTGCAGCGAGGCCCCCATGCCCCCCACCGACATGCGCTCGTTCATCAAGGTCACCATGCTGACCCGCCAGCCATCGTTCACCGCGCCAATCCGCTGGGCGTCGCTGAGGCGCACGTCGGTGAGGAACACCTCGTTGAAGTTGGACTCGCCCGACATCTGGTGGATCGGCCGCACCTCGACGCCGGGCGACCTCATGTCGACCCAGAACATCGTCAGGCCCTTGTGCTTGGGCAGGTCGGGGTCGGTGCGGGCCAGCAGCAGGCCGTAGTCGGAGAGATGGGCGCCGGAGGTCCAGACCTTCTGGCCGTTGACGACCCAGCCGTCGCCGTCGCGAACCGCCCGGGTCCGCGCCGCCGCCAGGTCCGAGCCGCCGGCGGGCTCGGAGAACAGCTGGCACCAGATCTCCTCCCCGCGCATGGCAGGACCTACGAACCGCCGCTTGTCCGCGTCGTTGCCAGCGCTCATCAAGGTCGGCACGCACATGCCGAGGCCGATGGCGAAGGGTCCGTGCGGCGTCGGAATCTGGGCCTCCTCCTGGGCGAAGATCACCGCCTGCCACGGCTCGCCCCCCGCCCCGCCCCAGGCCATGGGCCAGGTGATGCAGGCGTAGCCGGCCTCGGCCTTGGTCCGCTGCCAGTCCCGGGCGGCGTCAAGGTCGGTGGGGTCTTCCAGGCCGACGCTGGCGGCCCGCGGGGTCACCCTGGGCGCGTGATCGCGCAGCCAGGCGCGGGCCTTGGCGCGGTAGGCGGCTTCCTCGGGGGTGTCGTCGAAGTTCATCGCCTCGGCCTCACGCGGCGTTTCGCCATTGGAGCTGGCGGGCCAGCCGCTCCTTCCAGGCCTTGGTCCCGCCCGCGACCAGGGCCAGTTGCTGTGCGCGCCGATAGTGCAGGTGGCAGTCGGCGGCCCAGGTGAAGCCGACGCCGCCGTGGACCTGCAGGCTCTCCTTGGCCGCGACCCAGTAGGCCTCGCTGGCCGCCACCCGCGCCGCGGCCGCCGCCAGCGGCAGATCCGCGGAGCCGGCTTCCAGCGCCCAGGCGCCGTAGTAGGCGTTGGAGCGGGCCAGCTCGTTGCCGATGTAGACGTCGGCGAGCTTGTGCTTGATCGCCTGGTAGCTGCCGATCAGCCGCCCGAAAGCGTAGCGGGTCATGGCGTAGTCGCGCGCCATCTCCAGCGCGCGGTCGGCCCCGCCGACCTGCTCGAACGCCAGCAGGACCGCGGCCCGAGCGAGCGCCGCTTCGGCCAGGGCCATCCCCTCCCCGACCTCGCCGAGCCGCTCGGCCGGCGCGCCCGAGAAGGCAAGCCGTGCGGCCCCGCGGCTCGGGTCGAGGGTCTGCAGCGGGGCGCGGGCCACATCCTCGCCCGACAGGTCGACCAGGAACAGGCTGTGGCCAGGGCCCTCCCGCGCCAGCACCACGGCCACGTCGGCGACGAGGCCGTCGGTGACGGGCGCTTTCACCCCGGTCAGCCGGCCGCCTTCGACCCGCGCCTGAACCGAGGCCGCCACCAGCGCGCCGGGCCGTTCGGTGACGGCGAAGCAGCCGATCGCCTCGCCCGCCGCGATGCGGGGGAGCCAGGTGCGCTTCTGGGCGTCCGTCCCCTCGGCGACCAGAGTCTCCGCCAGGAAGTAGGCAGTGGAGGCGAACGGAACCGGCGCCAGCGCGCGCCCCAGTTCTTCGGCAATGGCGCAGAGGTCCACGTGGCCGAGACCAAGGCCGCCGTACTCGAGCGGGAGGGTCGTCGCGAGCCAACCCTGCGCGGCGATCTCACGCCAGAGGTCGCGGTCGTACTGCCGCTGGGGATCGTCCAGCACGGCCCGCACCGCCGATGCCGGGCAATGCCGCCCAAGGAACCGGCGGGCCTGGTCCTTCAGGAGCTTCTGATCGGCGGAAAAATCGAAATCCATCCAGCGCCCCCTCCCCTCGGAGCCGCTCGCCACGTTTCTATCAAGTCTAACTTATTTAGTGGATATCAGGCGGGCAAGCTGTTTGCGTTGCGGCTCAGTCCAGCACCTCGACCCGGGTGTCCGAGGCGATGTGGGAGAACCAGATCCTGGCGGCGGCTTGCATGTGGGCGCGCCAATGGGCCTCGGCGCCCGCACCGTCGCCGGTCTCGATCAGATCGATCAGCTTCCCGTGCGAGCGCAGGCCGGCGAGCAGTTCCTTGACGCGCGATTCAGGCATGGGCGGGCGCGGCGCCCGACCCGCGTGCACATGGCGCTCGAACACACCGGTGAGCGCCAGCGCGATGATGCCGACGCTGACGCTGCCGCAGTTCTCCATGAGCAACTGGTGGAAGGTGGCGATGGCCTGAGTGACCGCGACCCGGTCGCTGGTCAGGTCGAACTCGCGCTGCAGGTGGGTGCGAAGGACGGCGGCGGCCTCCGTCGGCCGCCGCTCGGCGGCGAGGCGCGCGGCCGGCGGCTCGATGATCATCCGCACCTGGAAGATGTCGCCCAGGGTCGCGCCGCGGGTCTGCAGCGCGAGCCCCGCCGCCCGGGCGACGATGCCGGAGTCGGGCAGGCGCACGCGCCCGCCGCGCTTCGACCCGCGTCGGATGCTGACCAGCCCTTCCGACTCCAGGATACGCACCGCCTCGCGCACCGTCGGGCGCGACACCCCGAAGTCCAGCGCCATCTGGGCTTCCGACGGCACGTTGTCGCCGGGCGGGAGCTCGCCAACGGCGATCGCGCGGCGGATGCGGGCGGCGATCAGTTCGGCGGCCTTGGGGACGCGTATGGAGGTGTCTTCCACGTGTCGAAGTTCCTCGCGACCCTGAAGGGCCAGCAGACAAGCCCGCCGTTGTCCGACCGACAAAATCAATGGGCGCGGCGCGTCGCGGTCTCCAGGAGCAGACGAAGTTCACTCCTGGACCGGCGGAGGCGGGCGCTACGCTCAAATCTTGACGTCGATCGAGACCCCCATGGACCTGGGCCGGCCGGGAACCTGTGAGGTCGCCGCCGCCGCCGGCGCGACCCACACGCTGTACCTGGCGCCCGTCAGGTTCGTGCCCCAGAAGGAGATGCGGACCTTCTCGTTGGGCAGGATCCAGGTGAGCTTGGTGTTCACGATGGTGTAGGCCGGTTCCTTGAACTCGTTGTAGGGATCCCAGTACAAGCCGCCGTTGTAGGCCACCGTCACGGAGCCCTGAAAGGCGCCGACCGGCAGGGGATGGTTGAACATCACGGTGGCGTCGGCCATCCACTGCGGCGCCCGGATCAAGTTCTTGCCGGACGCGTCGATCGGAAGTTGTGAATTGCCGTTGGAGAAGGTCGTGCCCACCCCGCCCGTGCAGGCCCCGTGGACGGTGTCGAGCACCCCGCCGATGGCGCAGGCGAAGATCGGCGTGGTCAGGGTCGCGCCCGGGAACTTTGAATAGGTGCCGTGCAGCCAGGCCGCGCCGACATTCACCCTCCAGTACTCGTTGATCCGGGCGGTGAAATCGCCGTCGATCCCGTAGATCTTCGCGCCCTCCGCGTTGGTCAGCGATGTCAGCACCGGCGAGCCGTTGGTCCCTCCTGTGAGGGTTTGCACCTGCAGGTCTTTGTAATTGTAGTAATACCCTGACACATCAAAGGTCAGCCAACCCTGGCTACGCTTATAGCCTAGTTCGAAGGCCGTGTTCTTCTCGGGTCTCACGGGGGTCGTTACGCCGACATTGTAGTTCCCGCTCTTGTCGCCCACGCTGTAGCTGAAATAGATCTGGGAGAAGTCGTCCGGCCTGTATTGCAGCACGACGCGAGGGTCGAAGGTATTCCAGCGATCGGTATGCGGCCCGTAGGGCGGAGTGCCGCAGGGACTGACCGAATTGGTCGGGAAGGCCGGAAACGCGTTGCAACCGCTCTGTGTCTTGGCCTCTGTCCCGTACCGTCCCCCGGCGATGAGGCGAAGCCGATCCGTGATGTCCCAGTTCACTTCCAGGAACCCGGACACGGCGTCGGTCGTCACGACACTCTGCTGGTCCACCACGACATGGAGAGGCGTCGTAGCCGTGGTGACGTTGAGATTCAGCCGATACCAGTCGTAGTAATAGTAGATGCCGGCGATGAAGCTGATCGGGCCGATCTGCCGCGACGCAAAGTTGACTTCCTGGCTGATGGTCTTCTCGGCGTCCCAGATGTAGATCGCCGTCGTCGGGATCGGCGCGACGCCGCCATCGACCTGGATGAACACCCGGTCGTACTGATAGGCGGTGATCGACTTGAAGGTGCCAAGCCCGGTCTCGAAGTTGGCGTGCAGGTTGCCGCCGATGATCTTGGTGTCGATCACGGGATTGATCGGATAGGAAGCCTCATAGAGCCCGGTCGGGAAGTGCTGGCCGGCCTGGGCCACGGCGAAGGCGCGGCTGGTGTCGCCATCCTTCACCCGGTTCGAGAACGGTGCGCTGTTCATCGCGTCGCCGTAGTTGAGACCGAGCGTGAAGCTGATGTGGTCGGTAGGTTTCCACAGCAGCTTGCCGCGGATCGCGTATACATTGCTCTGTGCGATCCTGGTGTTGGTGTAGAGGTTGTTCATGAAGCCGTTGTCGTGATCGGCGTAGAATGAGATGTTGGCGGCCAACGTATCGGTGATCGGGGCCGTGCCGTAGAAGCTGGCCCGCAGGTCGTTGAAGCTGCCGTAGCTCAGATAGAGATCGCCGAACGGGGTCCAGGACGGATCGCGGGTCTTTATGGCGATGGTGCCGCCGGTGGAGTTGCGGCCGAACAGCGTGCCCTGCGGCCCCTTGAATACAGCCACGTCCTGGATGTCGTTGAACTGGAAGTTATTGGCCGACTGGTTCGACTGGTAGACGTCGTCGATGTAGAGCGAGACGTTCGCGTCGGCGCCTGGCGTGGTGATCGCCGTGCCGATGCCGCGGATGGTCGGCTGCGCCGAGTTGCCCTGCTGCGCGTAGTAGAGGCCGGGCGTCACCAGACCCAGATCCATCGTCGAATTGATGCCGGCGTCGATCAGCTGCTGGCCGGTCTTGGCGGTGATCGCGATCGGCACCTGGGTCAGCTGCTCCTCGCGGCGCTGCGCGGTGATGACGATCCCGGAGACGTCATGGCTCTGATTGTCCTGGGACGCCTGCGGCCGCTGCGGATCCGCCGCATGCGCCACCCACGGCGTCAGGCTCGAAGCGACGAGCAGCGCGAGTGTCGTTCTGAGTTTCAAGCCACCCTCCCCGATCTGGTTTGCCCGCCCCGCCGGGGGCGGTTTAGATTCGTAGTTTACAAAACTATCTTCGCTTAGATAGGCATCTTATCTAACTATCTGTCAACGGTGACGCTTGGCTGATTTTCGGACGATCTCGGGAGGACCACGGTCGGCCTTCGACGGCATCCGCGTGCTCGATTGCGCCCTCGGCCTGGCCGGGCGCATGGCGGCGATGCTGCTGGCGGATTTCGGCGCTGAGGTGTTGCAGCTTCGGGCGCCTGACGCGGCCCCCGGCGCCGCCGAGATAGCCTGCAACCGCAACAAACGGTGCCTGCATCTCGATATCGAGGCGGCGGGCAGCCGCGCGCGCCTCAGCGAATTACTGGCGGCGGCGGACGTGGCGGTGTTCGATCACGGTCCGCGAGCCTTGGCGGAGCTGGGCCTGGATGCGGCGACGCTGAGCGGACGCCATCCGGACCTGATCCACGTCTGGACCCCGCCGTTCGGCGTGCGGGGGCGGTGGAGCGACCTGCCCGCTCACCATGCGATGCTCACCGGCCTGACGGGGACCGCCTTCCGCCAGGGCGCCCACGCCGACCAGCCTGTGTGGCACGTCACACCGCTGGTCCACTACGCCCAGGGCGTGATCGCGGCGGCAGCCGCCGGCGCGGCGCTCTACGGGCGGGCGCGGACCGGGCAGGCCCTGTCCGTCACGGTGTCCGGGCTCCACGCCATGGCGCAGACCCACTGCCCGGTCCGGCTGGCCTCGGCGCCGCCAGCGGTGCGCGGGCGGCCGGACGGCACGTCGCCGGGACACCAGCTGTATCGTTGCGGCGACGGCCTGTGGCTGTTCCTGGGCTGCCTGTTGCCGCCGTTCTACCGCAAGGCGCTGGCGGTGCTCGGGCTCAGCGAGGCGAGCGGCGTCGACATGGCGGTGGTCATCCAGGACCTGCTGGCGACCAGGCCCCGCTCAGACTGGCTGTCGTTGTTCAGCGCCAATGCGGTTCCAGCCGCGCCGGTCAACCGGCGCGAGGACTGGCTGCGCGACGAAATCGTGGTCGCGAACGAGCTGACCGCAATGCTGGAAGACCCGGCTCTCGGCGAGGTCGAGATGCCCGGACTGGCCGCGGCGCTGCAGGTCACCCCAGGTCGGGTCGCCCATCTCGGTGCGCCGGCGACGACGGAGACACTGGCCAACTTCACCGCGACCTCGCCGAGGCCGCCGGCCCAGGCGCCGACCCCGCCCGAGCCGCCGTTGACCGGCGCGCGGGTGCTGGACCTGGGCAGCCTGATCGCGGGGCCGCACGCGGCGACCCTGCTGGCGAACTTCGGCGCCGACGTGGTCAAGGTCGAGCCTGCCGAGGGCGACCCGCTGCGGCCGACCACCGGGCTATTCATCAACTACAACCGCGGAAAGCGCGGGCTTGGGCTGGACCTGAAGTCGCCGGAGGGGCGCGACCTCTTCCTCGAGCTTGCCAGCCGTGCCGACGTAGTGATCGACAACTTCCGCCTCGGCGTGCGCGAGCGGCTGGGGATCGGCTATCCGGCGTTGAAGGCGGTCAATCCGCGGATCATTTCCTGCTCGGCCAACACCTACGGCTCGCGCGGCCCCGACCGCGCCCTGCCCGGCTTCGATTCCGTGCTGCAGGCGAGGAGCGGGCTGATGGCGGCACAGGGCGGCGGCGATACGCCCGTCTACCACGCCATTCCGGTCAACGACGTGGCCACGGCCGCGGTTTCCGCGTTCGCGGTGATCGCGGCGCTGTACGCCCGCGAGACCGGCGGGCAGGGCCAGGCCGTCGAGACCAGCCTTGCCGCCGCCAGCGGGGTCTACCAGTTCGCCGAGTTCACCAGGTTCGCCGGTTGCGCGCCGCCGGCGGAGGGCGGGCGCGACTGCCTGGGGATCGCCGCGCTGGATCGCTACTACGCCTGCGCCGACGGCTGGCTGACCATGGGATGTTCTTCGCCGGCTCATTTCGAAGCCTTGGCTGCAGCGCTCGGGCGCCCGGATTGGCTCGAGCGCTGGACGGGCGAAGCCGCGATCGCCGAAGGTCGCGACGGGGCGCTGGCGGGCGAGATCGCCGCCGAGCTGGCCGGGCGAGACCGCAATGACGTCCTCATCCGGCTGGCGAAGGCGGGCGCGCCCGCGGCGCCGGTGCTGCAGGACGAGGCCGCGCACCGCGACCCGTTCCTGGCCGACAACGGCTACTACGTGCGGGGGGTCGACCCGGTCCACGGCGAGCTGATCGCCTCGCGGACCTTCGCCGAGTTCGCGGGCGCAGGGAGCTTCGATCGGCCGCCGCCGGGCCTGGGGGAGCACACCGCCGAAGTGCTGGCGGACTACGGGATCGCTCCCGATCGAATCGAGGCCCTGACCGAGCGGCGGATCGCCTTCAGCGGGAAGGCCGCCGGCGGAGCCGGCTGACGCGCAACCCGGTCAGCGGCGGGCCGGCACCGGAGCGCCCTCCGACGAGGCCTGCGACAGGAGCGCTCCGCAGTTGGCGTCCTTGGCCAGCCCCAGGTCGATGAACGGCAGGATGGCGGCGAACGGCGAGACCGCCACGCCGAGGAGCGCGCCGACGGTGACCTGGCCCGCGACCGGCGCGAGGTCGATGCCGATCCTCGGCGACTCGAACCGGCCCTTAAGGGTGATCGGCGCGCCGATGTGCACCAGCCGGAACTTCTTCGACTTGCCGGAGACGCGCAGGTCGATCGTCTCGTTGCGCATATCCACGACGCCGCGGCCGTTGGCGAGGACCACGCCGGTGTCGAGCACGAACTGCTGGGTGGTCAGCACGCCGTTCTGGGCCCGGAAGTCGGCGACGGCGCAGCGCAGCGGCGTCTCCCGCTCGTTCTTGGTCAGCAGCAGGAACAGGCCCTTGGTGACGTTGATGCCCATCAGCTCGGCAAGGCTCTGGCGGATCTGGCCGCTGGGGATGGCGAGGGCCACCTCGCCATTGGACGTCGCGGCGGCGGCCCGCAGGGAGTCGCCCACCGCCGACAACCGTGCACGGGCCACGAAGGCGCCCACCAGCGGCGGATTACCCCGGCCGCGGGGCACGAGGTCCTCGAGCCGGGCCCCAGCGAGGCGCAGGTCGATGTTCTCGCGCGACACCGACCCTCGGGCGTCGATGCGGATCAGGCCGCTCAGGGCGCCCTGGGGCAGGGTCATCGACAGCGGACTGACCGTCAGGACGCCATGGTCGAGGTCGACTTTCATCGACAGCCGCCGCACCGGCACAACGGTCCAGTCGACGGTGTCGGCCCGGTAGCTGATCCGGGCGTCCATGGCGCGCACCCGGGCCAGCGGCAGCTTCGCGTCGGGCAGAACGCGGTGTTCGGCGCGCAGCCTTGTGGCCATGACCTGCTGGGCGGCTGACAGCGGATGGCCGCCGTGGGTGGACGCGGCGCCGACGATCGCGCCGAGGTCGGTCATCTTCAGGCGGCGCGACATCAGGTCGGCCACCATCAGCGGCCGCCCGTCCCGCTCGTTTACGGTCAGCGAGCCCGCGAGGTCGCTCTCGCCGAAGTGACCGCGGATATTGCGCAGCTCCGCCTTCTGGTCGTCGCGCGTGAGGCTGGCCGTGAGCCGGTACGGCGGCGTCGCCGGCAGCGCCAGGCCGGTCAGGTCGTACAGCCGCGCGAGGTCGTCGCCGGACATGGTCAGCTGCGCCCGAAGGTGGCCAAGGTCGAAGGGGTGCGGAATCGTCCCCTGCGCCGACACGCGGGTGGCGCCCTGATGAATCTCGGCCACGAAGGGGTAAGGGCGGTCTGGCGAGACGTTCAGCATCGGTCCGCCGACCACCGTAGCCGCAAACGGGACCCGCTTCAGAAAGCCCTGACCCTGCAGGTGGAACGCGGACCGCTGCGGCCCGGCAGCGCCTTCGTTGGAGCTCATCAGGCCCGTAAAGGTGACGTTGCGGCGGCGGTCCTCGAACCGCAGGCGGCCCTGGTCGATGATGATGTGGCTGACGGCCGGAAGGCGCAGCGGGGCCTTGGACTCGCCGGGACTGAAGTTCCAGTTGGCGCGGTCGTCGGCGCCGCGCACCAGATGTACGTCGGGATGCAGCGCGACCACCGACGGGATGGTCAGGCGACCCTGCAGCAGGTCGGGCGCATGGACGGTGACGGTGAGGCGCGGGAACACGACCAGGGGGCCCGGCCCCGCCCAGTCGGGGTTGCCGACGGCCAGGCCCTCGACCGTTGCGCTGGGATTCCAGGACCACAGGTGAACGTTCAGGTTGCCCCGGATCACCACCTGCCGATGCAGGCGCAGGCCGAGCTCGTTGGCCAGCGGACCGCGCAGCCAGTTCCACTGGAAGATGAACAGGAAGAAGAACACGATTGCCGCCAACAGCAGCGTCGCGCCGCCGCCCCACAGCGCCTGGGCGCGGCTCGGCGCTCGCCAGCGGCGCCATGGCCGCGCCGCGGCGTCGCTCCCGCTCCACGGGCGCGCAGCCTCGCGCTGGGCATTCGCCCGCCTGTCAGCAATCTGCGCCATGGTGTGGTGACCGATCTCGGCGGCGCGTCAACGGCGCCCGGCTAGCCCCTGCAGGTCGGGACCCACTTGAAGGCCTGGTTGCCGTCGCGGTCCGTCCAGGTCACTTCCCGCCAGCGGCATTGCCGGCCCGCCGGGTCGACCCAGCCTTCGCCCACCCGGCCGGTATAGGACTGATTGTAGTGGGAACGGCCCGGGTTGTAGGCGCGGTCGTAGTCGTAGTTGTAGCGATCGGAATAGGCATAGTGGTTGTTCGACCGCACGGTGTCGGCGTCACCAGCATCGTTGTCCGTGTCGTTGTCGTTATCGTTATCCGAGTAGGAGTTCTGGTCGTCGCCGGCATAGCGCGGCGTCGAGTCGTAAGGCTGCGCCATCGTCACCGCGGGAACGGCGGCGGCGGCGAGGAAGCCGGCGGTGAGAAGCAATTTCAACATGTTGGCGCCTATCGATGCGAGGAACCCGTCGCGGCGTTAACGCCTGGGACGCCGCATCGATGCACGGGTCGGGGAGATTTCAGCTGTTGTCGGTCCGCCCCGCCGGCGGCCGGAGACTCACGGCGGTACGATCAGGGTCTGGGTCACGGGCAGGTCGCCGGGGGACTGTTTCAGGGACACCAGCACCGAGAGGATGTTGAAGATGTTCTTGCTGGTGTCCGAGTTCTCGTCGGGCACGCAGTAGCTACGGCCTTCGTAGCTGAGCGCCGAGAAGCAGCCGCCGCCGAAGGCGCTCGCCGACGTGACGTTGAGCAGCGGGCCGGCCGGCGTGGTCTCGGAGGGGACGCCATAGTCGACCAGTTCGGGCGTGGCGTCGGGGTGGGCGACCACACGGCCCAGGTAGTTGAACATGCCGTAGATGGACCGGGTGGTGACTTCGACTTCCAGGTTCTGGCCGAACAGGTGGACCGAGAGCTGCGAGCGCTGACGGGCCTTGCGTCCGCTGCCGCAGAAGTTGGGAGCGTTGCCGGCGGCGACCATCTCGGCGAACTCGGCCTTGGCCTCCGGCGTGGCCAACGTCGGCTCGAAGCAGAGCTGCGGCGCCGGGGGCGGTCCGGCGCGGACCGCGATCGGCGCGGGCGGCGCGCCGCCGCCGGCGGGCGGCTCGCCCGGCCCCTGGTCCTGCGGCACCTCGGTGGTCAGGCCATGCACCATGGCGCTTTTGATCGCCGCCACGAACTGGCCGTAGGACGCGCGATTGGTCGGGTCGTTGTAGACGATGATCGACTGGCCGGTGGCGGGATTGGTCAGCTTGGCCTTCTCGATCACCAGGTAAAAGATCAGCTCGCGCGAGAAGCCCTGGTGCAGCAGCAGGTCGACCTCGCCCAGCTTCAGCGGAGCCAGCATGCCGGCGTAGAAGGCCTGGGTGCTATAGACCCCCATCTGGAAATTGGTGTTGGTGCTGTTGTCCAGGAAGGTCGAGCCGCCGCTGTTGAGGGTCAGGGCGCGCTGGGCGGCGGTGAGGCCGGCGCCGGCCGGGATCACCGGCAAGGCCAGCTTGAAGTCTGCCGCGCCCTGGGCCTGCACCGAGTTGATCGAGGTGAAGTAGAGCGGCTCGCTGCGGCTTGCGCGGACCAGGTTGAGCAGGATGGCGCGGTTCTGCATCACCCCGATGCTCTCGTTGATGGTGGTCCCGCGTTGCTGGATCGAACCGAAGGTCAGGCAGCCGCTGAGCAGCAGCGAGGCCGTCGCCGCCAACGCCAATCGAATTACGCCCCGTATCATCCGACCGCCCCTCGACCCCGCGCCAGAATGACCGGCCGCCGCGAAGAAGGTCAACAGCCGCGCGGACTTACCGAAGGCGTAAGTTGCGCGAACCGTCAGCCACGCTAGTTTCTCCGCATGGCCTCCATATTCGACCGTCCGCCCGGGCCCCGCCGCGTGCTCGCCATCGACGGCGGCGGCATCCGGGGCGCGCTGGCTGTGGGGCTCATCGAGCAGATCGAGGCGACGCTGCGCGAGAAGCTCGGGCGGCCGAAGCTGGTGCTGTCGGACTACTTCGACCTGATCGGCGGCACCTCCACCGGCGCGATCATCGCCGCGGGCCTCGCCCTGGGGCGCGACGCCGCCTATCTGCGCCAGCTCTACCGCACGCTCGGCCCGCGGGTGTTCCGCAAGGGCATGCCACGCATCCCGCTGATCCAGGCCCGGTTCGATCCGCGGGGTCTGGAGGGGGTGATCCGCCAGGAACTCGGTGACGTCACGCTCGAGACCGCCCCCTGGAAGACCGGCTTCGCGGCCGTCGCCAAGCGGGTCGACACCGGCTCCAGCTGGCTGCTCACCAACTGTCCGCACGCCAAGTACTGGGCCGGCAGCCCCAGCGCCCACGACGCCGGCCGCGCGCGCACCACAGCCAACAAGGACTACCCCCTGGCCAAGGTGGTGCAGGCCAGCGCCGCCGCGCCGTTCTTCTTCGACACCGTGAAGATGGAGGTGAACGAAGGCGAACCCGGCATCTTCTTCGACGGCGCCATGACCCCGCACGGCAACCCCGCCCTGCAGCTGGCCATGGCGGCGCTGATCCCCGCCTACGGCATCGGTTGGCAGGCGGGCGCGGACAAGCTGTTCATCGTGTCGGTCGGCACCGGCGCGCCGCATCCGGTGCGGCCCGGCTGGGTCAAGCGGCCGACCCAGCTGGCGATCTGGAAGGCGATCCACGCCCTGACCTCGATGATCTACGACACCAGCCAGCTCGGCATGTCGGTGCTGCAGTGGCTGGGCGACTCGCCGCAGCGCTGGCCGATCAATCGCGACGTCGGCGGATTGGAGAACTCCCTGCCCGGCTGCGCGCCCTTGTGGACCTTCGTGCGCTACGACGCGCCGCTGGAAGCGGCCTGGCTGAAGGCCCACCTCGGCGAGGCGTTCGCGCCGCTGGCGCTGGCCAAGCTCGCCCGGCTCGACGACGACCGCAACGTGCCGGAGCTCTACCGCATCGGCAGCGAGGCGGGTGCAGCGCTGATCCGGCGCGATCACTTCCCCGACGCATTCGATGCGGCTCTGCCCGGGGACATGCATGCCTAGGCTTCTGGTGGCCGCGCTGGCTGCGCTGTCGATCGCGGGCGCCGCCTGGGCCGAGGCCGGCCAGGCGCGGGTGGACGCCCATGCCGAGATCGCCGCCGCCCTCTACGCGGCGTCCGCCACCCAGGCGGCGGCCGAGCGGGCCGCCGACGTCACGATCGTCGCCCAGCGCGCCCAGATCGTGGCGCTGACCTCGAAGGTTCGTGCGGGCCAGGCGCGCGCTGCCGAACTGGCCGCCGCGCAGGAAGCGTTCGTGGCCCAGCTGGCGGCCAAGGACCGCGCCTACGCCCAGGCGATCGCGTCGTTCCGCGGCGCGGTGACCCACATCACCGAGACGCCTGAGGGCGCCGAGGCGCTGGCGAAGTTCAACGCCGGCGACGAGGTCGGCGCCCTGGCCATCATCGGCCAGCTGAACGACGCCCGCGACGCAGCCCTGCAGCGGGCCACCGACGTGCAGAAGGCGGTGGGTCGACGCGACCAGGCGCAGCTGGCGCTGGACGCGCGCGACCGCGGCAAGGTCAGCACCAGCGTCGTGATCGGGCTCTACGAACAGGTCGTGAAGCTCGACCCCGGCGTGAACTGGGACTGGGTGGAGCTGACCCGCCTCTACCGCGACGCCGGCCGGCTGCCCGACGCGCGCCACGCGGCCGAGATGACCGCCCAGACCGTCAGCGACGACCGCGACCGCTCGATCGCCCTGACCGAGATGGCGACGGTGCTGGTGGCGCAGGGCGACACCGCCGGCGCGCGGCGAGCCTTCGACCAATCGCTGGCGATCCGCCGACGCCTGAGCGCGGCAGAGCCGAACGACCTCGGGGCCAGGCGCGACCTGGCGGTCGCCTTGATAGGAGTCGGTAACATCGCCCAGACGCAGGGCGCCCTCCCTGATGCGCTGAAGACCTACCGCGAGGCCCTGGTGATCAACCGCGCCCTGAGCGCCGCCGCCCCGGACTCGCTGGACCGGCAAAGGGACCTGTCGGTGACCCTGGAGGATATCGGCAACGTGCTGATGGCGCAGGGCGACACGTCCGGCGCCCGGCAGGCCTACGAGGAGGATCTGGCCATCGCCCGGCGACTGGCGACGGCCAAGCCCGACGACCTGTCCCAGCAGCGCGATCTGTCAGCCAGCCTGGACAAGATCGGCAACGTGCTGTTCGCCCAGGGCGACCTGGCCGGCGCGCGCAAGGCCGCCGAGGAGGAGATCGCGATCATGCGCCGGGTCGCGGGCGCCGACCCTGCGAACAGCCAGATGCAGCGCGACCTGTCGATCAGCATCAGCCGCCTGGGGGACATCAGCTCGGCGGAGGGCGACTTGGTCGCGTCGCGGGCCGCGGTGGAGGAGGTGCTGGCGATCATGCGGCGGCTGTCGGCGGCCGACCCGACCAACGCCCCGCTGGAGCGCGACATGTCGGTGGCGCTGACGGGCGTAGGCAACGTGATCGCGGCCCAGGGCGACCTGGCGGGCGCGCGACCGTACTTCGAGCAGAGCCTGGCCATCGCCCGGCGCCTGGCCACCGCCGATCCGGGCAAGGCGCAGTTGCAGATCGACCTGGCGGCGGCGCTGACCAAGATGGGCGACATGCTGGTCGCGCAGGGCGACCCGCATGGTGGGGCGGCCGACTTCCAGGAGGCCCTCGGCGTGGTTCGTCGGCTTGCCGCCGCCGCGCCGACGAACCAGGACGTCCAGCTGAAGCTGGTGACCACCCTGAACAAGATCGGCGATCTGCAGATCGCGAGCGGCGATCTCGCCGGCGCGCGCACGGCCTACGAGGAAGCGCTGGCGGTCAGTCGGTCCCTGGCCACCGCGATGCCTGTCGACACCGGATTCCAGCGCAGCCTCGCGGTCGGCTTGAACAACGTCGGCTCGGTGGCCGCCGCGACCGGAGATCGGGCGGCGGCGCGCAGCTTCTACGATGAGAGCCTGGCGATCGTGCGCCGCCTCGCTGCCGCCGATCCGACCAACGCGCGGCTGCAGGTGGATATCTCGGTCACACTCAACCGCATAGGCGACGTCGAGCTGGCGCAGGGCGATCCCGCCGGCGCCCGGCAGGCTTATCAGTCGGGCCTCGACATCATCCGTCGGATCGCCGCAGCCGATGCGACCAACGCCTCGCGGCAGCGCGACCTGATGGTCAGTGTCAGCCGACTGGGCGACGCCCTGGCCGCCGGCGGCGACGCCGCTGGCGCGAGCAAGGCGTATGACGAGTCCCTGGCCATCATTCGGCGGCTGGCGGCCGCCGATCCCAGCGACACCAGCATCCAGTTCGACCTGACGCCGGCGCTAGAGCGGGTCGCAGGCCAAGCCAGGATACGCAACGATTTCGAGGCCGCAGCAAAGACTTATGACGAAGAGCTGACGATCGTGCGGCGACTGGCGGGCGCCGATCAGGCCAACACACGGCTGCAGCGTCAGGTGGCCTACGTGCTGCTGCGCCGCGGCGACGTCGCCGTCGGGCAGAACGACAAGGCCGGCGCGCAGAAGGCCTTCGAGGAAGCGGCGACGCTGTTGCAGCCCCTCGCCGCGAGGTCGCCGGGCGACGTCGGGCTGCAGCGCGAAATGGCCCTGGCGCATAGCCGCCTCGGAGACGTCCGGCTGGCCGCCGGCGACGCGCCCGGCGCACTGACGGCCTACCGGACTAGCCTGGACATCAGCCGCCGCATCGCCGTCGCCGAGCCAAGCAATGCCGGCTACCAGCGCGACCTGGCGACCTGCTTGTGGCGGTTGGCCCTCACCCCCGGCTCCCAGGTCCGCTGGGCGGAGGTGGTCGCGCAACTGGAGAACATGCGCGGCAAGGGCCTGCTGGCGGCCGCCGACGAACCCAACCTCGCCGACGCCCATCGGCGCGCCGACGCGGAGGCCGCGAAGTGAGCTACGCCTTCATCTCCTACAAGCGCGAGGACGAGGGGCGGGTGGCGCGCATCGCCCGCGGGCTGGAGAAGGCCGGTGTCAAGATCTGGTGGGACCCGGAACTGGAGCGGGGTGAGAGCTGGCACCTGGAACTGGAGAAGCGGATCGGCGAGGCCGGCTGCGTGGTGGTCGTCTGGTCCCGCGGCAGCGTCGGCGCCGAGGGTCATTTCGTGCGCGACGAGGCCCGCCGCGGAATGGCCCGCAACGTGCTCGTGCCGGTGACCATCGACCCGAAACTGCAGATCCCGCTGGGCTTCGGCGAGGTGCAGGCGATCGATCTTTCCGGCTGGAAGGGCAGTCCGCGCGATCCCTACTTCGTTGACCTGGTGGCGGCGGTGAAGGCCAAGCTGGCGGGCGCGCCCGCGCCGAAGCCGCGAGGCCCGAAGGCGCGGCTGGCTCGCCGGCTCTATTACGGGGGGACGTCGAGCGCGTTCCTGAGCGCCGTCGCGCTGTTCGGGTTCAACGCGTTCGGCATCGCCGGCAAGGTCTGCACGGCGCCGGGCTTCCAGCCGGAGCTCTCGGACGCCTGCGGCGCCTGCCGGCTGGGCGGCCGGCCGACACACGAGGAGCGGCAGGCCTGGGAGGGCCGGCCGCGGGGCGACTGCCAGGCGCTGCGGGCGCACATCAACCGGTTTCCCGAGGGCGCGTACCGGTCTGAGGCCGCCGCGCTGCTGGTGGCCCGCAAGGTCAGCTACCGCGACGTCTGGACGCCCTCGGAGCGGAAGCTGGCGCTCTACATCTCTGCGGCGCCCGACACGCCCGAGGGCAAGGCCAGAGCTCTGGCGGAGGCTGGGCCGGCGGCCGAGCGCCTCTGCCAGGGGTTCGGCGCGTCATCGGCGTTCCGGTTCGTCTCGGCGAGGGCGCAGGCGGAGGCCTGGACCTGTGCCACGGGCAGCTGCAGCGCCAACGGTTGGGCCGTTTGCGCGCTGCAGGAGCACTCGCAGGTGGAGGCCGAGACCTGCGAGGTGCGGTCGTAGCTTTCCTTCTGCCCTCCCGGGAAGGGAGAAGTCAGCCGGCGCTCTTCGGCGGCGCCGCCGCCGCGTCTTTCTGGGCGCGCTCCGCCTTCAGCAGGGCGCTGAGGTCGGCGATCGCCTCGGTGAGGTAGAGGACCTCCTTCTCGCGCAGTTGGTCGATCTTCTGGTGCAGCAGCTCGATCTCGAGCTCGGCCTTGATGTTGACCTGGTGATCGTTCTCGGCCGACTTCCGGTCGATGTCCTGCTGCCGGTTCTGGCTCATCATGATGAACGGGGCGGCGTAGGCCGCCTGAAACGACAACGCCAGGTTCAGAAGGATGAAGGGATAGGGATCCCACCGCATGATCACGACGAAGACATTCAGGATGATCCACAGGAACAGGATGGTCGACTGAATGATGATGAAGCGCCATGACCCCATCGTCGCGGCGACCGCGTCGGCGATCCGCTGCCCAAGGGTCAGGTCGTCGTGTGGGTGCTTGTGGTCCGCCTTGCGCTTTACTCGCCGCATCTCGCGGAGCTCGTGAAGCAACTTCTCTTCGGCCTCGTGCAGTTCGCGCCGCAAGGTATCGACTGCGTTCAAAGCGCCCTCCCTGGTCCTGAAGCCCCCGGCGCCAGGGTGCGCCGAGTCGCTGACCGCCTGAAATCGCCCGTATTTACAACACTCCAGCGCCCGGCGGTATTCAAGGGCTCACCAGGTCCCCACGTTGGGCATCGACGCCCAGGGCTCGGCCTTGGGCAGCGCCTCGCCCCGCTGCAGCAGCTCGATGGAGATGCCGTCCGGCGAGCGGACAAAGGCCATGCGGCCGTCGCGGGGCGGACGGTTGATGGTGACCCCGCCGTCCATCAGCCGCTGGCAGGCGGCGTAGATGTCCTCGACCTGGTAGGCCAGGTGGCCGAAGTTGCGACCGCCCTGATAGTCCTCGGGATCGTAGTTGTAGGTCAGCTCCACCAGGGGCGCCTCGTTGCGGCGCGCCGCCTCGTGGTCCTCGGGCGCGCAGAGGAAGACCAGGGTGAAGCGGCCGGCCGGGTTGTCGATCCGCCGCGCTTCGATCAGTCCCAGCTTGTCGCGGTAGAACGCCAGCGCCTCGTCGAGATCGCGGACCCGCACCATGGTGTGGAGATATTTCATGCTGCTTCCTCTCCGCTCCCCTAAGGCCGCAACCTAATCCTCCCGCGTCTGTCGGCGCCAGAGGGCGGCGTATTCGGCGCCGTGGGCGAGCAGGGTGGCGTGGTCGCCGCGCTCGACGATCCGGCCGCGGCGCAGGACCAGGATCTGGTCGGCGTCGACGATGGTGGACAGGCGGTGGGCGATCACCAAGGTCGTGCGGCCGGCCCGCACCTTGCGCAGCGTGTCCTGGATCGCTGCCTCGGTGGGACCGTCGAGGGCGCTGGTCGCCTCGTCGAGCACCAGCAGCCGCGGGTTGGCCAGGAGGGCCCGCGCCAGGCCGACGCGTTGACGCTCGCCGCCGGAGAGCTTCAGGCCCCGCTCTCCGACCCGGGTCTCGAGTTTGTACGGCAACGAGTCGATGAAGCCGGCGAGCTCCGCCGCCTCGACCGCGGCCCGCACCTCATCCTCGGTGGCGCCGGGCTTGGCGAAGGCGACGTTGGCCAGCAGGGTGTCGTTGAACAGGGCCACCTCCTGCGGCACCAGGGCGATCGCGCGCCGGACCGAGGCCTGCTTCACGGCGGTCAGGTCCAGGCCGTCGATCCGCACCTGTCCCTCCTGGGGATCGAGCAGGCGAAGGGTCAGTCGCACGATGGTGGTCTTGCCGGCGCCGGACGGCCCCACCAGCGCCGTGGTCGTGCCCGGCGGTGTGACAAAACTTACGTCGTTCAGACCCACCGACCGTGCGGAATGCCGGAAGGTGACGCGGTCGAACACCAGCTCCGCCCCCTGGCCGGACGCGGCGGGCAGGTCGCGGGCGTCGGGGGCATCGACGATCTCGGGCGCCACCGAGCGGAGTTCCAGCATCTGCTCCATGTCGATGAAGGCCTGGCGGATCTCGCGGTAGTTCATCCCGAGCACGCCGAGCGGGGCGTAGACGGTCTGCAGGATCAGGATGCAGGCGGTGATGCCGCCCGGGCTGATCTGTCCGTCGATCACCTGCAGGCCGGCCAGCAGCACCACCACGCCAAGGCCGAGGCTCAGCACCGCCGACTGGATGGCGTTGAGCAGCTGCAGGGAGGTGTTGGCCTTCACCGCCGCCTGGGCGTAGGCGCCCATCGCCTCTTGGTACTCGGAGACCGCGCGCGCCTCGGAGCCGAAGGCCTTGATGGTCTCGTAGTTCATCAGCGCATCGACCGCGAGGCCGGCGGCGCGGCTGTCGGCCTCGTTCAACTCGCGCCGGTGCCGGATGCGCCAGTTGGAAATGCTGAAGGTGACGAGGGCGTAGATGGCGATGGTGGCCACGGTGACGCCGGACAGCCGCCAGTCGTAGTGGGTGGTCATCACGAACGAGGCCATGGCCAGCTCGAACGCCGAGGGCCCGAGGTTGAAGACCACGCTGCGCAGCAGGAAGTCGGTGGACCGCGCCCCGCGGTCGATCACGCGCGCCACCGAGCCGGTGTGCTTGCCCTGGTGGTAGTTCAGCGACAGGCCGAGGGCGTGGGCGAAGGTCTCCCGGGCCGACTGGGCCAGGGCCTGCTGGGCGACGGGGGTGAAGATCGAGTCACGGATCAGCGGGGTGATGTTGGAGACGAACCGCAGCAGCACCCAGCCGACCGCGAGGCCCGCGAAGACCGCGAACATGGTGGCCGGGGCGCCGCGTCCCTTGCTGACCGCGTCGATGGCGCGGCCGATCAGCACGGGGGCGTAGACGCCGGTCCACTTGCCGAGCAGCACCAGGGTGAGGGCGACCGCGAGCCGCGTGGTCAGGCCACGGGCCCGTGACCTCAGGACCAGCCGCACCAGATCGGCCATCGAGCTCCAGAAGCTGAAGCGGACGCCGGCCGGCGCGATCCTGTCGGGGACCGACATCGCGCGGCCCTGGCGTCCGTGAGTCGCGCTCAATGCGGAACCGTGCCGGGGCCCGGCTGCGGCGCGGCGGTGACCAGCACCGTGGTCTGCTCGCCGCCGCCCGGCGTCAGCCAGTCGATCCGCCAACCCGTCGGCCCACGCTCGGCGTGGAATGGCGCCCCGGTCAGGGGCGCGGGCGGGGTGACGGTCGCCTGCAGATGGATCTCGCCGCCAGCGCCGAACAGGTCGAGGTCGTGCGCCCCTTCCGAAAGGGGCTGGGTGAGCGGGGCGACGAAGCGCCCGGCTTCGTCGGTGGTGGCGTCCGCGCGGGCGATGCCGTCGATCCGCACGGTGACCCCCTCCCCTGGCGCGGCGCTGCCAGACACCGACGCGGCCAGGGCCTTGTCCCAGTCGACCGCGGTGACGGCGAGACCCTGGGCCGCCGGTCCGACGAATTCGGTCCCGCCCCCGGCGCGCAGGCGCGCGGCAATGCCGTCCGGCGCGAGGAACAGGTAGCCCTGGGCTTGAATCACGCGTCCGCTGTCGGCCACCGACAGGCCGAACAGCCGGGGCTCGGACGATGCCGGCACGGTAAGGCGCCAACCGCCCCGTTCGTCGGCGTTGGCGAACGCCGCCTGCCCCTGGGGCGTGGCCACGCGAACCTTGACGCCAGGCGCGGCGCGGCCGCTGAGCTCGATGCCGGCGGCCGTGCGGGTCACGCCCGTGAGGTCGGGCGGCGCGCGGTAGCCCACCTCGCCGGTCGGCGCCTCGTTGCCGGCCTCGTCGCCCGCCGATCCGCCCGCCGGCGCGCAGCCAGCCGCCAGGGCGAGCAGGCCGAGCCCGGCGGCCAGAAGCGGCGTTCTGACGGCTTGCAACGTGGCGCGCACCGGCCAATATCCCTCGTTCAACCCTTTGCACGCCCGGGCGCGCACCACGGGACCTTAGCAGAGACGGCCGCGGACTCGCGCCATCTCCTGTGGTTCCAGGTCCTCAAGACCTGGGACGGTCGGCGGTGCGCGCCTCAGCTTGCCGGAGCGTGAGAGAATGTCGAGCACGTCCCGGCGGCTGAAGTCCGTGTGCGTCTACTGCGCATCGTCCAACGCCGCCGACCCCGATTTCATGGCGGCCGCCTCCACGTTCGGCCAGATCCTGGCGCAGGAGAAGATCCGCCTGGTCTACGGCGGCGGCGGCGTCGGCCTGATGGGCGCCTGCGCGCTCGCCGCCCACGGCGCCGGCGGCGATGTGCTGGGCGTGATTCCCGACTTCCTGACCTCGCACGAGCGGCCGCTCGAGAGCGTGCCCACCGTCGTTGTGGAATCGATGCACGAGCGGAAGATGAAGATGTTCCAGGAGGCCGACGCCTTCGCCGTGCTGCCGGGCGGGATCGGCACCCTGGAGGAGATCATCGAGCTGCTGTCCTGGCGGCGCCTGGGCCTGCACGCCAAGCCGATCGTGTTCCTGAACGCCAAGGGCTTCTGGGAGCCGCTGTTCCAGCTGTTCGAGCACATCCTCGCCCAGAACCTGATCCCGGAGGAATTCCGCGAGACCTGGCGCTCCGTAGAGCGGGTGGAGGACATCCTGCCCGCCTTGCGAGACATGCCCACCATGGCGTTCATGACATCGCCCGGGCTGGAAGAGATGACCTAGCGAACCGGCTGCGGCGACCGCGCACTTGACCCGCGCGGCCGAGGCGCGGACCCTGCCGGCCGGGCGTCTTCGGAACCGCAATGTCGTTCGTCTCGATTCTGATCACGACGGTGGAACTCACCGCGATCATCGCACTGCGCTACCTGGCGGTGGCGGGAGCGGTGTACGCGCTGATCTGGATGCGGCCGGCCCACAAGGTGGGGGGGCGGCGTCTGAACCGCGACCGGCCGAAGCGCCGGATCGTGACCCAGGAGATCAAGCTCTCGGTGCTGTCGTCCTGGATCTATGCCCTGCCCGCGGCGGTGGCTTACGAGGCCTGGAAGCATGGCTGGACGAAGGTCTACCTCGATCCGAACCAGTACGGCTGGGCCTGGCTGGTCGCCAGCGGCGTGATCTACCTGGCGATCCAGGACGCCTATTACTACTGGCTGCACCGGGCGATGCACCAGCCGAGCATGTTCCGCTGGACCCACGCCGCCCATCACCGCTCGCGCCAGCCAACGCCGTTTGCGTCCTTCGCCTTCGCCTGGCCGGAGGCCGCTGCGGCGGCCTGGCTGCTGCCGGCGCTGACCTTCGTGATCCCGATCCACCCGGCGGTGATCCTGGTGCTGCTCAGCATCATGACGGCGGCGGCGGTGCTGAACCACTGCGGCTGGGAGGTGTTGCCGGACTGGCTGGTGCGCGGGCCGGTGGGCGGCCAGCTGATCTCGGCCACCCACCACAACGTCCACCATACCGACTACGACCGTAACTTCGGCCTCTACTGGCGCGGCTGGGACCGGTTGATGGGGACCGACAGCATGCCTGACCAGAAGGCGCCGGTTCCGCCGCTTGCGCCCGCGCCGGATCCCGCCGTCTAAGACTATTCCAGCCCGTGCAGGCGCCTGGCCGCCGTGACGGTGTTCTGCAGCAGGCAGGCCACCGTCATCAGGCCCACGCCACCGGGCACCGGGGTGATCGCCCCCGCCACGGCGCTGGCTTCCTTGAAGGCGACGTCGCCGACCACCTTGGTCTTGCCGGCTGCGGCCTTGACCGGATCGCTGAACGGCACGCGGTTGATGCCGACGTCGATCACCGTCGCGCCGGGCTTGATCCAGTCGCCCCTGATCATCTGCGGCCGGCCGATCGCGGCCACCAGGATATCGGCCTCGCGGCAGAGGCCGGGCAGGTCGCGGGTCTTGGAGTGGGCGATGGTGACGGTGCAGTTGGCGCCCAGAAGCAGCTGCGCCATCGGTCGGCCGACCAGCACCGAGCGACCGACGACCACCGCCCGCAGACCGGTCAGGTCGCCGAGGGTCTCGCGCAGCATGATCATGCTGCCGAGCGGCGTGCAGGGGGTCAGCGCCGGCTGGCCGCTGGCGAGGCGTCCGGCGTTGACCACCGTCAGGCCGTCGACGTCCTTGTCGGGGCTCAGCACGTCGAGCACGCGCTTCTCGCTGATGTGCTTCGGTAATGGCAGCTGGACCAGGATGCCGTGGATCGCCGGGTCGTCGTTGAGCTGGCGGACCAGGTCGATCACCGCCGCCTCGGGCGTGTCTGCGGGCAGACGGTGGGTCACCGAGTGCATGCCAGCGGCCAGGCTCTGCTCGCCCTTGCTGCGGACGTAGATCTGGCTGGCCGGATCATCGCCGACCAGGACCACGGCCAGGCCCGGCTTCAGGTTATGGTCCCGCACGAGCGCGGCGACCTCGGCGGCCACCTGCTCGCGCAGCGCCTGCGAGTGGACCTTCCCGTCGATGATCCTGGCCTCAGCCATGGCGCGCCTTCCCGAGTGTGGAGTTCGGCACCGCCTAGCCGGAAAGCCGGGGCCGGCCAAGCCCCTCGCCCGGGGCGGCGAAACCGGCTAGGGGCTGGCCATGCCCGCCGCCGCGCCCCAAAGCGATGTGACCTCAGCCGACGTCCTGCTCGTCGGCGGAGGGCTGGCGTCCAGCCTGATCGCGATGCGGCTGCGGCGTGCGCGGCCGGATCTGAAGATCATCCTGTTGGAGCGCGAGCGCCACATCGGCGGCGAGCACACCTGGTGCCATTTCGTGACCGACGTGACGCCGCAGATTTCGGAGTGGCTGACGCCGCTGTTCGCCCATGTCTGGCCCGGCTACGAAGTGCGCTTCCCGGCCTTCCGGCGGCAGATATCGACGCAGTACCGGGCGATCACCTCGGCGCGCCTCAACACCGTGATCCACGACCTGCTGGGAGGGGACGCCTGGACCGGGGTCGACGCGGCCGACGTGCGCGCCGACACCGTGCGGCTGACGGATGGGCGGCGGTTGACCGCGCCGCTGGTGGTGGACGCGCGGGGACCGCGGCGGTCGCTGAAGCTGTCGCTCGGCTGGCAGAAGTTCCTCGGCCACGAGGTGCGGCTGGCCGCGCCGCACGGCCTGACCCGGCCGATCATCATGGACGCCACCGTGGCCCAGCTCGACGGCTACCGGTTCGTCTATGTCCTGCCCCTTTCGGAGGATCGTCTGCTGATCGAAGACACCCGCTACAGCGACGGCCCGGCCCTCGACCGCGCGGAATTGGCCCAGGACATTCGGGACTACGCGGCCGGCCACGGCTGGACGATCGAGGCCGTGGAGCGCGAGGAGGACGGCATCCTGCCCATCGCGCTGGCCGGAGACATCGACGCCTACTGGGAGGAGTCGCCCGGCAAGGCTGCCGACGCGGGGCTGCGGGCCGCCCTCTTCCACCCCACCACGGGCTATTCGCTGCCCGACGCGGCGCGGCAGGCCGAGACTCTGGCGGCGCTGCCCCAGCTCACCACCGAGGCGGCGCGCGCGGCGCTGATCGCGCACTCGAAGGCGGCCTGGAAGGCCCGCGGCTACTACCGGCTGCTGAACCGCATGCTGTTCCGGGCCTGCGATCCCGACCAGCGGTACCGGGTGCTGGAACGGTTCTACCGGCTGCCGGAGCGGCTGATCGAGCGGTTCTACGCCGGCCGGGCGACGTTTGCGGACAAGGCGCGCATCCTGATCGGCAAGCCGCCGGTTCCGATCGGCCGGGCGATGCAGTGTCTCTCCGAGACGCCGCTGCTGGCCGAACGGGCGGCCAGCGCATGAGCCGGCGCGTCGCGATCATCGGGGCCGGGTTCGGCGGCCTGGCGCTGGCCATCCGGCTGCAGAGCGCCGGGCTGCAGACCACCCTGATCGAGGGCCGGGACAAGCCGGGCGGGCGCGCCTACGTCTGGGAGCAGGACGGCTTCACCTTCGACGCCGGGCCGACGGTGATCACCGATCCGGCCTGCCTCGAGGAGCTGTTCACGCTCAGCGGCCGGAAGATCGCCGACTACGTCACGATGTCGTCGGTGAGCCCATTCTACCGGCTGCTCTGGGACGACGGCACGAAGTTCGACTACGTCAACGACCAGGCCGAGCTCGACCGCCAGATTGCGGCTCTTAATCCTGCTGACGTCGAGGGTTACAGGCGTTTCCTGAAGTTCTCGGAACAGGTCTATGACGAGGGTTACAAGCGCCTCGGCCATGTGCCCTTCCTGAAGATCACCGACATGCTGGCCGCTGCGCCGGAGCTGATGCGGCTGCAGGCCTGGCGCAGCGTCTACGCCAAGGTGGCGTCCAGCGTGAAGGACGACCACCTGCGCCAGGCGCTCTCCTTCCACACCCTGCTGGTGGGCGGCAGCCCGTTCGCTTCGTCGTCGATCTACGCCCTGATCCACGCCCTGGAGCGGGACGGCGGGGTATGGTTCCCGCACGGGGGCACAGGCGCGCTGGTGAAGGCGCTGGTGAAGCTGTTCGAGGACCTGGGCGGCAGGCTGCTGCTCAGCGACCCGGCGCGGAAGATCGTCACCGAAGGCGAGCGGGTGACCGGCGTGGCGCACGCGGACGAGACCTTCGAGGGCTTCGACGCGGTCGCCTCCAACGCCGACATCGTCCACACCTACGACACGTTGCTGAAGGACAGCGCGCGGGGCCGGTCGGTGGCGCGGAGCCTGAAGCGGCGGAGCTTCAGCCCGTCGATCTTCCTGGTCTACTTCGGGCTGAAGCGGCAGCACCCCGAGATGGCCCACCACACCATCTGCTTCGGCCCGCGCTACAAGGGCCTGATCGACGAGATCTACGGCAAGGACGGCCTGGCCGACGACTTCTCGCTCTACCTGCACGCCCCCAGCGTGCACGACCCATCGGTGGCGCCGCCCGGATGTTCGGCTTACTACGCCCTCTCGCCCGTGCCGCACCTGGGAACCGCCAACATCGACTGGGACGCCGAGGGACCGCGCTACCGCGACCGCATCCTCGACTACCTCGACGCGCGGCACATCCCGGGGCTGAAGGCCGACCTGGTCACCAGCCGGATCTTCACCCCGAAGGACTTCCAGCGCGAACTGAACGCCTGGCAGGGCTCGGCCTTCTCGCTGGAGCCGGTGCTGACGCAGAGCGCCTGGTTCCGCACCCACAACCGCGACGACGTGATCGGCAACCTCTACTTCGTCGGCGCAGGCACCCATCCGGGCGCCGGGGTGCCGGGGGTGGTGGGCTCGGCCAAGGCGACGGCGGGCCTGATGATCGCGGACCTCACCTAGGCATGGACGGCGGCGACCTGACCCGGGCCAGCCGGGAGACGATTCGGAAGGGCTCTAAGAGCTTCGCCGCCGCCGCCGCCCTGTTCGACCCCGAGACGCGGGCGGACGCGGAGATGCTCTACGCCTGGTGCCGGCACTGCGACGACGTGATCGACGGCCAGGAACTGGGACACGGCATGGCGACGCCCGACGACGCCGAGGCGGGCGAGCGGCTGGCGGCCCTGCAGGCCGCCACGCACGCCGCCTTGGCCGGCGAGCCCACCGACGATCCCAGCTTCGCGGCCTTCCAGACGGTGGCGCTGAAGCGCGGCATCTCGGAGCAGTACGCCCTCGAGCTGCTGGAAGGCTTCGCCATGGACGTGGCGGGGCGGCGCTACGAGACGCTGGAGGACACCCTCGAATACTGCTGGTGCGTGGCTGGCGTGGTGGGAGTGATGATGGCTCTGGTGATGGGCGTCGCGCCGGACGACCTGCCCACCCTGCGGCGGGCGCAGGACCTGGGACTGGCGTTCCAGCTGACCAACATCTCCCGCGACGTGGTCGAAGACGCCGCCAACGGCCGGGTCTACCTGCCGGCGCAGTGGCTGGCCGAGGCCGGTGTCCCCGAGGACCAGGTGGCCGCGCCGGAGCACCGGGCGGCCGTGGCCGCGGTGACGCGGCGGCTGCTGGACGTGGCGGAACCCTACTACGCCTCGGCCCGCGAGGGACTGGCGGACCTGCCGCTGCGCTGCGCCTGGGCGATCGCCGCGGCGCGGGGGGTGTACCGCCAGATCGGCGTCGAGGTGGCGCGGCGGGGGCCGGCGGCGTGGGACACGCGGGTCTC
>Ga0105240_10002063_pt1 | contig 32935 bp, 27 predicted proteins | sample KBSC54metaG_FD_80426 | JGI IMG/M metagenome (GOLD analysis project Ga0105240, IMG submission 80426) | Corn rhizosphere microbial communities from Kellogg Biological Station, Michigan, USA - KBS C5-4 metaG | ecosystem: Host-associated > Plants > Roots > Rhizosphere > Soil | place: Michigan, USA... | reverse complement strand
GTTGGCAAAGCCGCAACAGGATTCCAGGACATGCTTCTGCGGCGCGCGCCAGACTGGAAGGGAAGGCGGCATGAATTTCTTTCAGCTTCATTCGCTGCGGCGATTGGCGCGCCCGAAGAAATTGTCTTTGCTGTCCTCACTCATCACAAACGCATTGCGGATTCTCGCCCGTTTGCCGATCCTAATAACCGCCTGTGTTTTTATCATTCTCTTCCCGAATCCTGGGCACACATGAACCGAGAATTCGAAGCCAATCGGGATGCCCTCAATGACCTGTGGACCGAGATCACCTGTGCTCTCAACCGGCCAGACTTTATGACTAGCTCTGACAAGCCACTCACCGGTTTATTCCTTCCATCTGCCTGGTGCGATGCTCGAAAGCAGAGAAACGCTATACCTGACCCTTTACGGAAACGCGCCTCGCTCATTCGGGGGCTGCTGGTGACCGCGGATCACCTCGCATCCGGTCACGAAGCGCTTCCTTCACCGGTGGACCTAAAGACCTTTCACCCGGGGTTCACACTTCGACCGTTCCAAATTCGTTCCGCAAAAAATGGCAACCTCATTTTGCGGGCGCCCACCGGAAGTGGAAAGACCGAATCCGCCTTGAATTGGGCCGCGTTCAACCAACCGTCCAACGGCCGGCTGTTCTATACGCTTCCTTATACCGCCGCCCTCAATGCAATGCATTCAAGGCTGCAACGCGAATTTCCTGCGCGCGCCAATTCAATCGGCCTTCTACATGGAAAGGCCGCTCATCATCTTTTCGACGCAATGCAGCGGGAGTACCCCTCAAACCCCGCCAAAGCAACTTCTGAAGCCAAAGCGCGGGCCCGCCTCGCACACGAGATGTACTATCCCGTCAGGGTCTGCACACCGCACCAACTCCTTCGTTTCACCTTGCGCGGCAAGGGCTGGGAACAAATGCTGTCGGAAATTCCGGGGGCATGCGTCATTTTTGATGAGGTCCATAGTTACGATCCCGCCTTGGCGGGCTTGACGCTCGGAACAGCGCGACTCTTTCACGAAATGGGTGCAAAGCTGATGTTCATTTCGGCTACGCTCCCTAAGTTTTTGGAGCAACTCATAGCGCGGCTCGTGCCGTGCGAAACCATCACTCCGACACCGAAACTCGAAGGCGATGAGGAAGTGCTCGGAACACATCGGCACTTCGTCCGCGTAGCCGACGCCACTCTTCATGATCTTCTCCCTTCAATTATCCGGGACGCCGAAGCCGGCTGCACCGCTCTGGTCGTTTGCAACCATGTTCGATCAGCCCAATTGATGGCAGCCGAACTTCGGCTTGCTCTCGGCTCCGAAGCGATCTGTTTGTTCCATGGCCGTTTCAACGCGCGCGACCGTACAAGGATAGAAACAAGCCTAAGCGGTCCTAAGTTACCTCGCGTATTGGTTGCGACTCAGGTGGTAGAGGTCAGCCTTGATATCAGCTATCAGAAAGGATATTTCGAGGCAGCGCCAATAGACGCACTCGCCCAAAGGATGGGCCGCGTCAATCGCAGAGGAACAGACCCGCCCGCGGACATCACAATAGCCGCGCGGCCACTCAACCGGCACGCGATTTACGATTCCAGCCGCACCGTTGCAACTCTCGAATGTCTTCGCAGTATGTCCGGACCGATTTCGGAACAAAGCTTAACTGATATTTGCGATCGGGTTTACGTCGACGGCTACACAGGCGAGGACTTGAAGATATTCAACGAAAGACTCGATCACAAATACTTGACGAGATTCGACGAACACATAATCGCCGGAGATCACGAAAACTGGACGGAAACGGCAATCACTGATATCGATAGCCGTGTGGATGTTCTGCCGTCCTGTCTGCTGGCTGAATTCAGACAGCTCCAGTCCGAACATCTTTGGCTGGAAGCTGACGCCCTAAGTGTCAATATTTTCAGGACCGCGCGCTTAATGAAGCATGTCCGGACCGATCGCGATATTTGGGTAACTGATCTGCCATACAACGGGGATGGCCTGCAACTAAATTGATCCTCTGAGAAAACACACGAAATCGCAACAGAAGCACCGAGAACGAATCCGCCTGCTGAAATCAGTGCCCCCTGATCCAGAAGGTCGCGTGTTATCGGCTGAGCCGATAACGTCAGCCGTTGAACGGCGGCTTATCGGGAGCCTCACACATGTTTTTTTCGCCTTTGACTTTATCGGCGCAAAATCCGCATGCCGGAGTAAGCGGGCGGCGCAAAATCCGCCAAGAACCAAACCCGAATGCAGATAACCGCGCGAATCGTTTACACGGATTCGTTCACACCGCCCATCCAATGCTTTTTAGAAGTCACAAAAACAAAAAATATCGCTAACCAACTAAAACCAATCAACTTAACCTACTCCGTATCAGCCCCGAAACACCGTCCCCCCGCTCCTCCGCATTATCCTCAAACCAAATGAAGCCCGTATTCCCAATCCGATCCCTGCCCGCCCGCGCAACTCGTCCCATGAACTCCACCAGTTCCTCCAGCCAAAAATCGCGGAGAATACGGACCAAACCCAATTCAAAATCCACTAACTCCATCAAAACACTACAAAAGGCCCTAAAATAAATTGGCTTTGCTTTGGCTTTGCTTTGGGTTTGGATTGGCTTTGCTATGGGTCTGCTATGGCTCCGAAAAGGCTTTGCCACGCCCTGAAGTCAATCTCTGTTCATCCGCATTCACCCCTGTTCATCTCCGTTATGCTTTTCCCGCGTTATATTCTGGTAACCAAAAATGGCCCGCTTCGTTCACAGCATGTTCTCCCACACCTGCCAAACCACCGTCCGCGTCAAAATCGATAAAAAAATCCTCGAACTCAACGGTAAAGAAATCATCCTCATGCTCTGGGACATGGCCGGCAAACAAGTTCGCGACGCCTCCGGTTACCTCCTCGTAACGGATGCACCCGCGCCCAAACTCTCAACATCGCCCGCGGCATTCAGGAGCGCGTCCTGCTCGTCAATAAACTCGACCTCCGCACCGATCTGGAAATCCCCGAATCCGATAGGAAGACATGCGCACCAACAACTCGACCCTCATCGCCGGAATTCTCGAGACCCCGAATGACTTCGACAAAAACCATGAAAAACCATGAGTGATCCCGTCGCCGACCTCCCTGGCGCACTTCAGCTCGCAGCCTTCGAACAACTCCCCGGCGGCCTCTTCCGACCCCTCGGCCGCCTGCCCAAATGGCTCGTTGTGCCCGCGGCAACCGAACTCGATCTCTGCGATCTCTTCCCCATGCTCGCAATGTTCATCTCCGAATGTGACCCCGTTTGGGATCGCACATCCGGCATCTGGACCGACCGAGACTCCGAAGGCCACAATCGCCATATTCAGGCCGTCGCCACCGAAGTGGACGGCCGCCGCTTCCTCGTTCTGAAGACCTTACCCGAAGCGCTTTACACACACCAGCAGTTCGCGCACGAGATCGAACTCGCCAAAGAAAAGATCGAGCGCCTTAGCCGCGAACTCGAGATCAAACGCCAGGAAGTCGAGCGCGCCACTCAGGCCAAAAGTGAATTCCTCGCCCGCATGAGTCATGAGATCCGCACCCCCCTGAATGCGGTCATCGGCATGGCCGACGTGCTCGCCGCCGGCTCTCTCACGCCCGAACAGCGGCGCTGCGTGGAAGTCTCTCAGCGCAACGGCATCCGCCTGCTCAACCTGATTAACGGCATCCTGGATCTTTCCAAAGTCGAGTCCGGCAAGTTGGAACTGGAACGTACCGAAATGAATCTGCGCGAAGTCATTTCGCGTGCAATGGAAAGCGTCGAAGGTCGCGCCTCGGCGAAGAACCTCACCCTTGGCTCGACAATCGCGCCCGGAGTTCCGGTCGGCCTTCTCGGTGATCCGAACCGCCTTCGCCAGATCCTCGTCAACCTTCTCGGCAACTCCATTAAATTCACTGACCATGGCAGTCTCTCGGTGACCGTCGAGCAGGACCCCGAAGACGGCACGCCCGGTCGCCTGCGCTTCGGCGTTTCCGATACCGGAATCGGCATCGCGCCCGATAAAGTGGACGCGGTCTTCGAAGGCTTCACTCAGGCCGACAGCTCAACCACAAGGAAATACGGCGGCGCCGGCCTCGGCCTCACCATCTCGAAGCAGCTCGTGGAACTCATGGGCGGCCACATTTGGGTGGAAAGCAAGCTCGGTGAAGGCAGTACCTTCTTCTTCACCGCCTCGCTCGGTATTGCCCGGAATCAGCCGGCCGAGTCGCACATCGCCTCGCTCCACGAACCGAAGCAGACCCAAACTGTCGCCGCTCTCGAAACCCAGGCGTCCGAAATGCGCATATTGCTGGCTGACGACTCCGAAGATAATCGCTTCCTCATCCTCTCCTATTTGAAACGGATTGGCTCCTTCATCGACATCGCGGAGAACGGCGCGCTCGCCATCGACCTCTTCAAAAACAACACCTACGACATAGTCCTGATGGATGTCGAAATGCCCGTGATGGATGGCTACACCGCTACCCGCGCGATTCGCGACCTGGAACGTCTGACCGGCGCGCCGCCAACTCCTGTGCTCGCCCTTACCGCCCATGCGTTCACGGATATGGCGGAAAAGGGTCTTAACGCCGGCTTCACGGAACTCCTCACCAAACCGATCCGTGCCGTGAGACTGCTGGAAGCTATCGCCAAGTATCCTCGCCGCGCCCACGTCGCCAATGCCCGCCAGCCCATCCGGATTCAGGTGGAAGAGGGCATGGAAGACGTGGTTCCCGGCTATCTTGCCAAGCGGCGCGCCGACGTTTCGCTGTATCGCGATGCCCTCGCCAAAGGCGACATGGAAACCATTCGCATCATGGCCCATCGCACGAAAGGCACTGGCGCGGGTTACGGCCTGCCCATGCTGACCGACCTGGGCAGCGCCCTGGAACGGGCCGCAAAAAACGGCGACCATTCCGAACTCCGCATCAAGCTCGATGAATTTGCCAATTACCTTGACAACGTTGAGCTGGAGTACGAATAGTTAAACGATATGCTCGTACGCTTTTGGGGAACCCGCGGTTCCATCGCCACTCCCGGCCCCTCTACCCTCCGCTACGGTGGAAACACGTCATGCGTCGAAGTCGTGACGAATGCCGGCAAGCGCTTCATCCTCGATTGCGGAACCGGCGCGCGCCCGCTCGGCGGCTATCTTTTGGCGAACGCCCCGAAGCCCATCGAAGCCACCATCCTGCTGAGCCACACACACTGGGATCACATCCAGGGCTTCCCTTTCTTCGCGCCCCTTTTCATCCCCGGTAATCGCATCTCCGTCTGCGGACCCAAGGGCGCCAACAGCACGCTGCCCGACGTCCTCTCCGGCCAGATGGAGTTCACCTACTTTCCGGTTGAGCTCGGCCAGTTAGGCGCCCGAATCGAATACCGCGACCTCACCGAAGGCGAGCACGATATTGACGGCGTCAAAATAACTACTCAGTTTCTGAACCATCCGGCTCTCGCCCTCGGCTACCGTATAGAAGCTGACGGCGTCTCCGTTCTCTACCTTTGCGATCATGAACCTTATTGGGAACCCCTCTGGCGCTCTGACGTCCCAGCCGCATCTATCGATGCGATTCTCCACGACGGGGACCGCCGTCACGCGGCTTTCATGCAAAATGCCGACGTGGTAATTCACGACTGCCAGTACACGCCCGAAGAGTATCCGGGCAAGAAAAACTGGGGTCACAGCACTTACACGTACGTGGCTAACATCGCCGCCGCCGCAAATGTAAAGCGCCTTTTTCTCACCCATCACGACCCCGCGCACAACGACGAGTTTCTCGACGGCATCGAAGGGCAGGCGCAGGCGATCGCCACCCTGCTCGGCTCTCCCATGAAAATCAGTTGCGCCCGTGAAGGTTACGAGGAAGCCATAGTGAGGGGCCCCGGCAGACATCTGAAGATCAATGAAGTAGCCTCCACTTCAGACGAAGACGCCGTAAGTCAACGTCTGTTAGTCATGATCATCGATGACGATGAGGACCTCCGAATTCTGGCCCGTCGCGCTCTCAGCAAATCCGGGCACCGTGTTGTGGAAGCATGCGGCGGCGAAGAAGGTCTCGCCATGATCGCCGCACACCTGCCCGATCTCATTCTGCTCGACCTCTTCATGCCTGCGCCGGATGGCTTCATGGTGCTCGAGCGCCTGCGCGCCTCCGATTCCACCCGCAATATCCCTGTCATCGTTCTCACCGCGCACGGCGATGAGGAAAGCGCCCGAAGGAGCTTTGACGTCGGCGCAACCGATTTCCTGAGCAAGCCGTTCACGCTGCCCCAGCTCGACGCGCGTGTGCGCTCCTGCTTCGCCCGCGCCGGAACCGTTGCCTGATCAAACTTATGTCAATCGCCAACAAAGTAGCCCTGGTAACCGGAGCCGGCAGCGGAATCGGCCGGGCAACCAGCCTCACGCTCCAAAAGAACGGATATTCCGTCGTCCTCGCCGGGCGCCGCGCCGATGAACTCGAAAAGACCGCCCAGGCTGCCACTTCCGGTGGCGGTCGAATGCTTCCCTTCGCCGTCGACGTCGGCCAGCCCGAAGCCGTCCAGGCACTGTTCGACAAAACCGCCGCGGAATTCGGCCGCCTGGACCTGCTCTTCAACAACGCCGGCATCGGCACACCGCCTGTCCCGATGGAAGACCTGAGTTTCGAGCAATGGATCGCGGTCGTGAACGTCAACCTCACCGGCGCATTCCTCTGTTCCCAACACGCCATCCGCATGATGAAGAACCAGCATCCGCACGGCGGTCGAATCGTCAATAACGGTTCCATCTCGGCGCACGCCCCGCGCCCGCATTCCGCGCCCTATACCGCCACCAAGCACGCCATCACCGGCCTCACCAAATCAATCTCGCTCGATTGCCGCCAATTCGACATCTGCTGCGGCCAGATCGACATCGGCAACGCCGCCACCGAGATGACTGAAAAAATGAAAGCGGGTGTTCTGCAGGCGAACGGATCACTCGCGGTCGAACCCCGCATCGACGTTCAGAACGTAGCCGATGCCGTCCTCTATATGGCTGGGCTGCCCCTCACCACTAATGTTTTATTTATGACCGTCATGGCCAATAAGATGCCGTTTGTCGGTCGGGGCTAGCTATAGCTAGTCTGTGGCGCGATCACCTTGTCAGTCCGTGAGCGCTTTCCCCGCAAGGCGCTCCAATATAGACGCGGGCGCAAGTTCCGGATTCGCCAGGCTCTTTCGCGAAACAATCACGGTCTGCTCCAAAGCCAGCCTTCCGGCCAGCACCGCATGTGGCACCACATCGGTGAACACCAGCCATGTGGATCCCGGCGGCAAATCGAACCGGTACTTCGGCGAATTCCGCTGATACCCTTCGTTTGCCTTCAGCCAGTCGTGAAAGTGCAGCATGAACGCGTCGTACGCCGAACGGTCCGTTACCGGTACTCCCAACCCGCGCAAGGCCCGGGTAGCTGTCCTGCGGAGAGCACTTACCGGCGAGTCCGCTCCGGACGCGTAACCCGCCAATCCGGCCTTCATCGCCTCTCGTTCCGCTAATAGCGCGAACGGGTCCCCGGTCAGCCACTGCCTGGACTGCTCCGGATTCACGTTCGTGAAACATCGCAAAATCAGGTCGCCGAAGACCGGACGAGTGGGAAATGCGTCCACGTGCAGCAGATCGTTTCGTTTTGTCAGAGGAAGATTTCTCCGTTTCTCCTCAATGGAACGAAAACTCGCATAGTCGACCTTCCAGCTCTTCGCGTACTCCGGCAGAATCCGCCCCATGAAGGCCAGCGCGTTTCGCGAATACTCCCGCATCGCCGCGCGCACCCTTTCGGATTCCGATTTATCCACCAGTCCGGAAACCTGATCTATGTTGGTCTTATATGCAATGTTCTTATGAAAGCTGCGGGCGTCCTGCGTAGCCCCCATCAGCGCGGTCCTCGCCGAGGCGGGAATCTCAAACCCGCCGTCCGCGAAAAACAGGATATCGCCCTTCTCAAGAACGGAGCGGTAATCCGTAATAGTCTGTGCGTCTGTCAGCTTCAAATCGCCCAGTGTATCGCGGCCGTGTGTCGCGGATCCCTGTTAAAGAGAAACGAACCTGGTCTATAGTGGAACATTGTCTTAGATGCTTGAGGCCTACGCTCTAACGGACCCCGGTAAGGTCCGCACATCGAATCAGGATTCCTTCCGGATGGTTCCGGAACTGGGACTCTTCTTGCTTGCCGATGGCATGGGCGGCGCGCGCGGAGGCGAGCGGGCTTCCCTGCTCGCCGTTGAGTGCGTGTCGGACATTATGTCGCGCTCCGCCCACAAGGACGCTGCCGCGCTCCTGGGCGCCGTGGAAGAGGCCAACCTCAAGGTGTTGGGCGAAGCCATGCGAGACCCCAAACTCGAAGGCATGGGCACCACGCTGGTCGCCGCGCTCGAAACCAGCGAGAACGATGTCGCAATCGCCAGCGTCGGCGACAGCCGCGCTTATCTGTTCAAAGACGGTATGCTGCGCGCGATTACCGAGGATCAAACCTGGGTGCAGGAGGTAGGTCGTCCTCTCGGGCTCGACGAACAAAGCCTGAGGACTCATCCCATGCGCCATGTGCTCACCATGGCTGTGGGAGTGGGCGTAACAATTCGAATCCGCTATTACGCTACCGAACTCGAACCCAAAGATTTGCTGATGCTGTCGAGCGACGGCTTGCACGGGGTCGTCGATAGCACTGAAATTACAGGCATCCTCGCCTCCGGCGCATCGCTGCCGGAAAAATGCGCCGCGCTGATTGCCGCCGCGCACGCCGCCGGAAGCCCGGACAACGTCACCGTTGTTTTAATTCGCATCAATCAGCCAGCAGCCTGAACAACAGCCCACCGCGGCGCGCGGGTTCTGGTGAACCCGCACTCCCGGTGTTCCTTAAGCGGCGGCCGACGATTCGTGACGCAGCCAGTCTTTCAGCGTGTCGCGGTGCAGCAGAATTCCCTTTCGCGAATAGCTCAGGTATCCCTGCCGGCGAAACTGATTCATATAGTGCGTGACAATCTCGCGCGACGTGCCAACGTACTGTGAAAGCAGTTCGTGCGTGAACGGGATCATCTGCACTGACCCGTCATCCGCCTGATGCCCAAGCCGCTCGGAGAAACGAATCAGCGCGCGGGCAAGCCTGCGTGCGATGTTGTCCACCGAGAAGCTCTCGATTCTGCTGCCAAAATCAATCGACCGGTTCACCAGCAACTGCAAAAGTGCAATCGCCAGCTTTGGCCGACGGGTTGCGATGTCTTCAATTTCCGCGATTGTCCACGCCATTACTTTGGTGTTTTCAATCGCGACCGCTATTTCATTTCGGTTCCGGAGTCCTAAAAAGGCAGATTCCCCGAAGAATTCGTCCGGCTGATAAATATCTACGACTACCTGACGATTGTCGTCTGTCAGCCGACAAACCTTCACCTTGCCATCAATGACAAGCAGGAGACTTTCGGATGGCTGTTCCTGGTCGTAGATGTTTTGGCCGCGTCTGTACTCGACAATCGTCGAGCACGGCAGGTGTGCCAATGGATCTTCTAATGTTTTCTGATTTGGTGCCAGCACTGGACTTGTTCCCATGTCGCCCTCCTTAGTGAGTGACAATTATTCAACCTTAGCATACTGGTACTATTCGTACCATTTGAGTTGCTTTGTTACTTTGAACCCGAACTGCGAATCACCGGAGCACGCGACCGCCCAAACGAACATACTTTAGTTAACACATTGGAGGGCCAATAGTCCTTTCCATCACGCCCAAAGCGTACGAAGCGAGCCATAATCGAAATACGCGGCACCGATACGTTCGGATTCAGGAATTCCTAATTTTAACTTTACATCTTTGCCATGCGGATCATAACAGTAATGCTGCTATTGCATTGCGGACTCTCGGCGGCTGATTTCCACCCTCCGGCGGATCGTCGCTACGCTCAGGTTTCAGCCTCCAATACGATCCTGCCAGGCGGAAAATTACTCCAGCCTTTCGGAACGCAGATTCAAACCGGCCCCGGAACCTGCGCAATTGCTCTCAGCCCCAGGGGTTCCGTCGCCACAGCGAACGCCGGACCGGAGAGATTTAGCGTAACTGTAATTGAGCCGGTAAAAACTTCTTGGGCAATTGGGCATTTTTGGGCTCGTACGCCGAACTATTCCCTCCCGGAAAAAGCCGACCCCAATTGGAAGGGCGTTGCCTGCGGAATTGCATTCGAAAGCGATCGCGCGGTCTGGGTCTCGGAAGGCGATTCCGGCAAAGTGCGCCTGCTCAATTCGAAAAGCGGCAATCACGAAAAGATCGTAGATCTCAATTCGCCTGAGTCAAAGAATCAGCCTCAAACAAAAAACAGTTTTACCGCCGATCTCGCTTACGACCCGGCTCACCATCTCTTATATGTAATCGATCAGGGCAAACAGCGCCTCGCGATTGTCGATGCGAAAAAGGGTCAGGTGCTTGGCTCTGCGAAGGTCGGGTCGCGTTCGGCTTTGCATCTCGCTGTCTCGCCCGATGCAGGCGCCATCTTTATATCGGCCCCGAACGGTCGTACCGGTGTAATTGAGGTTCGGGTTCCGGGCGAACCTTCAGAGGTCACCTGGATCGAGCCTGGCTCAGAAGGCAATGTGAGCGATGGCGGCGGAATTCTTGCGATCGACGACCATGTGTATGTCTCGGATGCGGTGAACGATTCCGTGATCGTGTTTTCAACTGCCGATCGGAAGAAAGTCGCCGAGATTCCCCTGCGAATACCTGGGCTGGAAAACCTGAGGGGAATCCGCCCCGCCGGTCTGGCATACGATCCGCTGACGAAGTGGGTCCTGGTAGCGGAGTCCGGAATCAACGCAGTCGGAGTGATTGACACTACCGCAAATCGTTTCATCGGCCATATTCCCGCGGGTCTGGAGCCTGTGGGAGTCGCGGTCGCCGGTGACCGCGTCTTCGTCACCAATTCAAAAGGCCGCGGTGCCGGCCCAAACCTGCGGCATCCTCTTATCGAGTTCGGCGAAACCCCGGCCCTGCATCATGGCTCCATCTCCACCTTCATAATGCCTGCTGAAGGCGCGCTGGAAAACACCACCAGGCTGTCATTAGTGGCGAACGGTTTCATTGCGAACGGCTTCGGTGGAAACGACCGGGTTTCCGGGACGGCTCAGCCGGCACAACCTCCCCAGGCGATTCGCAACGTTGTGTTGATTGTGAAGGGAAATCGCTCGTTCGATGAAATATTCGGCGACACGCGGGATTTCAGCGATACGGTCTCCGGGCGAGTCCAGGCCGTGCCGCAACTGGCTCGCTATGGATTACACGGAAGGGCCGACGGCGGAAAGCAGCAGTTCAGCATTAAAGACGTCGCGGTCACCCCAAATGAACACGCTCTCGCCGAACGGTATACCTTCTCCGATAACTATTACGCCGATTCGTCGCTTGGAGATGCCACCGAACTGGCCACGCATATGGAACGCCTTGGAACTTCCTATCGCGTCTTCGATGAGGCGGAGGCAAACATCTCCGACCAGGTACGGGCCGACCGCGTAATTGCCGAACTGAATAAAATCGGACCCGGTCAAAGTCTTCCCGCGTTCATTCTCATTCGGCTGCCAAATGACAAGCTCGAAGCAGTAGCGGCCAGCAATGCGGCGGGGCATGCCTACCCGGCATCATGGGTTTCCGAGAACGATTTCGCCACCGGCCGCATCGTCGACTACCTCTCCCATAAAGAATGGTGGCGTGACATGGCCATCTTCGTCGCCGAAAGCGGTTCAGAAAGCGGTTTGGATCATGTCGATTCGCATCGCGTACCCCTGGTGGCGGTCGGTCCGTGGATCAAGCGCCGCTACGTATCCCACACGAACTCAAATTGCGCCGGACTCGTGAAAACGATCCTCTCGCTGCTGCATTTGCCGCCCATCGGACTAGCCGATGCCGCGGCCCGCGATTTACAGGATATTTACTCCGCTCAACCGGATTATTCTCCGGTCTCTGCTTTGCCGCCCGATAAGCGGATCTTCGACCCGCAATCGCACGGCGCCGATCAATAAGGCTCGTTCGGCAGTGGCGGCATCACCGGAGTCACCTTGCCCCACCCCTGATCCTTCGCGCTCTTCATGTCCTTCATCAATTGCTCCGGCAGCGTCGCATTTACCTTCGGGCGCCCCGCCTGATTCGCCAGAACCCAGGCTACCGCCGAAACCGTCTTCGAAACGACCAGCATTTCCTTAAAATCGATCTTATCCGCGGTGTCGGTAACACGGTGGTAATCGGGATGCAATCCGGTTGTAAAAAAGATAATCGGAATCCCCATTTTGGCGAAGTTGTAATGGTCGCTGCGATAGAAGATTCGTTGTCCACGCGGTTGCGGCCCCAAGTTATCGTGCGTCTTATCCGGCGCGGTGACGTCGTAGAAATGGTTCAACACCAATTTCTGATAGCCGTCATTCACCGTTTCCAGCGTCTTTTCCAAATCGTCGCTGCTGATATTCGGCCCCACGATCAGGACCTCGCCGGGAGCGACCAACACGTGCGTCGGATCGGGATCCGTAAAGCCCGGCCCCTTGGTGCGGCCGATCATGTCGATATTGAGATTAGCCACCACGCTTGCAATCTCCACCGGCGGATATTCGTTGAAGTATTGCGAACCCCAGAGACCCTTCTCCTCGCCGGCATTCCACAGGAAAATAATACTGCGCGCGGGCCGCATTCCCTTTGCCGCGCCTTCCGCGTAGGTTCGCGCTAACGCCAGCAGCGCGGTTGAGCCGGACCCGTCGTCATCGGCCCCGTTGTTGACCGTGTCCCCGCCGGCGGCGGCAGCGCTGAGCCCGATATGGTCCAGATGGGCGCTGATCACCACGTATTCGTTTTTCTTTACCGGATCGGAGCCTTCCAGAATGCCCACCACGTTTTCCGCGTGACCCGCTTCGCTCTTTACCCCAACTTTCAACTTAATTTTCGTATCGGCGGAAAGCGCAAACGATTCCTGCTTCTCCTTGCCACCCGCCGCATAAAAAATCTGCGAGGCGCTTTTCTTTTCGCCCTGGAAAATGCTCGTTGCCATAGCCAATCCCGCGGTAACCGAAGGCACTGACGGGCACGCCGGCTTCGCCTGAAGCTTCGGCGCCGTATACGCGGGACCGTTAAGCCCCGGCCCGCGCCCGCCACCTGCCCCGAAGCCACCCGCCGCATTCGGATTCGCCATCGCCGTCAGCTGCTGAAAGTTTGCAAACGTCACCACCGCAATGGCCCCATTTTTCGCCGCGGCTTCTTCAGGGGTCAGAAAATCCACGCAGTTTTCGCCCAATGGATTTGCCGGAGCCCCCGCGCCTCCGCCTCCCCCTGCCGCGGGCGTTCCGGCTGCCCCGGGGACAGCCGCGGCGTTGGGTGCGGCGCCGCCACGTCCGCCACTTCGGCCCGCCGTTAACTGTTCCTGCTGCGCCGCAATCTCCGCCGGCAGACCCGCCACCACGACGATTTTGCCTTTTACGTCCAGCCCTTCAAAAGGATCGCTCTTCGTTTTGTTCACCACATAGCCGTTGCCCACGAACGCAACGTTGCCCGAGACTTCGAATGCATCAAGCGGAGGCCCGCCTCGCCCACCCGCGCCAGTTATCGTCCAGTCTTTTCCGTACTCGAATTCCGTCGTGCGCGGTCCCGCCGCTCCGCCGCCTCCCCGTCCGCCCCGCCCGCCTGCCGGCGCGGGAGACGTCACCGATGCCTTCGAATCCGCCGGCGTCACCTGTTTCGACACCAGATCAAACGGCATAAAATACGGCTGCAGCGGTCCCACGGTCTTCTCCGTGCTGCCGCCCGGCTTCAGGCCCCACTCGGCCAAATGACTGGCGACATACAGCGCCGCCGTATCGAATCCCCTCGAAGGCAGGTTTCGCCCTTCGAGCGGATCTGACGCCAGAAAATAGTCATAGATCTTCAACTCCTGCTCGTTGATCGATTCGGAGTTTCCATATAAAGGTGCGGCGGCCGTGACCTTGGCCTTCACCAGTTTGGCTTTCGTTTGCGGTGCGGCATGAGTGATACGCCCACCGCCGTACAGGCCAAGTCCCACAACAACGCAACTGCTAATGACAATTCGGCGCATAGTGTTTCGGAATTCAATGAGTGTAGCAGCTAATCTGGAACTCAAATCAAAATGCTGCGTTCAGCATACTCTGCCTGCCTCCGGATGCCGGGAAAAGTCAATAAAATTGTGGCGAAAGAAACTCGGCCTCGCAATCTTTAGCTATTTTTAATTCGACCGCTGTTGTCGATTCCGTTATCATTGAGCCAATCCTGGTGGTCTGGCAGTTTTTGTATGGTCTTTAACGCCCAACCCGTCCCTCCGTCTCCGGACCGGTTTTCCACCCGATGCTCTCTTCCGCACCAAGCTGTGCCGATTTACGAAAGAAGCTGTATAATCGCACCTGCTCACATTCCAGGGATTGAAATCCAGTTTCGGAGTTTACTGACTATGATTCGAAAAAACCTCGGCAGATCAGCTACTTCCACACTCTTGGTGGTTTTCGCGCTTAGCGTGTTTGCCGCCTCCGGGCTTGCCCAAACGCTTACCACTGGCGACATCAGCGGCGTCGTATCCGACGCTTCCGGCGCCGTAATTCCGAACGCGAAAATTGACCTGAAAGGGTCGGATAACGGCACCGCGCGAACCGTCGCCACCAATGGCTCCGGACAATATCGCTTCGCGCTCCTCAGCCCGGGACCGTACGTCATCACCGCGGTCTCGCCAGGGCTGAAGCCTGGTAGCGGAAAAATTAACGTCCTGGTGGGGCAAAACCTCGATCTGAACCTGACTCTCACGGTGGAAGGCTCGAAGGAAGTGGTCGAAGTTACCTCTGACGTCGCCGCGCTCCAGACCGAAGATGCCAACCTCACACGCGCCTTCAACACCGAGCTCATTGCCGATTTGCCCATGGCGGGCGCCGATCTCACCACGTTAGCCATGACGGTCCCCGGAGTTCGGGTCAACGTCAAGGGCGGCACAGGCAACATGAACGCGAATGGCGTGCCCGGCGCTTCCATCCAGTTCACGCTGAATGGCGCGGACATCATGGATCCCTATAACAACCTGAACAATTCCGGCGCGAGCAATAACACCCTCGGCGCGAATGAAATCGCGGAAGTCGCGGTGATCCTCAATGCCTTCAGCGCTCAGTACGGGCGCATGGCCGGCGGGCAGGAAAACATGGTTGGCAAGAGCGGCACGAATGGGTTCCATGCCAGCGCCAACTATAACTACAACAGCCAGCTGCTGAATGCGCGCGATTACTTCGTGACCGTCGCGGGTAACCCGAAGACACGGTCTGACGCGCACCAATACGCGGGCCTGGTCAGCGGCCCCATTAAAAAGAACAAGCTCTATTTCCTCTTCGACACCGAAGGTCTGCGCTACGTGCTTCCCTCCAACAGCATCATCACGCTGCCTTCCACCCAGTTGCTCGATTTTGCTCTTGCCAACGTGCCGCAAACGGCTCTTCCGCTCTATCAGGCCGCCGCCACTCTGTATAAGAACGCCCCCGGCGCTTCCCGCGCCGTGTCCGTCACCAACGGCAGCGGCATTTATCAGGATTCCAAGGGCAAGCTCGGCTGCCAGAGCAATGGCACCTTCTCGGGCACTCCCGACGGCAAAGGCGGAACCTTTGGAGTCACAACCCCCTGCGCGATTGTCTACACGTCCGGCAATAACCAAATCAATACCGAATACCTCTATACAGCGCGCGCCGATTACAACATCAACGATGCGCAGAAACTCAACGTCCGCTATTCGCACGACAAAGGCGTTCAGGCCACCGGCACCAGCCCCATCAATCCCGCGTTCAATTCGGTCAGCACCCAGCCCGAGCACAATGGCCAGATCAACCACACATGGGTGCTCAGCCCGACGCTTGTGAACAACTTCATCGGCGCAGGCAGTTGGTACTCTGCCATCTTCGGCGTTGCCGATTTTTCAAAGGTCCAGTCCCTTATGCCGGAACGCTTCTCCTTCTCCGACGGCGGCTCCAATTCCGGCGGCTTCACCGGCGTCGGCAGCGGCGGCGGGCAGGGGACGGCGGGCGTCCCCAACGGTCGGAATGTTGGCCAGCTCCAGTTGATCGACGACGTTTCCTGGACCCATGGCCGCCACAGCATCCGTACCGGTTTTAATTACCGGTTCAACAAAATCACCGCCACGAACCTTTCAAGCGCCACCCAGGCGGGTACATTCTCTTTCCTCGATCTGAAGGATTTCGCCTTCGGCAAGGTCAACAGCACCGGCAAGAGCAGCTCGTTCGTGCAGAGCTTTACGAAGCTTGCCGCGGGCCACATCCGCGCCTACTCCCTCAATTTCTACGTTCAGGACGAGTGGAGCGTTAAGCCGAATCTCAAGGTCACCTACGGGGTCCGTTTCGAACGCGATGGCAACCCGTCCTGCCTGGACGACTGCTTCGCGCGCCTCACCACTCCGTTCAACAGCCCCGATTACAAAGGCGGCGCGGCGATCCCCTACAACAGCAGCATCGCCACCGGTCTGCGCAGCGCTTATGCCGGTCTTGAATCCGTCATCACCGAACCTCGCTTCAGCGTGGCATGGTCACCGTTCGGCAGCGGCAAGACCGTGATTCGCGGCGGCGTCGGCCTTTTCGCGAACCTCTTCGCCGCCAGCGTCGCGAACAACATCGATACCAACGCGCCCTCGGTCTTCACTCCGACCGTCACTACCGGAAACGTGGGTCAGCTCAACGATCCGGCGAGCGCCATTTCCATCGCGTACGCTTCGGCTGCCGCGTTCCAGACTGGTTTCGCGAAGGGCTTCACGCTCGCCCAGCTTCAGAGCTCGCTTCCCGCCGGCGCGACATTCGCCAAGCCCGGCTTCTACTCCACCCCGAACGACTTCGCCGCGCCGAAAATCCTGCAGTGGAACCTGGAAATCGAACAGCCTCTGCCTGGTCGCAATGTCCTCTCGGCCACTTACACGGGTAACCACGGCTATGACGAATCGCTCACCAACGGCAACGCGAACTCCTTCGTGTCCGCCAACAACGCCAACTACCCGAACGGCTTCAGCGGACTTCCCGTCGGCGCCGCTCCGGACCCGCGCTTCCTCACCGTGACGCAGGTTCTGACCTCCGGCAAATCGAATTACAACGCCCTCATCGTCGCCCTCCGGCATTCCATGAGCTACGGCTTCCAGGCCCAGTTCGGCTACACATGGAGTCACACTCTCGGCAACGTCGCCGTATACGACCCGAATAACATTCACCTCGGCTACGGCCCCCTTGGGTTCGATACCCGTCACATGTTTACCGGCGATCTGGTTTGGAATTCGCCAAAAGTGACGAACCGCTTTGCGAATTGGGTCGCTGGAAACTGGACCGTCGGAAACAAGATTTTCGTGTATAGCGGAAACCCGTTCTCCGTCACGAACTCGGCTCTCGCGGCGCGCATCAATTCCGCCGGCGGCTTCGGCAACTCATTCCTTGCGGACGTGACCGACCCGGGCATTCTCGGCATCAGTTGCGCCAAAACCATCACGTCTCCCTGCTTCACTTCCGCATCGTTCGCGGCGACTGCGAATCAATTCAACTTTGGCAACACCGCGCCCGACATGTTCCGCGGACCCGGCTATTTCAATCTCGATACCCAGATCACCAAAAACATTCCGGTCACCGAGCGGATTCGCTTCAGCGTCGGCGCTCAGTTCTACAATTTATTCAATCATCCGAACTATGGAAATCCGGGCGGCAGCGTCACCGCGGGGTCGCTCGGCCTCATCAGTTCAACCGTGTCTCCGCCTACCAGCATCTATGGAACGGGGCAGGGAAGCGTGGTCTCCGGCCGCATTGGCGTCCTGACCGCGAAATTCACGTTCTAACTACTTTCCGGCGCAATAAATCAGCGGCTCAGCAGCGTGTTGAAGCACTGAGCCGCGCGCGGGCTAATTAAAGCTGCGTGCCCGGCGCCCCATCGCTCTTTTGAAACGAGTTCAGGGCATCTTCAAGGCTGTTTGCCCGATGGTGAATCTCGTTCCACGCGGATATGCCTTTGATTGATCCGTTCACGCGCCGGATCGTCTCGATTGTTTGACGAATGACAAGGACCAGCGCCTCTGTATGAACTGTATTGCCGGCTTCTCTCGCAATCTTCGCCGTATCTAGTAACGAGAAAGCGAGATCGACGTCGGCGGATAAAAAGCCAATGATTCTCGCCTGACCGTTCGACAAGCCGTCGCTCACGGGAGCTGCCATCTACACAGCTAAACGAAACTCGGTTGAATCTGGATCGTGTTCGTCCTCGCCCATATGCCGCGAAACCGGACTTCGACTGTGCGAAAGCAACCGGTATCGCCAGGAAACCAGGCGGCATCGGCAGATAGATGTGCGAATCCATCCTTGAACAGCCTGTTCTGCTAACTTAACTAAGACCCGGCCGCCCCCGCGGGCGCGTGCAGCTCATACCCCTTTGGCGGCTCAGCTCCCAGCAAATACCGCACAAAATAGTCCCAGCGCCGCCGTACCATATAGGGCTCGTTTCCGAATCCATGCCCCCTGTTCGGCAGCATGATCAAATCGAAATCCTTATTGGCCTTGATCAGCTCATTCACCACCAGCAGCGTATTCGACGGCGGAACGTTAGTGTCCATCGTTCCGTGCGCCAGCAGCAGATGCCCCTTCAGGTTCTTCGCAATGTTCTCGTTCGCCTGATCGTCGTAATTCGTGGTCCCGTCCGGGTTGCGTTTCAGCAGACCCTGATACCTCTCGCCCCAGTCATCTTCATAATTCCGGTTGTCATGATTCCCGGCCTCCGAAATCCCCACCTTAAAGAAGTCCGGGTACCGGAACATCGCATCCGCTGTCGCATAACCGCCGCCCGAATGGCCATAGATTCCCGCGCGGTCGATATCGATATACGCGAACCGCCTGGCCACCTCTTTCATCCCGGCAATCTGATCGGGCAAGGTGTTATCGCCCATGTTCCCGTAATAAGCATCGTGGAACTTCTTCGAACGCGTCGGATTTCCCATCCCGTCCAGTTCAAACACCACGAAACCCAGTTCCGCCAGCGCCTGCGCGTCTCCCCGCGATGCCGCAAAATTCCGGCTGCCGACACTGCCGCCCTGCGGCCCCGGATAAATATGATTCACAATCGGATACTTCTTTGTAATGTCGAGTTTCGTCGGCACAAACAGCAGGCCGTACAGATCGGTAACGCCATCCCGCGCCTTCACGGTAATCGGCATGGGAGGCTTCCAGCCCGCCGCCACCAGCTTCGATACATCGGCCTTTTCAAGCGTGGAAACCAGCTTGCCCGCCGCATCGCGCACCACAGCCACCGGAGGCGTATCCGGCGTCGAGTAACTATCCACAAAGAACTTGCCCGATGGCGAAATCGTAATCTCATGGTTCGCATTCTCAGGCGTCAGCAGCGTCAGCCCTTTGCCGTCCAGGCCCACCCGATAGAAATGGGAGAAGTAAGGGTCGCGACCTTTCTCGCGCCCCGCCGCCAGAAAATAAATCGTCCGCGCCTTCTCGTCTGCCTTCAGCACCTGGCGTACCAGCCAGTCCCCGCTCGTTACGCTGCTTTTGATACTGCCGGTCTTCCAGTCCCCCAGATACACGTGGCCGTAACCGCTTCTCTCCGAATACCAGAGGAATTCGCCGGTCCCGTACAGCACTTTCCAGTTGGATTTCCCGTCACCCGATTCATACTGCGTCTCCACCGCTTCTTCGGTAACCTCGCGAACCTTGCCCGTGAGGGCATCCGCCTCCCGCAGCCGCGCCTGCTTGTGGTCCCGCGATGTCGAAACAAACGCCAGCTTCGTGCCATCCGGACTCCACTGCGCGTCTTCCCACTCGCCGCTCCGGCATGCAATGTCGTCGCACAATGTCGAGCGGTGCTGATCCGGCGCAATGTTCAGCGCGGTAACTTTGGCGCTGTCCACGTCAATGATCACCCGCCGAATTGTGGTCACCACCTCATCGCCCGGCAGCGGATACTTCCACGCCTCAAGCTTCGGATGACCAACCGACGTGTTCACCAGGTACATCTCGCCCACGCCACGCTGATCCTGCTGATAGGTCGCGATTTTCTTTGAATCCGGCGACCACAACAGGATCGGGCGGTCGCTCCGGATCCAGCCGGCGTTATCTGTCGCGTATCCGTAATCCTTCACGCCATCCGTCGTCAACTGCGTTTCTTTACGCGTCGCGACATCCCTCACCCAAAGGTTGTAGTCGCGAATGAACGCCGTCTTTTTCTTATCCGGGGAAGGGCTGTCCAGAGTTCTCGCAAGGCCGCCCCTGCCGCCGCCGCCCCGCCCCCCGCCTCGCGGAGCATTTGCGGAGTTTTCGCACTTAGCTCCATCCACCGTGCACTGGTAGCCCTTGCCCGCCGCGGTAAACAGGACAGCGACCGCATCCGGCGTGAACTCGATAGTCTGGAAGGGCAGCTTACCTGGCTCGTACTTCGCGCCCGTCAATGCCGAGAGCGTGGCGGCCAGCCTCGCATGATCGAACGCCGGCGCCCGTGTGCCCTTTTCCGGATCCACCAGAATAAATTCGCTCCCGCTCTCGCGCGTTACCCGATACCAAAACCGATCGGACCCTCCGATGAAAGTTGGCCGCACACCCGCGCCATATACTAATGGCGAGGTGTTGTAAGACATGAATTGCTCCGCGTGGGCGTAATCCGCGGCGGTGAAAGTAGTTTGGGCGAAGCAGGCAAAACCGGTCAGCAGCGAAGCGGCGAAGAACAAACGCATAGGTGTAGAATAGCGCCTCTCCGTTTTCCGCCGTTTCAGAGTCCCAACCGGCTTAACCGCCGGCGGTTAGCGTGTTTCGATAATCGGCTACGAATTTTTGGATGCCGGCTGTGGTGAGTTCGTGAGCGATGTCGAAACTTTCCCAGGGCTGATTGAGATCCAGTTCGCGGTACTCGATTGGTTTTCCGGTACTTCGATAAGCGAATTCCTTCGGGGGAAGCGGAGTGCCCGCTTTGGCCCATTCCTCCAAAACTTTGCCCGGAACCGTGGCGAGTTCAGCGCTCAGTGCAAATGACGCCAGCAGGTGATCGATACCGCGAATGCTGGCCGCCAGAACATGCACATGGCCATCGCCGTTTCTGTACATCTGCTTGATATTCGCAATCAGATCCATACCGTTGATTCCCTTATCGTCGAGCCTCCCGACGAAAGGGGAAACGTATACGGGCTCTTTCGTGGCTCTCGTCGCTGCATAAACCGCCGCGGCCTGTTCCTGGGAAAAGCACAGCGTGATGTTCACCCGGATGCCTTCCGCTACCGAAATCTGCGCCGCGCGCAATCCCCCGGCAGTACACGGGTATTTGATGTACGCGTTCGGAATCCAGGAGAACATCTTGCGGCCCTGACTCAGCAGTTCTTCGGCGCTGGTATCGAGATCCGCAAAGACTTCGATGGAAACGCCCGCATCGCCTACCAGGGGCGAGATGGACTGCACAATTTTCTTGTAATCGTCCTCTTGCTCCTGTGATGTCAGCTTGTGTCCCGACGCAATCGCGCGCTGAATTTCAGGGTTCTTCGCGATCAGCGACGGGTTGGTTGTTTGGCCATCAATGTAACCGAGAAGGCTTTTAATTCGAATAGTTTCCTCGGGATCGCCACCGTCAAGCAGGATTTTTGTATTTGGCCGGTTCTCTGGCATTTGCCCAATCATACAGCACGTTGCGGACCACCTACCCGAATGCCGCGGGCGGGGGAGGATCTTCCGGACGGCCCGCATTTCGCAGCGGCACGTAGATCAGCGTTAACGCCAGCACCGCGAGCACCACAAGGCCAACGGTATACGACGGCGCTTTGAAGAACTCCGGGATTTTGATATCGAAGAAATTGAACGTCGCGGTCACAAGCCCCATGAGCGCTTCGCCCGCGATTAAGCCTGACGCCGCCAGAACGCCCACGCTTTCGATGCGGATTTTCTGCGATTCGTTCATCCCGCGTCGTGTCGAAATCGTATCCGAGACCCACCGCACCATGCCGCCCGCGAAAATCGCGAAGGTAGTGCCAAGCGGCAGGTACATTCCGATGGCGACGAGCATGGGGCTTTTGACACCGATCATGATCATCGCGACGCCCATCAGAATCCCCGCGACAATCAGCGGCCAGGCCATATCGCCGCCGACAATGCCCTGAGACAGCGAGGCCATCAGGCCGGCTTGCGGGGCCGGGAGCGCGCGGTCGCCGAAGCCGATACCGCCCGCATTGATGTTGCCCTGGTGCAGCACCAAAAGCGGGAAATACATGACGGCGCTGGCGACCACCACGGCAATCAGTTCGACAATCTGGATGCTGCGCGGGGTGCCGCCCAGAATGTAGCCGACCTTGAAATCCTGCAGCAGTTCGCCCGAAACCGCGCTGGAAACGCAAACCACGGCGGCGACTCCAAGCACGGCGATTACGCCTCCGGTACCCTTCACGCCAAGCGCCACCATAAGGAGCGCCGCGATGATCACAGTGGAGAGCGTTAGTCCGGAGATCGGGTTGTTCGAAGACCCGATCACGCCTACCAGATAGCCCGATACCGTGGCGAAACAAAATCCGACGATCAGCATCACGAGCGCGGCGACAGAGCCTGCCAAAAGACCGCCGGAGAGGTACGTGTAGAGCACGATCATCAGCAGAAATACGCCAAAGATGCCGGTCACTACCACGCGCGAACTCATATATCGTTCGGTGCGGGCGGTAGTCTCGGCATTCGCGGCGCCGACCTTCAGTTCCGTAAATGCGCGCGCCAGCCCCCCCAGTAAGGCCTTCCGCATTTTGAACAGCGTATAGCTCGCTCCCGTGAGCATACCGCCGACGGCAATTGGGCGAACGATGAAACGCCAAACACTGTTCGCAATGCCAAGCCACGACTGATCGGTCGCATTCGCGGGAAGAAAGGCGTGCAGCTGAGGGCCCAGGAAGTACATGAGAAGCGGTATCAGCAGGCCCCAGGCGATAATGCTTCCCGAGAAATTGAGGGCGGAAAGCGCCGGACCAATCACGTACCCCACGCCTATATATGCCGGGCTGATGGTGGGACCGGAAAACACCGTAACGCCGCCCGTAGCCAGCGCGTTCGTCGTGCCGGGTCCGCCGAGCCGCAGTGATGTCTTCCCAAGGCTGCCAACATTAAAGAACCAGTCCTTATCGGTTGCAAATGTATTGAACGCGCCCGCGAGAAAAATGCCCGCCCCCATCAGCATGTTGTAAAACAGAAATTTTGCGGCCTGAGCGCCCAGCTGCCCGGCCTTGTGGATCTGCGAAGCCGCAACGGATTCGGGGAACGGAAGATCGGGGTCTTCCACAAGTACGCGCCGCACCAAAGATACGAACAGCACACCGAGAATACTGCCAATCATCATGAGCGCGGTCGATTTCCAGTACGCCGTGCCGGGCGAGAAATCCATCCACGATCGTGAGATGACGAATGCCGGGATAGTAAAGATTGCGCCCGCCGCCACAGACTCACCGATGGAACCCGCCGTTCGCGCGATGTTCTCTTCGAGAATGGAGCCTTTGAAGATACGCAGGACCGCCATCCCGATCACAGCCGCGGGGTACGTTGCGGCAATCGTCTGGCCGGCGCGAAGGCCAAGATACGCGTTGGCGGCGCCCAGCACCACGCACATGATCAGGCCCAGCACCACTGCCCGGAGCGTGAACTCTTTCATCTGCACGTTTGGCGGGACGAAAGGCTTGTGCCCGGAGGCGGTTGGTACCTGCGGTTTGATGGGTGTCATGAAAGTCTGGCTTTTACTTTCTCACTCATTACCTTGCCGTCCACGGTTTTTCCCGCGAGTTTCGCCTGCGCAAGCTTCATCACCTGGCCCATTTGCTTAACGCTGACGGCAATGGGAACCGTGGAAGCAAGGTCCTGAATGGCTTCCTCAATGGCATCGTCGATTTCAAGCTCGGTGGCTGACGCGGGCAAATAAGCTTCAATGATGACGCGTTCGGCATCCTCTTTATCGGCCAGCTCCATCCGATCGCCTTTTCGGAACATCTCGGCCGCCTCGACGCGCTGCTTGGCCAGACTCTTCAGAATCTGCTGTTCGGCGGCATCGTTCAACGGCTTGGAAGGGTCCACGGACGCGGCCTTTTGAAGGGCTGTCTTTATCATCCGAATGGTGCCTAAACGAAGCTCGTCTTTAGACCTCATGGCGGCGACAAGGTCTTTCTGTAACTGTTCGAGTAAAGGCATCTTTTGTTATTCTAAAGACTTTACCAATTCCATGTATATACGCAAGCAACGCCTGTTGACGCCGGGCCCTACCCCTGTGTACCCGCCCGCCCTGCACGCGATGATGGCGGCGGATATTCATCATCGGACCGAAGAGTTTCGCAGCGTTTATCGCGCCGCGCTGGCAGACCTTCGCGAAGTGTTCGGAACGTTGAACGATGTGCTCTGTTTTGCGTCATCGGGCACCGGGGCGCTGGACGCGTCGGTTTCCAACCTGTTCTCGAGGGACGACAAGGTGGTGGTCTGCTCGGCGGGTAAGTTCGGCGAACGCTGGGTCGAGATTGCGAAGGCTTATGGCCTCAATGCCACTGTCCTCCAGGCGCCGTATGGCGACGTGGTCACGCCGGATCGCCTGGAAGCGGTATTGAAGGCGGAACCAGGAATCCGCGGCGTGTTAGTTCAGGCATCGGAATCGTCTACCGGCGCGGAGCACGATGTGGAGTCGATGGGCAAGCTGGTCCGCAAGACCGATGCGATTTTTGTGGTGGATGCGATCACGGGGCTGGGCACCATGCCGCTGCATATCGATGCATGGGGGCTGGATGTGGTGATCGGCGGCTCACAGAAGGCCTTCATGATTCCACCAGGGCTCGCGTTCATGTCGGTGAGCCAGAAGGCGTGGGGGCATCGCGAGACGGCAACGCTGCCGCACTATTATTTCGACATTAAGAAGGAAAAGAAGAATGCCGATCTGGGCGAGTCAACCTGGACTCCGGCGACCTCGCTCATTCTCGCGCTCGGTGAGTCGCTGAAGTATATCCGCCGGGTGGGAATGGCGAACCTGATCCGCAATGCCCAAATGCTGGCGCAGGCAACGCGCGACGCCGCCACAGCACTGCGCCTGGAGTTGTATGCGACGCGGCCGGCGAGTTCCGTAACTGCGATCCGGCCCCCGAAAGGCACCAATGCCAGCGTGATCGTGAAGGGCTTCAAACAGAATTTCGGCGCGATTATTCAGGGTGGCCAGGGCAGCATGAAGGATGAAATCTTCCGCCTGGCCCATTTGGGATATTTCGATTTTGCGGATATGTTTAGCGTGATTGCGGGGCTGGAACTGATTTTGCGTGAGAACGGGCACACGGTCGAGTTGGGAACGGGCGTGGCGGCGCTGCAGAAGGTTTGGGAGTCGGCCCACAAACAGGCCTGATTGAGTCAGCTGCCAACCTTTTGGCTGCTGAGTCGTATTAGAGGTATGTGGTTGCGCGAAGTGGTTGCGATACCGGCCGCGGGGATCATGGGGGCGTATGGCGTTTGCGCCGCCGAACCAGCCAGCCTGGCCGGCGTTTGGAAGGGCGAATCGGTCTGTACAAGCGCCGCGGCATCCTGCACCGACGAAGCGGTCGTTTATTACCTCGAAGACGTGCCGGGCAAGCCGGATCAGGTTCTGGTTCAGGCGGACAAGATTGTCGGGGGCGTCGCCGTCCCCATGGGCAAGGGCGTTTGGACCTACAACCGGACTCGCGGCACGCTCGAGTGGGAAGCCGGTGGGCGCGTATGGCGTCTCAACGTCGACGGAGATCGCATGGAAGGAACGCTTACGCTTCCGAACAATACGATTTTCCGGAAGATGACGCTTCGGAAATTGAGTTAGCGTGAGTTAGAAGTTGAGTTGAAACCAGCGTCCGGCGGCGTTCTTTGAGGTTGGCCGGTGGATCTTGTTCCAGCCGAGGCGATGTTCGTAGCGATCCGGTTTTTCAACTTTCTGAATGTCTATATTGCCTGGCTTATAGCCGGCGGCGGACATCACGTTCCGCAAGGCTTCCGGAGTCACCGTGGCGCCGGGCTCGAAATCGAGTGTGATTTGCGATTTCTTCAGGTCGTACTTGGCCCATTCCACGCCCGTTAATTGATACAGGCGAACCGTGATATTGAAGAAGCCCCGCGCCGAGGTGACGCCGTTTAGGTTGGCGGTGGCCCGGGTAATCATGTCTCCGCCCAGCAGAGGCGAGCCTATTAGCAGCAGAATCGGAAGGAATCTCATCCGTGTTTTCTCCACACAGGCGCCGCCAGGTAGTACTCGAAGAAGATCAGATAGCCGAGCTTCTGTTTCACGCGGCCCGTTCCATTCAGTTCCTGCAGCAACGGCATTTGGATGCCGCCGCCCACCTGCCATCGCAGACTCGAAAGCTGCAGCAACGCGCTTTCGCGGAAGAGCTTGCCACCGGAGTTGTTCGAAAGCACGCCGTTCAGGTGATCTTTGCGGTTGAGGTAGTAATTCGATTCGAACGACAGGTTTACCAGGTGCGGCAGGCCTTCGCCCGGCATCGTAATCGGCCAAATTTTGAGTTCCGCCTGGCCATCGAGACGCAGTTCGCTGCCGGGGCTGAAGTTCGTTGACGTCAACGGATTCAGTCGGTAGGTTGCGTCCCAGGAGGTGGTCCAGCGTTTGGCGCTGAAGCCCGCGGCGACGCCCACGTACGGGTCCACCGTGCCGGACCCGAACTGCAAAGACTTGCTTTGAAGCTTCGAATCGAAGGTGAAAGAATTCCCGCCTGTGGGCAGAAATGCGCCCGCCAGCGGCGTTACGCGAAATGTGGAGTTCGGCTTGTCAATTTTGAAAAGGGTGTACCGCGCGTAAATGCTGGTATCGCCCGAACCGGCGCTCAGCGGACGAGCAAGACCTGAGGCTGTGACGCTGTTGATGGAGGCGAACCCCTGCGTGAGGCCGAGAAACAGTCCGAGTTTCGCCGAGTAGCCGTATCCGATGCTGACAGGGAACTGAAAGCTGTTTAGCTGCCTTGTGGAGAAGGCGGGCTGCGCGTTGAAACGCACAATAATCTGATCGCGCGCCACCGGCAGGGACGTGACGAAGGTGACGGCCGAGCCGAATGCGGCGGTGGAAAGGGCCAGCGATACCGCCACCCGGATCGCCGGCTTAAATAGGAATCGGTTCAGAAGTTCTATTGTAATCGGCTCGTAATTACCGGGCTTCGCTTACAGCCTTCAGTTGCTTGAGAGCGCGTTCGAAATCGGGGCCGATGGGTTTATCCATACTGGAAAACAGGGCTTCATCGCCGGGTCAATCTTCGCCCGTGGGGACCATTCGTTCCAGACGTGGAAGTCGTTTACATTTGCGAACACCCGGTCGGGCGAGGCGGCGATAGTGGTTGTGCGGACTACCGTGTAGGAATCGCCCGCGGGAAGATCACACCAGCCACAATAGCCACGGAAAGCAGAAACGACACAAGGACTTTCCAGGAATATAGGCAGACCGTTCCGGAGCTTAGTCGTGGGGCGGGTACGGACCGGCTGCGGACCATTGGGGGTCCGCCCCCACAAATCCGACTGTCCAGTTATTTCCTGGACACTACATTAGTTATAAACGCCGCTTACCCCGGAGTGCCTTCCGCGGGTCTGATGATTCTGTTATGCCGCCGCGGACATCGCGGGCTCGAATACCCGTAATTGACTCTGGAGTGCGGAAATCGCTTCCACCAAACCAGTGACATCCAGCGTTCCAATCCCCAATACGGTCAGCAACAGACGGTATTCCATCCGGCAAATTGCCAGTGCGAATAAGGTCTGATTTCTGGCCAGCGCCGCCGCAAGATCCGGTCGGTCTATCGCGGAGTTAACCATTGATAAACGAACCGCCGCAAGCAGGCATCCGTAATCTGAACTCAGGCTTTTCAGGTAACCGCGGAAAATTTGGATGCGCTCTTTCTTCAGCCTGCGGGCAAGCCCTTCGTTCCCCGCCACCGCGGCCGCATCTTCAGAAGACAGCAGCCGGACCATCGGCTCATAACGGTGCTGCGGCGGAAAAGCCGTGACCGTCTTGCCCGCTGCAATCCCCCTGACTCGGTTTAACCGGGTCAAATAGTGCAAAGTCCCCAGACCGGCGGTGCAAAGAATCAGGATTGCGGCGAACAGCAGGATCATATAGGCTACGTCCTCAGGATTGAATTGAGAATAGCCGATCCGGGCGACGATTTGCAACTAAAGATAAAAATAGGCGCGATTAGTGGCGGCCTATACGGGAAAGCGTTTGGTTCAGCGACTCCAGCTGCCGCAGTAATTCCGCGTCTTTCGAAGTTCTGAAGACAATTCTCCGGGGGGCAATCCCTTCCTTCCGAACCATCGCCGCCCACATGGTGAAGCAAATCCCCAAAAACGCCACTCCAGCCATATCGACTTTAAAATCGTAGAGCTTGGGCGTCAAAGTGGCAATCATCGTATCCGCCGCGTCCGTCAGAAAAACCACGCTGAAAAGATAACCGGAAACATATATATTCCTCCGGAGCTCGAGAGGATACCGGGATAGAAATACGATGAGAGAAATCACAATGGCGGTGAAGCTGAACTGCAGCGACCGATGGAGATTCAATATGTAATAGAGATTGGTCCAGCCCTTCGGACCGCTCTGCCAAGTCATGCAGGAAAGACCGGCCGACACCAGCACAGACACGGCAAGCCACGCATAAATGCTCCTTTGGACCGCCGTCCTGATGCCTGGATATTCCGCGACGGAAATGCCGAACAACTCACGCAGCGCGAGAATGGCCGCGAGGTCGTTCAATGCCGCGCAGGCAACATACCACCAGAAATACTGATCCGAACGCAGGTGGAACAGGCTGAGAATGAAGCACCCGGCCGCGTTTACCAGCAGAAAGGAAAACGTCGCCCGTTGCTCTCGCGCGGATCCGCAACTCAGCAGCCGCGACGCGGCGATCGCTGCCGCGGCTGCCTGCGAATCCAACAATATCTTTTCAACGGACATATCTCTGCGCCTCGATCTCCAGATATTAACATTCCGAGAGTACTGGTACCCTCGGCGCGTTACCCGAGCGGAGAAGCCGGCGCCGTGAACAGGAGCGTTATTTCACCCAGGGGCAGGTCGGCGCGCACTCCGGAGGAGGAAAATCGTTGGCGCCGAGAATGGCGGTAAGGCAGGTCGCGAGAGCGAGAACGGCGAATAATTTTTTCATTTGTTTTGTGTCCTTTGGATTCGGAAAGTCTGTGTACCGCTGAGGTACACTGGCAGTCTAAAAAAAACAAAAACGAATGTGTGTCATAACCCGAAAAAGTCCGCTTTTCGGAACGCAATGGCGCAGGACTGTCCCTTGTCGCCCCAGGAATTATACGGATTAAGCCGGTGATATTAGCTGAGGTCTTTTAACCCGCCGCCCCGTTCACTCCGCTTTCGACGCTACAATCGAAGCAGACATGACTCCTCGGAAGGAGGCGATTCTCTCGGAATCCTGGAAGCGGACCCTTCAGGGAATACCGTCCATGATCGGCCGGCTGGCTTACGTTGCGTCCCTCAGAAACCTGAACACGGGGGCCTACGAACACGCCGGACTGTCTCAGCGGATAGGCGACACGGAAACGGACCGTCTCTTGCGCCGAAGCCACCACGCTATTTTCGGGGAATGGCTTTGCTACGGGCTTCAACGCCAAAAGCAGGAACTGGAAGAGTACCTTTCCTCTCTGCAGGGCGATCGTCAGGGGATTATTGCGCATTGGCTCAGCATTGAGCCTTATGCAATCTGGCTGCCGAGCGAGGCGCTCGCCGTGGAACGGAAACTGTTTAACAGCGATCTGTCGATTGTGCTGGAACTGGTCAGGCTGGAAATGGTCAGGGATGGGTCCGGCGGCGCTTCTCGTGATCGAGACTGATAGCCAGACCGATAACCTGCCCGATCACATCCACTTCTCTCTCCGCAAAATGCAGCACCGGAGCGTCAGACGACGGGTCGGGCAGCAGGCTGATCACGCTGTTGAGCAAACTGCACCACCGACAGTAAAAAGCGTCCCCATGCTGGACGAAATAAATCGGCCGTTCCGCCTGATTCCGCCAGCCCGCGGTTTGAATTTTCCGTTTGGTGTCATCCACAACAAGCAGCGACCCGGCCGGAACCGCGGGGCTCATGCTCCAGTCGTTCGTTCCCACGAAACCATATCGGTATCGCCGAATATCCGCTCCGGACACCAGCGCCAGTGGCAATTTCCCCCATCTTTGCACCACTTCACTGACAAAGAAGGTTCGCCGCAGGTCGATTCCAGGATCCAGCGAAATCGGCAGCGATACCTCGGTGCACTCGGCATCGAGTTCGATTCCGTGCGTTGTTTCAATCTGAATCGATCCCGCATCGCCGGCCAGCGAGCCGACTGGCACGCCGAACCACGACAGCACTTCCATCAATTCGAGCCGATAGATACAGCAGAGCGAGTAAAGCCTGTAGATCGATGGGAGAGTGCCTTGGTTTTCAATATCCGAGAGCCGGCTGATCAGAACAATGAAATCGTCTCGACCGTGTTTCTGGGCAATCTGGTGACTTGCCAGCTCCACATCGCGAAATCTGAGGTTGAGTCTTTCCCTTGCCCGGCGCAGCCGTTGTCCAGGGTCCTCCATGCTATGATCCTGTCTCTGGAGATGAAATGGCGGCCGTCAGGCGGCACATCAGCCTCGCAAAATTCGATTGTAGCCTACCTCTGTTCCCGCATCCGCACAGGATCTGTGTCCTGTTCTGAAATCAGAACAGAACTCAGGGGTACTTCTGGCCAATAATGGAGTTTCGGTCGCGCAAGTGGGAAAAATCCGAGGGAAAGGGCCGCGGAATGAACGAAAACGAGCCAAAGTTGGATGCGCCTCAGAGAATTGTGGTGGGGGTTACGGGCGCCAGCGGCGCCATCTATGCTACCCGCTTGCTGCGGCGGCTCAACCGCAATGACCGGGTTGAAGTCCACCTGATCCTGAGCCGCGCCGGAGAGAAGACGCTTTTTCTCGAAACAGGTCAGCGGTCGGGCGACCTTAAATCGCTCGCGCACTACACCTGGCCAGTCGAAGACATCGCCGCCCCTCTCGCGAGCGGTTCTTTTAAAACGTGTGGCATGGTCATAGCCCCGTGCTCCATTCAAACCATGTCCGCAATCTCCTGCGGAATCAGTTCCAACCTGATGATTCGGGCCGCGGACGTAATGCTGAAAGAGCGCCGAAGGCTCATTCTGATGGTTCGCGAGACGCCTCTCCACCTCGGCCATCTGCGTACAATGACTGCACTTACGGAAATGGGCGCCATAATAGCGCCGCCCGTGCCCGGCTTCTATAACAATCCGACAACCGTCGAAGAACTCGTCGATTCCAGTGTCGACCGCGTTCTCGATCTGCTGGGCGTGCCGGATGCCTCCATTCGCCGCTGGGCCGGTCCCTCTGTTGCCGGCTCAGCCGCCGCCGCCGAACGCGCCATCCGAAATTCTCAGGCTTCTCCACGCACCGCGCCCGAAAAGGTCAAAAAATAATCCATGAAGCGAAAAGTATCTTTTCAGGGCGAGTTGGGCGCTTTTAGCCAGGTCGCGGCCCAGCAACTCGGCGGCGAAAACATAATTCCGACACCTCTTCCGACCTTTAAAGAGGTATTTGAGTCAGTGGTAAACCGAAAATGCGATGCCGCGGTGATCCCGATTGAGAACACTTTACATGGCTCCATTCACGAAAATTACGACCACCTGCTCCGTTTTGACCTGGAAATTCGCGGCGAAACCTTCGTGCGAATCGTCCATAATCTAATCGCTCCCCCGGGCGTTCGGTTTCAGGACATCCGCCGCATTTATTCCCATCCGGTTGCCCTGAACCAATGCCGGCATTTTCTCGACGCCCATCCCCAGTGCGAGAGAACTCCGTTCTACGATACGGCCGGCAGCGTCAAAATGATCGCGGAAAATTCGCTGACCGACGCCGCCGCCATCGCATCCGAGACCGCGGCCAAAATCTACGGCGCTAAAATTCTAAGAAAATCCATCGAAGATGATCGCGCCAACTACACCCGCTTCTTTCTGCTGGAACCCGCTCGCAAGCGAAAGGCCGGTTCTCCCCAGGCAAACGCTCCCAAACATAAGACCTCTCTCGTTTTTACAGTCCGCAACGTTCCCGGCGCGCTTTTCAGATGCACGAGCGCTTTCGCCCTGCGCGATCTCAATATGACCAAGATCGAATCCCGCCCCCTCCGCGGCAAGCCGTGGGAGTATCTTTTCTATCTCGATTTTCTGGGTCATATGGACGACCCGATACCCCGAAATGCCCTCAACCACCTCGCCGAAGTCGCCGACATGCTCCGCGTATTAGGCTGCTACCCGGTCGCGTAACACGCCTCGGCCATCTCTTCGTGCTGGCAAGGCCTGCATCTTAACCTGGCCGTTCAGGCCCTTCTTCGCGGCGTTGCGCCTTTGCGAGAGGCTTTGTCGCGAGCGCCCGATATTTCAGTGACTTAGTCGACACACGCATCCCCAAAGTCGAGCCGCTCCGCCGACCCAAGGTCGGCTTGCCTTGGCTTAGACTTAGACACCGGAATTGAGAGGCTATAGTTTTCATTCTTCCCAGCGTCGGCGGCGAAGGCGAGCCGAAATTATTATTGCGGTGACGCCCAAATCAAAAAAATCGCCCGAATCAAATCAATAACCTGCAAGCAATCCCCGCCGCCAGCCCCAAATCCACATGCTACAAATCGGCTGAGGAAGATCCTATGTCAATCTCAGACGCGCAGCAAACAGCCAATCGTGAAAATGCTCAAAAGTCCACAGGACCAAAAACCGAATCCGGCAAAACAACCAGCGCCATCAATGCAGTCCGCCACGGATTGACCGGGCAGTTCCATGCCTTCTCCGAAGAAGACCAAATCGCCTACGAAGTCCACTGCAACGGCCTCCTCGCCGATTTCAACCCGCAGTCCTGCCTCGAAATGACTCTCGCGATCTCCATCGCGGAAGACCACTGGCGCCTGCAC
>Ga0105240_10002062_pt1 | contig 32938 bp, 51 predicted proteins | sample KBSC54metaG_FD_80426 | JGI IMG/M metagenome (GOLD analysis project Ga0105240, IMG submission 80426) | Corn rhizosphere microbial communities from Kellogg Biological Station, Michigan, USA - KBS C5-4 metaG | ecosystem: Host-associated > Plants > Roots > Rhizosphere > Soil | place: Michigan, USA... | reverse complement strand
GCTTCGTTTGAGGTGTCCAACCGGCATCGACCCGAACAGGTCTGGCTCGCCAAGGACGAAGCCGAGGGCTGGCAGATCGCCGAACGGGAGCAGGGTTTGCGAGGCATCCAGCAGATCAAGCCCACCCCCACCAAGCCCGACGAACCAACTGGAACGGCTCTTATTGCCGCAAGAGACTTATTGGCTGCGACCGAACGCGAGTTGGCATCTAAGCCATCTCCCGACTTTTACACCTCAGAAGATTTCCGGAGAAACGCGGCTTCGCTAACCGTCGCCCGCCTCCTTGTCGAACGCGGCGAACACTCCAACGCCGCCGACTGGCGCAACCGGGCTGAACGCGCCGAGGAGCACTATGGCGAGTAGTTGCGCGCCACCCTCGCCAAACTCGGAGAGCGTAATGGTTGACCCTATCGAAGCGGCTGCGAGGGCGATTGCTGTCGCGCATGATATCGACCCTGACGAGGTCGTGGACGTGTTCGGCAACAAGACGTGGTCGTGGTATACTCCGGACCTGGAAGCCGCCTACGCAGTCCTTGCCCCGATCCTCCGCGAGGAAGGAGCCAGGGCGATGCAGGAAGCGGCGATCAACAAAGCCAACGAACTGTACCCGACGATGGAAGTCGCGGTGATGCTGATCCATCTCGACCCCGCCGAGATCGTCAAGGGGATCGGGCAATGAAGGTAACGCAGGAAGATCGGGAGGCGGCGGCTAACTTCTGCGAAGTGATGGGACATCATCGCGTAGGGGTAGACGACACGGACTTTCCGAGGAAGGTGCGCGAAGGAAAGCGTGATCGGTATGTTTACGTCAAAGCCTTCGCCGCCCATCGGGAAGCGGCAGAGGCAAGGGTGGTGGAGTGGCTGCGGACAAGCCATATCGGCGCGGTTCTGCCCGGCATTGCCGACGCCGTTGCTCGCGGCGATCATCTGAAGGGATAGGGGGAAGGGATGGACTGGCTATTCGTGATTTATGCTGTCGGTATCGTGGTGAGCTGGTGGCTACTGGTCAAGGCTTGGCTCATTTCCTTTGAGGATGTCTGGCTTAGCGATGCCCTGCTTTTCGTGGTGATGTCCTTCGCATGGACCGGGTTTTTGGTTTACCCCTTGAAACTAATTTCCAGCTTTCGGCGAGGCAAGCCACCTATCGTTATCGCACGCAGACGCGTGCGTGGAGGCAAGCCGCGCCACCCTTGACGCCCGCCCCCTGAGGTGCGATTCTGCGGGGGCTGGAGTGCGGTGGCTGAGCGGTTTAAGGCACCTGTGCACGGGAGTGGCCTTCGGGCCGCCGTGGGTTCAAATCCCACCCGCCTTCAGCTACCCCGGCCAAGCCCTTACCGTCGCCAGATGGCTACTGACTGACGCTCAGCGCCCAGTCGTGGATTGCTACCCCGTAGGCCTGCCAGTCGGCGCACCTTTGCACGTCAGGCTCTGCAACCATGACAACGGCTCCGGACACGTCCGCAGGCTGCTTGGCAGGATCGGCTTCACCGACGGGCTGGGCGGCGCCGATATGGGATGGCTGCACCCGGTGAGCAGCAATATACCGGGCAGTGTCAGAACGAGCGCCAGCCAGAGCGGCGCGGTATTCGGTATCCGCTTCATCGGCCTTCTCCTGATAGTCCTTGCGCTCTTTGGCCCGCAATGCCTCCTGCGCCTTTCTGGCGGCCACAGAGGCTTGCTGGCACTGTTCCGCCCTGTCCTGCCACTTGTGCGCGGAATGGCGCTCAGCGAGGCCCCAGCAGGCGAGAATGGCGCACAGGGCAAGCAGCGGGTTGCTCTTGAGGAAGCCCCACACCTTCGATGCGGCTCCGTAGGCCCATAGGGGGATCACCATTCCTCATCCCTCCCGAAGCCGATAGGCCGGGGCGCGCGCCATATCTCATCGCCGTTCGCATCGAGCAGGCCGGTGAAGGTCGGTTCATGGTCTGGCACGGTCGGAACGTGCGATTGCGCATCGACCCATGTCTCATCCGCGATCCAGTTGGCTTTCGGCGCGGTGGCCTTGGTGAAGTAGCGGGCCATTACGCACTGCCCCCCGGACTGGGCACCAGCGCGCCGATCACGGCCACCGCCACGAACGCCACGGACCACGGCAGGCCAAGCGCCGCCGCTCCGGTGATGCCGATGCTGATTGCCGCCCATGTGGACTTCTCGCCAAGGCGGGCTTTTATGTATCGGATGATGTTCATGGATACACCCCCGCTGGTAGCTGCCAATGCGGCCCATCCTTGAACGTGCGCCAATCGCCGCCCCATTCGACCGGAACGCCCATGTCCTTCGCGGCCTGTTTGATGATCGGCGCGAGCCTGTGATAAAGCGGCCATGCCCACGACACCTGCCCGCCATCGAGCGGGGCAATATCCACCGCGCGGCTGAACCCGTCGGGACCGGGAAGATGGCGCGAGTTCATCGTCTTCGACGCGCCCTTGGCAACCAGGTCTTTCTGCCGGGCCAATGTCCGCACCACTTCAAGCACGGTGAAGTCGATGGGAGACAAGGCCGCCGCCCTCTCGATGACCTTGCGCAGGTCCGGATGCGCGCCGGACAGCTTGGCCCGGCTTTTTTCGCTCAACGTGATAGTCATCGCCATACCCCCAATCCGACCTTGATTGCCGCCCATATCACTGCAAGGCCGCCCGCAAGCCCGCTGGCCCACTTCACGAACCTGCCCGCCAGCTTCACCGCGCCCCATGCCTCCACCAGTTCCCGCGTCTCGGCTATGTCGGCCTGCATTTGCGGGATCGGCTTCACGGCCTCGGCAATTTTGGCGAGCTGTTCCTCGATTTGCACGAACCTTGCAGCCCCCCGCCTGAGTTCTTCGATGATCGCTTCGTGAGAGACGCGCTCGCTCATCGGCCCATCCTCCGCAGCACGCGCTCTCGCCATTTGCGGATGACGTAGGCCACCAGCGTGTCAGCGAGGATGGCCACAACGACGGTAGCGGCGATGCTGCCGAAGAAGATCAGCGCGCCCGTCACAGCCGCAGAACCTTGACCAGCACCCGCGCGATGGGGGTAGCCCTGCGAAGATTGCGCGCCAGCACCTCCACAGGGATGCCTTTGCTTTCCGGGTTATGCGCGGCGAGGAACCCCGCCTCGCTGTCCACCGGCAGGCCCATGGTGAGCGAGTAGGCAACCTTGCCGGGGTATTCGTTCAGCCGGTAGAACGGCACCGTCCACAGGCAGCAGACGAAGGCGAGTAACACCGCGCCGAGGTCCGGGAGGCCAAGCGACCAACCGACGGCAGCAGGGACCAGCGCCACCAGCCAGCGCGTGTAGAACTGAACCCGCTCCCCCGCCATGACAGCCCGCCATTGCAGCGAGCCGTCGTTGGGGTAGATCGAGATCAACAGCGGGTTGTTCTGGGCGCCGCGCTCCCTGTTCTGCCGGACGACAGGCCAGAGGTGCGCGATTGGGGCGAGCAGCAGGAAGGCTGCGAAGGCGGGGAAGATCACAGCGTCGTGATCCCGAGGCCCGAGCCTCCCGCGTTGAACCACGAACGCAGGTTCGTGATCGTGGTGTTGCGGTTGCCATCGGACAACTTGGTCCCGGCCCATATCGCCAGCATCAGCAGATTGGGGATCGTGTCGTACCCGCCATTCACACCGCTGCCGACGCCGAAGTTGGCCATGATCCGCAGCGTCCGGTAGTCCTGCGTCGGGCGCGAACCCGTCGCGCCAGTGCTGCTGTCAGTCCTCGTTCCGTTGCGGGTCCAGGAAATATCCGCGTTGGTCGCATCCAGCCTGAAAACGGCGATCCCGTAATCCGACGTGCTCATGGATCCGCCGCCAAGGGCCGGGATGAGATCGACCGATACGCCAGACTGAGGCTGCAAGTTGAGCGCGGTGGGGCCGAGCTTCATCGTCACCCCAACCGGCGAGACAGGGCCGACCCCATTGTGATCGAATGCGCCGTTGTTCAGGAGAGACGAGCCGTTGGTGGCCGTATAGGGCTTGATGACTGCAAGCACGGTCATTGCGGCGGTTTCGTGAATGCCGGTCTCGTAACCGTTCTGCCAGTCGCCAGAGACGCCGCCCGCCGCAGTTACCGTAGGCGACCCGATCTTGGTCAGGGGGAGGTCGGGATTGGCGAAGTTGAACAGGCAAGCCTCGTCATCGCCGCCGAACATATACAGCCCGGCAAGGTTGGTGGTGTCGGCAAGCTGGCCAATCGGATTGAGGAAGTTGAACGCCTTGGGCAGCTTGAGCGAGGAAGGCGGCGCGTAGCCTTGGAGGATTGCAGGGGTCGTCATCGTCTACCTCACTTGAACAGCAGGTTGTTGCACAGGGCGTTGGCGAAGCGCCGGGCCGAGCCGGTGCTGTCAGTCGTGGCCGAACTCTGCGGCCATGGGTGCAGCGTGTCGCTCCACGCCCCCCCGGTGTTCTCAGCCGAGTAGGTGTCCCAGTCGTCATAGAGGTTGAGCCATTCCCATCCCTGCGCCAGAGCGGTTGCCAGCCCGCCGTCCCGGTAGGACGATTGGGGGATGACCGCCGGCCCCTGAACGATGGAAGGCGAGGCTCCGCACTGCGGCTCAAGGATCAGAACCTTGCCATTGGCGGCCATCGCGAAAAGGTCGATCAGCCCCTGCTGATAGAACACCACGTCCTGCTGCTGGTTGAAGTCGTTCAGCCCGAACGTGACGATATGCAGGTCTGTGGCAAGTTCGGTGTTCCACCACGTTTTCGAGGCGGACGGGATGGTGCTGGCCTCGCGGCCCTTCATGCCGGACGTGCCGAACTTGAGGAACAGCACGCCGCTGGTGATCGAAGTATCCTCAGTCAGCAGCCCGTGGAACTCCACCGTTCCCGCGTTGCCGGTGAGGTCGATTTCGAGCAGGTGCGTCGTATTGGCGAGGCCGCTGATCGACAGTTTGGCATGGGCCGAGGTGCTGCCGCAGGTAACGGTCGTCCATGAACCGCTGTCCACGCGATAGCGGAACGTCCCGTCGCCATCCCAGTAATACAGGGTGATCTTGCGCCCGAGCAGGCCATTCCACGACAGAGTTGCCGAGGTTCCGGTTGCATAGACCGCCATGCCATCGGGGCCGCAGCCGCGCGTCACGGCAGCAGGGTTGATAACGCCGGACGGGTTGCCGAGCTGGGTAAATCCGCTCCCGCCATAGGTAATGGTCTGGCCCAGCGCGTTGCAGTTGGTTTGCTGAAGAACGGGCACCCAACCAGCGCCCGCACTGGGGGTCGACAAGCCAAGATCGGACAGGATGCGGTCGCGCACTGCTGCCGCACCCGCGCCGAATGCGGCCCACGAGTGCCCGGCAAAGCCAATGCGCAGGATAGAGGAAAGCCCTGCCTGGATCTTCGCGCGCTTCCTGCGCCATGCCGATAGCGTGCGCCCATCGGTCGAAATGGCCTTGCTGCCACGGGAAGGCGCGGCCAGTTTGGGAACAATGGTCCCGTCCGAAACCATCTGCGCGGCCAGCTTGGTCCGCAGGTAATAGGACAGGCCCGCACCGCTCAGCAGCCCATTGTCGGACCACATGGGGAACTTGTCGGCGGAGGTATTCTTGAAGATCGGCAGGCGCTCGGTGCTTGCCTCGGTCAGCGTGCCGAACGTGCCCGCCGCAGCCGCCGCTTCGTCCGCCCAATATTTCGCCCCCCGTTCCCCGGCAGAGCCGCCCGGAACGTCAACGTTCGTGTCGTCATTGGCATAGTGGCCGGCAAGCGTGGCTGACGCGGCGGCGGCATCCGCGCTGGTATCCGCCGCAGTTGCGCTGGTGGCGGACGCGGTTGCGGCGGCCTCGGCATCGTCCACCGAACCTTGCAGGATAGACGGCAGCGCGTCCGGCATCCCAGGAATATAGGGGTCAACATCGTCCAGCGTGGAACCGCCGCTAGTCTTGAGGACAACGCGATAGGTCAGGGCGTCGTTCAGGTAGATCGTCGGCCACACCCCGGCTGCATTTGCTTCCACAGGGTTGGTGAGCGGGGTTGTCAGTCCGCTATCGGAATAGACCGCCTGAGGCGTCGTGGTGCCCGTGGCGTAGAAATAGAGCTTCGCCCCGGCAACAACGATGCCGTTGGCGTCGAGCGCGGGGCGGAAAGGGAGCAGGAAGGTTTCGGCGGCCATGGCGTTTCCCAACATTCAACATGAAAAAACCCGCCTTTGTGGGGCGGGCGCGGTGTGGTAGGACGGGGGATGCGAACGTTCTTGCGGCCCCGGTTCTGGCTGTGGGCCTTATTGCTGTGGTGGTACTTACCGACGGTCGGTTTTCTCATTAGCGGCAGCGGCGACTGGTGACTTGCCGAACGCCGTGGCGAGATACTGCTGAAGCGCCTGCGCATCGGCACGAACCAGCGGCTCGCGAGTGCCGAGAACTGTCAACTGATCCTTGAGTGAACGCACCGCAGGGGCATCCGGCATCTTGGAGGTGCGAAGCAGGATGCGCGCAAATCCCGGCGAGGCCATCAGCCGTCCAGTAATATACTGCGCCCCGGCGCCGAGGATGGCTGCGACCGGATGAGCCACCAGCAAAGCGCCTTGTGCGCCAACGTTGCCCGCCATAGCGGCCCCGGTATTGGAGTGGTTGGCCATCGCCTGCGTTGCTTTCATGCGCTCAGAAAGCAGCGCAATGTCGTCCAGATTACGGCGCGTGGCTTGATCCCCGAACAGCGATCCCTTGGCCTGCGGGGTCATCTTGTTCCAGTTGGTCAGGAAGGTCGATGCGGAGAAGGCGTTGCCTTCTGCCGATTGCTGACCGGGCGCAGCCTTGCCGATCCGATCAATGATCGCGGCACGCACGTTTCCCGCTTCTTCCGGCGTCATGTTGGACAGGAGGCGGGACAGCCGGGCATTCCCCCCGCTTTTGCCTCGCGCCATGCTCTCCACGGCCTGCAGCACCTCTTCCCCGCTCTTGCCGTTTCCGAGGATGGGTTGAAGCACCTTGTCGATATGCTCTACCCGCGCCGACCAGAACTTGTCCGCCGTCGCAAAGGCGTTGGCAGCGTCCGCTTTACCGGACTGCCGCAGGCCCTGTTCAATGTCCGCAGCGACATTACCGAGGATCTGCTTGAACATGGCCTGTTCCTGGCCGCCGCGCAGCTTCCCGTCGTAGATACCCTGCGAGAGTGCTGAACGGGCATCGCGCAGGCCCTGCACGGACACCCCGTTCGCGATGCTTTCCCGCAGCGCCATGAGCTGCTTGACCGTGCCGTTATCGGCCGCAGGGTTCTGCGAAAGGCGCACAAGTTGTTCGTCAATCGCCGCGAGGGTCTGCGCGGGGACTATCCGGGCGTCTCCCGCCATTTGATAGGCGCGATCATACATCCGGTTGGCGCGCTCTGCGGTCTGCTTGGTGAAGCGTTCCGCAGCGTTGCGAATATTCGTTCCGGCGACTTCCGAATCAACCAGCCCGCCTTGCGCCTTGGCAGTGCGGGCCGCCGCGTTGGCCAGATCGCCCGTTGCCGCCTGCGCGGATTTAACCACTGGCCCTGCGGAGATCGGGGATGCCTTGGTGGCAGAGGTAACAATGCGCGTAGCGGGGCCGCCAGCATCGGCAGGGAGCATGTTTACGCCCTGCCGGTCTGCCGCTGCCGCAAGTGCATTGGCCCCGCCTGCTGGGTTCCGGGCGAGCGCATTGACTGCCCCATAACCGGCCATGCCGCCGAGAACAGCGCCGCCCACCTGGCCGACCGGGCCGAGATCGTTGCGCCGGGCAATATCGGCACCGGCACCAGACCCTGCACCAGCCACGGTGTCGGCTACAGGAGCGCGGCCAAACATGGTGAGCGCGTTCTGCACCGCGCCCGGATTGGCAACGGTAGCAGCAGCCCTTGCTCCCAGACTGCCCGCAGCCGCGCCAGTGCCAGTGCGGATTATCGTGTCGGTTCCGGTCGTGTTCTGCGGCAGGCCAAGCATATCCCGCAAGGAGCCGCCAAGGTCGGTAGAGAGGTTGCTCCCGGTTGCCGCATTGATCGTGGCGTTCAGCGGATTGCCGACAATCCCGGCAATGTCGCCAATACCGGCCGCCATGCTTCCGGCGCCCTGCTTGATGCCCTCCCATACCTGACCAAGGGATAGGCCGCCGCCCCCAGGACCACCCCCATTGCCGCCATCGGGAGGCGTCTGCCCACCAAGGACGCCGAACGGGTCTTGCGGCTTGCGGTCGTCCGGCCCATCGACCGAAACCAGCGTCGGCATACCGTCCGCGCCGAAGCGGATGCCCTTCTTGTTGGCGTATTCCTGCGCCGCTGCGGGATCGAGCTTGGCCAGCGTATCCAGATAGGCTTTCTTCTGCGTGGCGAGGTTCTGGAAGAAAGCCGCCTGGTCCTGATCGGGGTTGATGCTGCTGATCGTGGACTGCAACAGCTTCATGTCGCTGTCCGACACGTTGCCCACCGCGCCGCCGGTCGGGCTGTTCTGCCGCATTTCCTGCAATTTCTTGAACGCGGTGTTGGCGTTGATCGTGTTGAGGTAGCCCTCAAGCGTCTTGCTGTCGGTCCCGGCCTGCACCACGTTGGGCATGGAACGGATGAACGCGCCGGACTTCCCGGTTTCCCACCAGCCATTGTCCGCTGCGGTCAACAGTGCAGCCTGGTCGATGGCGTCGAGCGTGCGCTTGAATTCGCCAATTGTGGTCGCCTTGCTGTCTTCAGCCTTCGCGGCTTTGGTGTCTACGGTTTCCCCGAGGTCGTCCACCTTGCCTTCGCTGCTGACCTGATAGCCATGGGTCGGGTTGAGGCCAGCGGCCTTCACCTCGTCAGGCGTCATGGTCCGATAGGTGGTTTTGGGCTGATCGGGCTTGTCGGGCTTGGGCGGTGCGCCATAGACCGGGCCGCTCGGAGACGCCGGGGCGGGACCATCAAGCACAAAGCCGGGGGGGAGTTGCGACATTCGTTAGCCCTTCGGTTCCATGTGGACGTGATCGCCCTCGTTAATCACTTGCAGATGCGGATTGAGCGCCTGAAGCCTGCGGGCGTATTCGCCCATGCTCATCCCCGGAGGCGGCACGCTGTCCCGCGCCATGGGGTTGCCTGCTGCATCACGCCGCGTGTGGTAGCTGTTGGACACACCGCCAACCGCTGCGTTGTGGGACGGTGTGCGGAAGGTCGAGGTGATCCGCTCCCCACCCATGCCCTGAAAGTTGACGAGGTTATGGTTGAAAGCCGCCGGTAGCGTTGCCGCTACCGCCTCCCATCGGAACCCACTGGCCGCCCCGGAACTGGACCTTTTCGCCAGTCTGCGGATTGGTCGCGGTCTGGCCTTCCTTGAAGCCGCCACCAACGGGTGCACCCGTCTGATAGCCGCCGGGGTTGGGTTGAATGATGGTATTCACCGCGCCCGTGGCGGTGTTGTAGCCCGCCACGCCGCCGCCCTGCGTATAGGGGATGGTCTTGACCTGATCGGCCTCCCACGCCTGCGTCACGAATTGCGCGAACTCTGGCGTGCCCGGCTGCAAACCCCGATCCATGGCAATCTTGCCGTAATTCGAAAGGGCCTGCCCGCCGTCCTTCTCGATGGCCGAAAGGACCAGCTTCTGCTGGTTTACCCAGTTAGGATCATAGTTGGCGGGGATCTGCGACATATCCATGCCGGGTAGTTGTGCGGCGGCGGCGCGGGCCTGCTGATAGGACGTCTCGTCGCGGGCGTGGTTGAGCAGCCGCCCAAGCTGCTGGATATGGGCAATGCTGGCTTCCTGCGCCTGCTTGGCCTTGGCCTGCTGTTCTTGCAGTTGCAGCTTCTTCGCCTGTACCACGAACTCCGGATTGAACTCGGCCAGCGCATTGAGCGCCTGCGGGTTGTCCGGGTTCTGCGCATAGGCAGCAAGGGCGTTCTGCTTCCGCTTCTGCTGGTAGCCCTGCTGGAAGGCCGCGCCGATGTCGGGAACGCGGAGCTGGCTGAAATCGACTTCACCAACCATGGATCATACCCCCAGCTTGTATTTAGGTGCCAGGATGCCGCCAAGCGCATTGGCTGCGCCTGCCAACCCTCCGCCCAGTGCATTAGCCCCCGCTATGGCCGCCTGCGCCTGATTGGCCCCGTTCGTCATGTAAATATTGCCCAGGCTGTTCGCTGCCTGAACCCCGACATTCGCCTGCGCTCCCGCCGCCTGCAAACCGACGCCTTGCTGGTTGCCGAGCGAGTTGAGGTAGTTGCCGAACTCTTGGCTGGCCTGCCCCTGTCCGTAGTCAACCGCCGCCTTCATCGCCGCGCCGGACTTGATCGTGCCCGCCCCGGCATAACCGGAGTTCAGCGCGTTCATCCCCTGCTTCAAGCGCCAGTCGTAGCCGCTCGAATTGCGGAACATGTCGAACGCCGCATTGGCAGCGGTCTGCGGATTGGTCGTGGTCGTATAGGCCCCGAGGTCGCCGCCGTGCTGTTGGTGCCACTGCTGGGCGAAGGTCGAGAGGTCTTGCGCGCCCGTCGTGCTGCCCGGGAGGTTGAACTTGCCGTAGATGCCGCTGAGAACGTCCCCATAACCATAATAGGGGTTCTGCTGCTGCGCGTTGAATGCCGCCATCAGCTCCGGGTTCGCGTTGGCGTAGGCGGACCAGTCTGTCGTTGACGTGGTGGGCGCAAGGCCGAGCAGGGCGTTGATCTGCTGCGTGGCCGGAAGTCCGGTCTGGACATAGGGAGCAAGCGTCTGCTTGTTCTCCCCGTAGATCTGCTGCTGAACGGCAGACGAACGATCAGAGGCCGCCGCCGAGGCATTGGCCGCGCTCTTGGCGCCTCCGGCAGAAATCAATCCGCCAGCGACCGCGCCGACTGCGCCTACTGCTGCTGCTGCTAGACCCATCTCTAATGCTCCGTCAGTTCAAGGCGATACGTCTGCCCGTGTTCCTGTGCGCCAAGGCGGCGATACATCGTGCCGAGGCGTGGCCCGTCGCCCCGCTTCCCGGCTTCCCACACCACTTCGTCCACACCCTGCTCTTTCAGCCGGGCGAGCGCTTCGCGTTGCAGTTTCATTCCAAGGCCGGGGAAGGTCGGGTCAGCGTAAAACGTTGAGTGCGCGGCGACTGTCCGCCCCTCGCTCACCAGCGAGGGTGAAACCAGCGTCATCAGGTAGCCGAACATCCGGCCGTTGCTACGGGCGGTGGTGATCTGCATCATGCCCACGCTTTCAATCACCTCGAACAGCGGCCAGTTCTTGCGCTCCCATTCGCGGGGATCTTCGCCCACCGTGAAGCAATGTTCCTCGAACAGCCTACGTCCGTCGCGCTTCCACGTCGCGCAATCTTCTACCTGAAAGGTAATTCCATCCGGCTCGACCGGCTTTTTGGCCATCAGCTCGCGCAGTTCGGCGTGGCGGGCTTGCGCTGCCAGTTTCTCCATCGCCGGGCGGAACGCCGTGGCATAACGGACCAGCGCCACCATATCGCATTGCACGTTCTCACCCGCGAGGCGTTGCCAGTGGGCCTTGTCGAACGGGTAGGGCAGGCAATGCTCGAACACCGCCTTGCAGGTGGCTTCCTCGTTCAGGTCGTCAAAGGCCACTTCTAGGCAGGGCACGCGCTTGGCGATCTGATCCAACTTCGCGTCAAGCCGCTCCATCGCCGGTCGGATAACCGGGCGGTCGAATCCAAAGGCCGCGAGGCTTTCCACCACCTCGTCAACCGGCCGCCGCACCACGACCACCCGCACCTCAGGGGCCAACCGGAGCAACGTCCGCCACCACGGGGCCGCAGCCGTTTCCGCCGATCCGGTCATGGGCTGTGAGATCCACGCTTTCACGTCGTCCAGACTGCGCATGTGGCGCAGTTCCTCGTGGCCGCAGATATGGTGGCCGTAGGTCAGAAACCGGGCCAGCCATGCCGTGCGGGAGCGGGGCAGGCCCAGAACGATGAACCGCATCAGAAATACACCACGTCACCGATGCCCGGAGGGTAGGGGCCTACCCCGGAGGTATCCGCTGCCGCTGCCGCAGGGGTCGTTACAACCCCCACGAAATGCCTGATCCCGCCCTGAACGGCATCGTTCGAGTTGGTGCTGATCTGGTAGGTAACCGCGCCGCCGGTCCGCCCGGAATCGTCGTAATAGATGTAGTACGTGGTCGAATATGCCTTGCCGGTGAAGCTGCCGGAATTGACCGATGCGCTGGTCCCGTCCCCGTAATACCGGGTGTGGGCGCTGATCGAGATCGAGGCGTCGGCTCCGGCGTCGTGCCCGGTCATAATCATGCCGCTGACCCACGACAGGATCAGCGCCTGGTCGTTGACGATGGTATCCGCCGTGGTCTGCGCCGCCGCCGCCGCCGTTGTCGCGGTTGTCGCAGCCGCATCGGCCGCCGCAGCAGCGGTATTCGCCGCGTCCGCCGCGTCCTGCGCTGCCTGAATCGCTGCCACCTGATCGGTGAGCTGCGTCAGGGCAGCTTCGATGCTGTCGATTGCCTTGTTGAACCAGATATGGAACGGGACAGTCGGCTTGCCGTCCGCGCCGGTAATCGGAACCGTGCGCTGGAGCTTGGGCAGGCTTACCATGGCTCATTCACCAGCACGTCGGAGATCCGGAACGGCACCGGGTCGGTCACGCGGAACTCCACCAGCAAGCCCGGTTGACGGGCCTGTCCGAGCGCGGCCCAGCGGACCAGTTGACGATATTGCCCCTGCGCGCCGAGCGACTTGGCTTTCCAGTTGCCCCACGTCTGCCCGGCGTCCTTCGACAACCGCGCTTCAACCACAGGATCTGTGTAATCGCCGCTCAGGTAAGGGGTCTGGCCGGGATTGGTCCGCAGCGAGAGATTGTCCACCGTCACCCCGGACGAATTGATCTGCGTTCCGGCCCGGAAGCGGCGTTCCAGCACGTCGCCAAGGTCAACGTGATCGGTGCCCCATGCCAGCGTGTGGCCGTCCGCTGCCCCGAATACGCCCCCGGCAAAGCAGGTCGGCGCCCATCCGTCCGCACCGTATGAGGAAAACTGCGACCACGTTTTCGCGCGGGCCGAGAACACCCAGTCGGCATCGTCCAGCTTGAGCCAGAGGAACTCGGTCCCTTCCAGCATGAAGGTTTGCAGGCGGACGCTTGAGGAAGCTTCGATCAGCGCCTCTAGCCCGGCCTTGGACACGATGTTTTCCGGGTCGGAGATGCAAATCTGGTTGGCGTTCGTCACCCATGCGAAGGTCGAGCCGAACTTGGTGGCGCAGCCCGTCGCCCGAACCCCGCGCTCGAATACACGGCCCTCAAGCGGCTGAAACGGCAGGTCGGGATCGCCCGTATTCGGCCAGAACTCCACCGTCTCCGCGCCAAACAGGATCAGCACGTCGTCAATGAACAGTGCATCCCTCAGGCGGTCGGGCTGGCTCTCCGCCGTTGCGAACGACAGTCCGTCAATCGTGGAGGACAGCACGTCCGACCAGTAGACCTTTTCGGTATCCGAGCGGATTGCGATAACCCGCGATGCACCGACCAGACACTTGATGACATTGGCGCTGTCAGGGAACGTCACCGCCGCAAGGGAGGCCCCGTCATAGCCCCACAGGGAGCCTCCCCCGGCGACGAACAGCTTATCCTCATATCCAGCCATGGAAAACGGCCCGGAACCGTTCACCGCGCCCTTATCGGTCGTCCCAGCGTACAGGTGCGTGCCGGAAACCCCGTAGAGCGCGCTGTCCAGCACGCCGTCGCCCTTGAACAGCGCCTGCACCGGGCCTGAACCCATGTTGGCGGAGCGGTCGGCAAGGCCGGGGCGCGATTGCAGGACGACGCCCGCCTGTTCGGTCGGCGCTTCCTCGGCAAACATGTTGACGACGGGCAGGGACGGCAGGTTGCCCCGCGCCCGCTCGAACGCAGTAAGGCCGAATTGCAGCCGCATCAGTAATACTCGGCCCCGGCGCGGTCTTCAGGCAGGTTCGCCACCTTGACCAGTTGCAGGCCGCGCCGGGCCGCCTCGACCGTCAGAGGGGAAACCTCCGCGCCGTAGATGTCGGCCACTTGCAGCACCATGTTGTGCTTGATCGCGCTCAGGAACTCGTCGCGCACGGCAAGAACCGTGCCGGCCTCAAGCGGGAAGGTCGCCCCCGTATCAGCCCCCGTCGCATTCCATGCGCGCAGCATGTCGTTCAGGCGCTCAAGCGCGTCATCTTCCTGATCGGCGTCGGGTTCCTCACCCAGCCCGACAACCTTGCGCAGGGCGAAGTTGCACACGTCGCGCGCGGTCGGCCCGGTCGCAACGGAGGCGACAATCGGCAGGTAGATCGTTTCGGTGAGGGTTTCCCCGTCGGCTGAAACCGCCTCAAGCGTGAACGTGGCAGTCGAACCTGCCGTGCCGCCCGAGACGAACAGGACAACCGCGTTATCTTCCAGGCTGTCAGCGACGATGGTCGCCCCGTCAACATCGACCGAATAGCTGGAAACGCTATCACCCTCGGCCAGCGCCGGGGTCCATGTGTAGCGATACACATCGTCCGGGGCCTTGGCAGTCCAGTTCAGGGCCATGGGGTTATCTCCGTGATCTGGTTGACCGCCCGCCGCGTGGGCTGGTGGTCGAGCGCCGGGAGGGCGTTGTTTCCGCGTCCCGCTTCAGAGTGGTCGAAACCGTCCCGCGCACCGCCCGGAAGGTCCGGACGACGGCAATCCATTCGGCAAGGGCCGCAATCATCGCGCCGGAGCCGGACAGGCTCCCGCTGGTCTCGTGGACAACCGCGGGGGTCGTCCGGGCCGCAGTCCCTTCAAGCGCCGATCCGGCCCCGGTCAGGTCGCCAGAGGCAGCGAAAGCCCTGAACCGCGCACTGACCCCGGCAAGGGCCGCTCCCGGCCCCGTCAACGCTCCCGTTGCATCATGCGGGACGCCGTGAACCGCACTCCCGGCAACAACCGAACCCTGCCCGACCAGTGCGCCAGAGGTCGCCATGGCCCGGAACCAGGCGGCAGACCCGGCAACCGTCGAACCTTGCCCTGTAAGCGCCCCTGAGGCGGCAAACGCCCTGAACCGGGCTGCGCTGCCCGCAAGGGTCGTTCCTTGCCCTGTGAGGCTCCCTGAGGCCGCATGAACCGCGATATGGGCCGCGACCCCGGCGACCGATCCTATCTGCCCGGCAAGCGCCCCGCTGGTTGGGTGCGGGACATTGTGCTGCGCCGTGCCGGAAACCGAACCCAGTTGGCCCGTCAGCGCCCCGGACGTGCCGTGGATCGCAATATGCGCCGCCGTGCCCGCTATCGAACCGATCTGCCCGGTGAGCGCGCCGGTCGTGGAATGCGTGGCAACCGCCGAAATCGTCCGGATCCGCGCCCGGTTGAGCGTGGTGGGGATCGTGTAGACCCCTGCCGAAACGGAGACGGTCTGCGTCGAGGAATCGTCGAAGGTGTAGAGTAGCGACGTGGTGCCGGACGGGATCGCAAACGAGACGGTGTCCGCCACTCGCGAGGTCGCACCGGACGGACTCGCGATATAGGACGTAGGCAGCGAACCGGGTTCGAGCTGCGCACCGACCGCATAGACGCCATCGGTGCCGTTGCAGGTGATGATCGGGAAGCCGTTGAGATAGCTGCCCGGCGTCCCGGTGTTGCTGGCCGACACGCCGACCGTGCAGGTCGAACCGTCCGTGATGGTGAAGCCGCAGTAGACCCGATACCAGCCGCCGCCGTAGTCATGCACCCCGGAGAACGTGCCGGAGGGCGATCCGCTGGAATTGGTCGAGGTTATGGTGCCGTTGGTGAGATCGGCCACCACCGTGTAGGACACACCGGCATTGTCAGACAGCCGCAGGACGCCGTAATTGTAGCCCGCAGCCTTGAAGAACTCCGACACCACGCCAGGTTGGCTGTTTGTCAGCGATGCGCCCACCGTGGACTTGCTGACCGGGTGGTTGCTGGCGCTGGTGTCGGGAATGATCTTGTCGGCGGTGGTGTTGCCGTCCGGACCAGCTGCTGCATTCGCGGTGATCGAGGCGCGGGCAATCGACCAGGTGCTGAGATCTTCGCCGGCCGAAATGATGTTCGTCGCCGCCGGTTCGACCAGCAGGGCCGGGGTGCCCGCCGTGTAGACACCGTTGACGAGGTAATCGAACCGGGCCGTGCCCGCAGATGCGGATACGAGTGTGCCCGACGAATTGACGTAGTTGGCAGCCCCATTACGGGCGAGATAGACGTTGGACGGTAGTGAGCCGTTGAAGCTCAGCGGAAAGGTTACGTCGGCATATTCCTGCACCGCCGCGAACACGCTGGCGCTGTCACTGATTGTGGGCAGTCCAGGGGTCGAGGTTTCCCCGGCAGACGTATTGATCCGGAACTCGCCCGCCGTGTAGATCGCACTCGCATTGTTGCGCGAACGGACCGTGGCAAGGGTAGTGAAGTTGGTGCTGTTCGTCAGATTCGTGGTCGAGTTGCCCTCAACCGCGATGCTTCGGGCATAAAGCCGCGAGGCGCTGGTCAGGCCAGCAATCGCCTGAGAGCCAGGATTGGTGGACGCATCGGCGCCACCCGCCGTGACGGGCCCAAGCACCCCCGCCGTGGTCGATGCGGCCTTGGTGAACTTGTTGAGCGCCGCCGCCTTGTCGGTCGCATTGCCCGACAGGTTGATCGTCAGCGTGGTGCCGGTGTTGATCGTGCCTGAGGCTTCCAGCAGCCACAGCGAGACACAGGCCCCGTCGCCTCCCGCCCCGCCTACGGTATTGGTCCGCTCCCCCAGCTTGGTGACTGTGCCGGTCCAGCCCGTGACGCTGGTGTGGTCGTTGGTGTTGCCGTCGGTCGTGCTGATATTGTCGGTCGAAACTCGCAGGATGCCGACATCGCCAGCGGAAAAGCTGTTCGTCGCGGTCGCCAGCGTGAAGCTGGACCCGGCTGTACTGCTGGCCCCGGTGCCCGATGCGCCGATATGGGAAAAGGCCATCGGGCGCCCTCCGTCAGGTCATCAGGCGGAAAGCGCGGTATAGGTCAGCGAGGAACAGGACACGGTATCGCCCGCCGCTACGGTCAGGCCGTTGCTCATGTTGATGTCGGAACCGGACGAACCGACCGCGCAGTGAATGACCACAGTGCCGCCGGAGGTCTCCAGCGTGGCCGTCGCAACTGCCGAGGCGTTGCCCGTCGCGTTGGTGTCCGAGGTGATGCTGTTGGCCGTCGCCGTGCCCGAGGACGAAGCCCCGAACGCGGTAGCCGACAGGTTCAGCGTGGCAACAGCCGTGCCCGGCGAGCCGACAGTGCCGGTCAGCCGGAACTTGAGCTTGCCCGATGCGCCGATCAGCGCCGTAACGGCATCGGTCGCCGCATTGCGCGCGGCGGTCGAATGGGTAACGCTCATCTGTCGATTTCCTTCTTCGGTTCAACCGGCGTGCCGTCGTCTTCTTCGCCCATGATCCTGCCGATCATGTCGTAAGTCTCGACCTTGCCGGTATCCTTGCGCGTCACCTCGATGACGAAGCGCAGTTCCCCCACTTGTCCGGTCAGGTCTGGCATTGCCGCCCCTCTCATAGAGAAAGGGCCGAGGTGTTACCCCCGGCCCGATCAGGATTAGGCCGTACCGACACCACCGCCTACATAGTGGACGATCGCCTTGATCATGCCGGTGCCACCCGCGTTCGCGGCGGTGTTGCACAGCGCCGTCACGTAGGTTTCAGCGCCGAAGGTCTTGTAGCCGCTGTCCTGGATGATGTTGGTGAACGGGTAGTAGATGCCCGCCACCGGCCGGAACATCGACACCGCGTCACCGTCGAGGGTGCCGAGATTGCCGAAACCATCGGTGTCGGCCAGATCAACGCCATTGGCTTCCCAGCCAATATCGATGTCCAGAGCTTCGGTTCCGGTGTCGATGTCGGCGGCCTGAAGCCAACCGGCAATGACGGTCGCCCCAGCGGGCAGTTTGCACAGGCGAACGGTATCGCCCGCCGTCAGAGCCGTGGTGATGTTGAAGTAACCCCAGGCCACCCCGAGAACGCCCTGCGTGTCAGGCAGGCTCGGGACCGGGAACGAAGCAACGGCGCGGGGGCCGGTGTAAACGGTCGTCATGATGTTTGATCCTTGGAAAAAGGCGCGAGCCGAAGCCCGCGCCAGTCAGGGGAGAGATTAGCCGATCTCAGCCGAGGTGCCCGACCCGTTCAGGCCTGCGGCATTGGCCGCGCCCGTGGTCGCAAAGAACCCCGTGACCACACCATGATCCTTGGTGTTGTCGGTATCGGTCGTGCCGGTGCCAAAGCGGAGTTTGTTGACATTGTAGATGCCATCGACCGCGACACCATACTTGTCGCCATAGTCGAACTCCTTGGTTCGGGTGCCCCAGCGACGGCCCCAGGCAATGCCCAGCGCCTGAGCGCCGCACAGGTAAACCGGGGTTACTTCAGCCGTGCCACCCGAACCAATGTTGGCGTAGATCGGCATATCGTCCACTTCCTTGACGATGCAGCCGTTCCAGAAAATGTCGCCACCTTCGAACAGCTTCATCGCCTCGGCCTGGACCACCGTGGAGGCCAGAACTTCAGTGTCGATGCTGTCGCGCAGGTTCTTGAACGCATACGGGTTGGCGTAGGCGATGTAGGTGCGCTTGCCGTTGCCGGGGTCGCGCACCGGGCGGATCTTCGGATTGCAGGTCTTGGCCGCAAGGATCATCGCATCCAGCGCGGTCACGGTGAACAGGTCCGCCGTAGTGTCGAGCTGGGCGAGGTCGGCGGACAGATCGGAACCACCGGCAGAGCCGCCGGCAGAGTAGGCGCCGAACACAGTCCGGTCCTTATTGTCCACCAACCATGCGTCACCAATCGCAGCGGTGCGCGACAGGAACGAGGTCCCGTTGAGCGAGCCGAGCGCGGTGATGATCATGTCACGCGTGTCTTCCTTCGACCAGTCGAGCAGCACCGACTTGGCCGCTTCTCGCAGATCGATGGCCGAGCGGATTTCCTCCATCTCGGGAATGCGAACCGCGTTGCGGCGCTTGTTGATCGTGATCGAATGCGACCGCTGCGCCATGTCCTCTTCGTTGCCTTCAAGGACGTTGGAGCCAGTCGTCGCGGCATTGGTCAGCCGGTTGACAAGCTGGATGTAGATCGTGTCACCCTGGCCCTTGCCGAGCTGGGTCTTGACCTGGATGACCGAGTTTTCCTGCTGCCCCATGACCGAGGCAAAATCAGGGATCTGGATGTAGGACTTGTAGAAGTCCGCTTCCCACTGCTTGACCTTAAGGGCGGTCGGAACCGATGTATCGCTCATGATGAAAAATCCAACTAAGGGACGCCGACGCCTTCACGGCGTGGGTTCGATTGACTGTTAGCTATCCATCGGCAGTTTGAAATCAGACGGCTGGAACACAGCCCCCCGGTTCGAAACACTACCGTCGTTAGCGGTTGACGTTGGAAAGGACGGGCGCGGCATCTTGGCCGCAAGTTCCGCTTCCCACTTGGCGCGAAGCCGGGCCTCCAGTTCGCCCACGTCCGTAGTGCCGAGCGCCTCCATCTTCGCCGCGTTCTTGGCGAGGGTGTAGGCTTTGTTCCACGGGTGAGGGTCCTTCAGAGCCATCTGCCGCAGTGCAGGGTTTTCCTCGGCCATGGCGAGGAACCGCGACTTCATCTCATCGAAGTCCGGGTTCGCCTGCCGAACCATCATTTCCGACATATCCAGACGGGCGTTGAATGTAGCCTGCTGGACCGCCTGACTGACGGCCTGCTCCTGCACATGGGCCAGTGCGCCCTGATCGTCCTCCCATATGGAGGGCGGGGGCTGCTGGGCGGCCTGCTGCTGGAGTGCAGCAAGCTGGGCTTCCAGTTCCTGGCGTTTGCGCCGTTCATCCTGCAAGGCTTTGACCGGGACGGCTTCGGGTTCCGGCGCAGGCGGCGCGCTGGCGGCTTCGTCGGCCGGTTTTTCGCCCTGTTCCTTCGATGCGAACTTGCCGTCCGGCGCGCGGGGCTGGGCCTCTCGCTCCTCGGGTTCGTCCACGATAGTCGGTTCGGAAACCAGTTCGGGCCGCACAGGCCCGCTATCCATCGGCAGAATGTCCTCTTCGTCGTCCATGTTGTCCTCGCAATCGCCCGTCAAAGGCGGCGGCCCTTATTCGCCCGATGACCCGGCGGCGGTTTTCCACGGCATCGCGCCGTTGAAAGGATCAGGTGGATGCGCGCTCCGGCTGCATCGCCTGCATGCGGTCTGTCACCGCGTTGAACTGGTCCGTCTCGATCTCGGCGGCGCGCAGCATATGCTCGGCAGGGTCGGTTGGTTGCCCACCTGCGTTCTGCGCCTGCGCGATATTCTTGGCCGTCTCACTCTTGGTCTTCTCGACCTCAGCCTCGGCCGCGGCCATCTGCAATTGCTGCTGCTGTTCGGCCATCGGGTTCGGCGCGTTGGCCTCGTCCATGATCTTGGCCAACTGGTCCTTGTCGCGCAGCGCCGAGGCTTCAATCAGCATCTTGATCGCCGCTGGGGGGGCGCCTTGGGGGAACAGGCTCGGCAGCATCTTGGCAAGCGTATCGAATTGCTCAGCCTGAACCGTGGGGGTATCCATGCCCTCATCGAGGACGATATCCACATCCAGCTCATTAACCGCGTTGCGAGTCTCGGCCACCTGGTCGCCGTATTGCTGGACGAACTGGCCAAGGACCACCTGCGCCTGCTGGTCGCCTGCCATGTAGGCTTGCATCAGTTGTGGGCCAACGAGCTTGGTTGCACTCTGGATACCCTGCGGGTCGCCTTGCGCCACCTCCTCGGCGATCTGCCGCACCGTCACCCGCTCGTTAAGCCCGACAAACCGCAAATCACGCGGACTGTCGGTTACCCTGATCCACCGCTCATCCGACCACACCTGCCGGACGCGGTTCCAGATAGCCCGATAGACCTCGATCGACATCGAGCGCAGCCGGTCGAACGCACGGGCCACCTCGACCATGCCGCCGTTCTGCTGGGCCATGATCGCGCGGCCACTCATGTCGTTCTCGTTCTTGCCCTGCAGGGCGGCATTGGCCCCGAGCAGGTCGATCTCGTTCATGGACAATTGCAACAGATTGAATTGTGCAGCCGCCATGTCGTTGGTGTGAAGGATTTCGAAGTCGTCCTTCTCTCCCACCACCACGCCATCCGGCTTGGCCAGTTCGCGCCTGATCTTGTCAGGCTCCTGCGAGGCTACCGGCGAAACCCGCACCTGCCGCATGTTGGTGAGGTGCATTGCCTTCGAATGCGCCTTGTTCACCATGTCCTGCGGCGAGATCATCACCCGCACCAGCCCGGCGCGGTCGTTCACCCGGTCGATGTAGAGGCTTGCCGCCTTGATAGGGTTCTCCGGCGCGCCGTCCTCGTCCAGATAGGGCGACGGGGCTTCGGGTTCCAGATAGCCGCCGCGGGTGAATACGCAGCGCATCCACTTGCCGCGCTTGCGGTGATAAATCTCGATCGCCCGGAACCGGCGGCGGGTGTAATCAGCCCAATTATCGCGCGGCTTGTCGCCATAGGTGTCTTCCGAGCCATCACGCGAAATGGTTGCCTCGACTACATCGGTCGGCCAACCCTTTTCCTCGGCCACGTCGGCGTCGTACCATGTCACCACGCCCATATACCGGGCGTCGGACCAATCCGGGCGAACACTGGCAGGATCGGCAAAGAAGCGATCCCACGGAATATGCGTCAGGCTTGGGTCATAACCCTGCTTGCCCTGCTTGACCCCAACCAGAATTGCCCCCGTGCCTTCGATCAGCATGTTATCCCATGCCGCCGACCGCACCTCGTCCCATTCTTCGGCGTCGCAGACATAACGGATGGCGTCGGTGGCCGCGTTAGCCGCGTCCTGGTCCTTCGGGGTGCGCGGGAAGGCCTTCGGGTCTTTGCGTTGCTGGCGCTCAAGCCCGGAGAGGAAGTCCACCTTGCGCTGGATTCGGTTGTAGGTGACAACCGGCTGCTTGCGCTTGTCGAGCGCAGCCACCTCGTCATCGGTCCACTGCTTGCCGTCGTAATAATCGCGGTCACGTTCCGCCTTGCGGCGGGCGTCGGCAGTGGCGTTTTCCGCCTCCTCGAACAGCCGGACCAGCGCGGAAACGTCGCGGCTGTCAGTTCCCTTCACGCCGTCTTCCATGAGCCGCCTTCCGCCTTGTCGAAAACATCCCAGCCATCGCGGGGCTTGGGTGCCGTCTGCCCCCGGACAATCGCCGGATGCGCTTGATCTATCGCCCGCCCGATCAGGCTGGCCGTGTCCACGTCATCGTCATGCTTGCCAGCGGGGAACACGAGAAACTCACTGAGATCCGCACCCGGCTCGAAATGCACCCGGCCCGTTGCCGCCATGGCCTGAAAGGATCGCGCCCGCGTCGGTTTGTCGGCCACGCTCGGCAGCCATTCCAACCGGCAATGCACGTTGCGCTCCCGCATCCGGCGCTTGAGCATCGGCTCGATTGCCTTCTGGATCACGCCGCCTTCCCCGAACCATGCCAGTGGCTTCCACTTGGCGATCAGGTCGAGCTTGGCCTCGATCCACTTGTCGGACGTTTCCTGCGCCCGGTAGCCGTCAACGCGGTAAACATCGCCCTTCGCGTCAATCCCCCATACCCGGTGCACCGTGTAGTCGCCGCCACCATCGGTCACCGCGTAGTCGCTGGTCCCGTAGTAGCGCAGCGCAGGTGGCTGCTTCCATTCGTCAAACCATTCCCTGCGGAAGAACGTGCCTTCGTCTGGTTGCGGCCTTTGCTGGTAGAGCGCGGACCATTCACGCGGGCCGATGGTCGCCTTGATCCGTTCGAGCGTCGGAACCGGATACCAGTCCGGCCAGAGAGCCGCGCCCTGCTCGTCAATCGCAGGAAGTTCGAGAACGTCCCATTGGCCGCCGTCCTCGATACGGCCATCCTGTTCCAGCAAGCGGCCCGCAAGGTCGTCTTCGTGCCAGCGGGTCTGGATCAGCACGATGGCCCCGCCCGGCATAAGCCGCGTGTAGAGCGTCGAGCGATACCAGTCCCACACCAGTTCGCGGCGCCGTTCGCTGTCCGCCTCTTCGCGGTCCTTGAACGGGTCGTCTATCAACGCAATGTTCGCGCCGCGCCCAGTGACCGCCGTTCCCACACCGGCAGCGACATAGGCCCCGCCGTGGTTGGTATTCATCCGGTTGGCAGCGGCACTGTCAGTTGCCAGACCGACGCCGGGGAACACCTGCGCAAACTCCGGTTCAGCCACGATGTTGCGAACGTTCCTGCCGAAGTCGTTGGCAAGGTCGCTGTTGTAGCTCGCGGCGATAATCTGCCGCTTCGGATCGCGCCCCAGGCACCACGCCGGGAACCGCTTGGACGCCAGCTCTGACTTGCCGTGGCGCGGCGGCATGAAGATCATCAGCCGGTCGATCTCGCCCCGCTCTACCGCTTCCAGCTTGGCTGCGATCTGTTCGTGGTGCTGGGCGCGCTGGTAAGCCGGGTTGGTAAACTCAGTGAAGCGAAGCAGACTCCGTCTCGCCAGCGCTGCCTTCACTTCCTCTAGCTGCGGCAAGGATGCCTTCAAGCTGTTCAAGCTGGTCGGTGGGGAGGCTGTCGAGATCATAACGATGGGTCACCGTCTTTTCGCTCTTCACCGTCAGCTTGTCGGAATACCGCTGCGACCACTTGCCGATCAGGCGAATGCGGGTGTCTATCCGAATGCGCTTCACGTCCGACGGCTCGGCGCCGTCCGCTATGTCCAGGCACTCGTCAGCAAGGGCATCGCAGCCGAGTTCGCGCGCGTGCGCGGAATGCGCCAGAGCCTCTTCATTCTGAAGCAACCAGCGCCTTACGCTGCTTTCCGACAACTCACGTTCACGGCAGATGCGGCGCAGGCTTTTGCCCTCTGCCAGTTCATCACAGATGGCATGGAGTTCCTCTGCGGAAATTGTCATCGCATCGGCTCCATGGATTTTCGCCCGCCGCGCATCGCACTGTGCCGCGCCCATAGGTCTGCGCGTCTGCTGTTGTCAGTGGTGGGGCGGGCTAGGCCGGGGAGAGGGTCCGGCCTGTCTGGAACGAAAAAGCCCGGCAGCGGTTAAGCTCCGGGCGCAATTCGAACTATCATTTTCGACATAAAGCACAAACCGGCGGATTCGTCAAGTCCGCACCACCCGGATCACGCCAACCGCCCGCCTAGGCGTGATCGCATCGATAGCCTTCAAGGCCGCTTCCATCACCATGCGGTCGGCGGGATGCTTGCCACCCCCTAGCAGCGCGTCCAGCCAGTATGGGCCTTTGTCCGCGTGCAGCGAGGAAATGAGCTGGTCGAAGAATGGCCGCGTTCCGGTCTGGTCTAGCGTGTTCATCGCCTCGAACAGCCATGCCTGCTCCTCAAGCTCGAATGCGTTGGCCTCGGGCGATAGGTCTACTGCAAGGTTGCCCCTGGGTGTGCGGTCCAGTGCGCAGCGGTAGCGATCCTGCGAGATGATCCGCATGTAGGCGCGGGAGAACCGCTTGGCGGCATCGAAGCGATCCTTGGCCTGTGATCCTTCCCCAAGCAGGCCGGCGGCAAAGGCGCGACCGATGGCAGAACCGTAGTGTTCACCGTAGCGGTCACGCTGGCGCTGGACCCATTCCGATCCGCGATCGAAGCTGCGGTCTGGCACGGGGCGCCCACTTTTGCGCTTGCCCGGTTTTTGCGGTCGTCCCTTCCGTCCCATGCTATCCCCCGATCCTGAGAAATTCGATCCACTGGCCCGCGCCCTTCCAGAGGCCTCTAGTCGCGCTTGATGGCCACCACGTCCCAATCGCTGCCGTCATGCTTCCAGCGCAGTTGGCTGGCCCCGTAGGTCCACTTGCAGACGTAGCCGTTACGGTACTGGACATGGTATTTTGTTCCGTCGTCTGGTGGATTGCGCTTGCCGGAGATCGTCTGGAAACCCGGCGCGGGGATGGGCTGGGTGGGGAGGCTCAACCGCTTGCCTCACGGACTTTGCGAGCCATCATCGCCGCAACCATCGGGCTTTTCGGGCCGCTGCCGTTCGCGGTCGGCTTCGGCGCATCCCTGACCCAATCGGCCTTGAACGCCTGCCAGCCACGGGCCACGCATTCGGCAAGCGCCGCCTCCAGCGACCAACCGGCGCGCTCGGCTTCCCGGCTGATTGCCCCCAGCGCGGTTTCGGTCAGATCGGCGCGCTTCCGCTTCCGCAGGGCGACGAAATCAGCCCAGGTCTGGTCCTTCACCCCATCAGGCTTGGCAGGGCCGACGGACTTTGCGCGCCGCGCAGGCGGTATAGTCTCATCGTTAGATGAGACAGGGGGGTTAGAATATATATCATTGGGGGGCGGTGACGCGTCACCAGTGACGTCACGCGTGACGCTTTCTGTGACGTTCCCATTCTTGCGGGCGCGCCAACGGGCGGTGCGTTCGGCCCCCTTGGATCGGCCGCCGCTCATCTGCGCAAATGCGAGCATTTCCTCGGCCGTGAAGCCTTTGGCAACCAGCATGGCCATCTGTTCGACAGAAAGGCCCTTCATCCCCGCACCGCCTGATACTGGCCGAGGAATTGGCCCTTGGCGCGCCCGGTCACTCCGTTGCGGCGCTTGGCAAGGATGAAGTCGATCTTGCCCTGCTCATCCTCCATCAGCGCCTGCCAGTCGGCATCGCGGTTTTCGTCGGCTTCCTTGCTCAGGTAGTATTCCTGGCGGAGGAAGAACAACACGGCGTCGGCATCCTGCTCGATTTGCCCGCTGTCCCTGAGGTCGGAAAGCTGCGGCGACTTGTCGTCACGGCTCTCGACCGAGCGCGACAACTGCGCCAGCGCGAACACAGCAACGCTGTTGTCCTTCGCAAGCGCCTTGAGGCCCCGCGACACTTCCGACACGGCCTCATAGGCTGAGCGGCTTTTGCTGTCAGGGTGGAGCAACTGGAGGTAATCGACCACCACCAGATCGAGCGAAAACCCATCGGCAGCAAACCGGCGCTGATACTGGCGGACCAGCATGGATAGGCGGCCCATCGTCAGGCTTCCGGTGTCCACAATCTGAAGGGGCAAATGGTGGGCCTTGGCCTTTGCGCGAATTACCGCATCGGCCTGCCTGCCATACAAATCCCCGTCGCGGATGAAGTTGTAGGGCACCGGCTCGTTGTTGCCGAAGCATAGGTCTGACAGCATCCGCGCGCCCAATTCAGGGCCGGACATTTCCAAGCTGACGAACAGCACCCCATGCCCCGCCTCGGCTGCTCCGAGCGCGTAGGACAACGCCACTGCGGTCTTGCCCATGCCGGGTCGGCCCGCGCCGATGATAAGCTGCTTGGGCTTCATCGGGCCTAGAAGGCTGTCTAGAGGCTCTATCACCTGGCACTGCACACCCTTCTCGCCAGCGTCGAAGCTGCGGAGCAGGGCGTCGATACATTCGCCTGCGGTCAGGACCGATATGCCATTGCCTCCGGTCACGTTCATGGCCGCATCAGCGTGTGTGACGATCTCGGACAGAGTGCTTTCCAGATCGGCGCAGGCTTGGGCGGCAACCGAAAGGCCGGCGCGCATCCGGCGGCGCTTGGCGAGGTCTGCAACCTGTCCGGCCACCTCGTAGGGGGCCAGCCCCGTGGCCGATCCCTGGAGGCGGGCGAGGTAGACCACCCCTCCAAGCGGGTTCAGGCTTTCGTCGCCCTCGAAATAGCCCCGGATGGTCATGGCGTTGGCGGTCTTTCCGCCCATCGCCTCACGCAGCAGGGCGGAGTAGATCCGGCCATGCACCGGCTCGGCAAAGTCCGCTTCCGTGATGAGGTCTGCCACGCGATCGATCGCCGCGTTGGCCAGCATCATGGAGCCAAGCAGCTCGGCCTCGGCCTCATAGTTGATGAGGGGATCGCTCATTGCCCGGCCTCGAACAGTTCGAGGAACCGCATGTAGGCATCGGTGCGGGCTTGGGCGCGCTCCGGTTCATCCCACAGGGCGGGGACTTGCTGGTGTTCCTGCACAACCCGGGAATAGGCGTTGAAAGCGGCGGCGGAATCGGATTGCGCACCGCGACTGCGGCGGGTATTCGGGGTCATAGCCAAGGCGCTCCGTGAAAGCGTTGACGGTGAGGGCTGGGAACTTGTGTTGGTAGCACTGTCCCGGCCCGCCTCTTTTACAGGCAGAACTGCATTGTTGGTAGGGGTGGGGGATGTGGATTGCGGGGACGCGCCCTGTGGATAGTCACCCAAAGGTCACCTCCACCCGCCCCGGCTTCTCCGGCTCGGCAAATTCATATGAAGGCAGGAACCGGCGGTCGTTGATCCCCATGGCCTCGGCAATGCCGTCGATGTAGGGTTTGAGCCGATTGGCGTAGTTGGTCCGGTCTCCGCGCCGATCAGGCGGGACAAAGCGGAAGTGAATGCGAATGTCGCCTTCCGGCTCGACCTTTACCTTGGCCGCGCGGGTCGCATGAAAGGCCCAGGAGCGATGCGTAGCGACGATCCGGCTCTTGCCGTACCATGCGCCATTGTTGTGCCCTGAGAGGCTTGACGGGGGGAAGGGTAGTTCGATCATGGCCGCACCACCTCCCGGCCATTGAGCATGGCAAAGGCCAACGCGCCGGGATGCTGCTTCCACAGGGCCTTGAGCAGGGCCTTGCTGCCTGCCTCAAGATGCTCGTGGCGCAGCTCGTATTCCTCGCCGTAGACCGCGTGGATGAGGTTGCGACGGGAGTATTTGGAGTGATCGCTCACGATCCGGTCGTGCTTCATGCCCGCGCCCTCCGCGATTGCCAGCCTTTCAGGGCGGCGGCGGAACGCTCCATGCGCTTGCGGCGCTGGTAGGCTATCCCTGCGTCGATCTCGCGGCTGATGCGGCGGCAATCCAGCCAGCGGGAGAGGAACCGGGGCATCATTCCGCGATCCCCCTCTCGTGCATTTCCTCCTGGGCCTCGACCTGCCGGGCAAGGGTGGACAGGTCGAAGGGATCGATCCGGTTGTTCGGGTCTTTCGCGTCCTCAGCGAGGCGGCGAAGATCGGCGGCGATCTTGGAAAGCGCGCTCATTCCGCTTCCTTTCGGATTGCTGAAAGTTCGCGCTCGATCCGCTCGATGCGCTCTGCCGTGGTGGGCTGTTCGCGCGTCGGCCGCATCAGGTCGAACAGCGGAGCCGCCTCACCGGGGAACAGGTAGCAAAGCCGGGCCACGGCATCGAAAGACAGCAGGCTCTTTTCAGCCGCCGCGCCTTCGATGGTGTCGGGCGACACGTCGATTGCCTTGGCAATTTCCTTGTAGGTCAGCCCAAGCCCCCGGACAGCGAGAACCACCTTCGCCACCGCGAAAAGGGATGCATCCCGGCTCGGGGCAGCCAAAAAGGCGAATACATTCGGCGCGTTACCGTGCATTGTCTTATCCGTGAAAGGAGCGAGAAACAGCGGGGCCGGACGCGGCGGAGGCAAGCCGATCCGGCCCCTTGCCCGTTGCGGGGTAGTCGTTGGCGGGGGTGCGAAACGCCCTGCCGGTGAAGTCGTGGCGAAGGTGGGCGCGGAAGGCCGTGCGCAGGATCGGGTTCACTTCCCCATCCCTCCGCGCGAGAGCTTCCAGAACAGGTCGCGCCACGCCTCGAAAGCTGCGATCAGCACCGTCCAGCCGATGAAGCGAAGCAGCCCGATCCCGTCGTGCGGGTCGTCAACGATGTCGTACGTGCCCCCGTCCAAGTCGGCCCCCTGTCAGTGTAGTGTGGTGCCTTGGGGGCGGCGGATTGACTCCACCGCCCCGGCGGTCATCCTGCGGTTGTCGAATCCAGCAGGAGAAATTGAATGGCCGACACGTACAAAACTGGCGCCACGATCCCCGAAGAGGTCGCATTCAAGTTGTGGCTTGATATGCGCAAGGTCACCGATAGCGTTGATGACCAGTTGCGGTTCTTCACCAAGTGCCGTCGCGCCGTTTACGGAACGGGGGAGTTCAAGACCCTGGCGCCGAACTGACCGCCTTACGGACGGCCTCAAGCTTGGCTTTGGCGTCGTCCGTGTCGGTCCCGGTGACGAAAGCGAAATACTCAGCAGCGACCGGTATGGCATCGCCGCTGAAAGGTGCGACGTGGCCAACGGCCAGCCGAAGGCATTCGAGCGCGAGTTCGCGTTCGGGATCATTGCGCATGGTGCGCTCCTTTCAGGTGTGGTGAGTCCCCCCGCCATTAGTCAGGCGGCCTTGGTGGGTTCGGCGCGCTCCATCTCGGCCAGCGCCGCCTTTGCCCGCTCATACTTTGCGAGTGTGATGGTCTTTCCGCTTTCCAGAGCCGCCAGAACTGCGCCACCGCCGAGAACCTTGGCCCCGACCGTTGAAGGCGCGAGACCCTGCTTTTCCGCCAGCGCCTTGATGCGCGCGATGAGCTGCTGAGTTTCCGTCATGCGCCCACTGTGTAGAAAACTACGTACGGCGTCAAGGAGTATTCTACACTCGCCGCACGTAGGGTTCTACTGGCACAATCCTGCAATGGATTTGCGGGCCAGAATTCAACGGGTTATCGACGCGAAGGAGGGCGCTACCTACCGGAGCGTGTCACTTGCAGCCGGGCTATCGGACTCGATGCTGCACAAGTTCATGACCCGCCAGACCAAGAGCATCACGGTCGAGAACCTGGAGGCTATCGCCCGCGCCTTGGGCGTTTCGCTGCGCCACCTCATGTTTGGCGATCCGGACGACGATAAGGTTTCCTTCGTGTGGGACCACATACCCGAGCGCCGCCGCAAGCAGGCGCTTCAGGTTTTGGAGACGTTCACCAACGAGGGCGACGGCACTAACGGCTGAACTACCAAACAGGGGGCTTGTGTGATTGCTGCGATTCTTTTGATGGCGGCGGCTCCTAAACCGCCCGTTATCGACGTTGTGCCAGTTACCCCTCCGCCGGAGGAGCATCTAGGAGACTGGCGGATTACATTCCCGTCTCAGGGCTTTGCGATCGCCGCTGTGTCAAATAGTGCTGGCGCGACGTTCGGCTCCATATGCTACAAGGACGGTTGCTCAGGGTTCTTCAATCCGAGCATCAAATGCGACGTTGGATCAAAATATCCTGCATTGGTGAACGCACCCGCATCGGCATTTGCAGTTGTGCTGGAATGCGAGAAAGTGGGAGATTTGCTCATTTACTCGCTGCCCATTGAGGGGGCCGTAGCCGACGCCATGTCCGTGGGCGGCGTGATAGGATTCGCGTTCCCGATGGCTTCTGGCGAGTTCAAGGTCGCTCGATTCTCATTGACGGGCGCAGCGCGCGCCGCCGCTCGTGCCCAGCAGTATGCACAGGGCGGCTCGCCGGAAGCCAAGCAGCCAGCAAGCGACAACTACGCCCTTTAACGCCTGACCCGGATCGGGAGGCGGTTGTGAGGGGGTCAGACCTCTAAGTCTAGTTGGTCGCCAACCTGAGGGAACCGCTTCTTGAACAGCTTCTTGAACTGGGTAACCCCGTCGGAAACTGCGGTAAGCGTCATCACCTCCTGGATCTGACGTTTCAGTTTCTCGATGCCGTAGCCTTGCGAAAGATGCTGATGCAGCCTCCTCGCCCGTGTTCCCTTCTTGTCAATCTTGGGGTTGAGCCGGTCGAGTTCGTCGAGAACCGCCCCATTTTCGAGGGGATAGTAGACGTAGGTGCGGGTGAAGTTCGCAAAGTGTTGTGGCCGGTTCTGGATGATGGCCCCGGCCGCTGTGCGGGTCGTTTTCTTGCTCCCGTACATTTCGTTGAGGCGGTCGTAATACTCGTTCGGGAACTGCTTGTCCCACTCGCGCATCTCGGCAGCGATATACTGCTGCACGAGGAGTCTAAGCGCATCGGGGCTGCGGACATCCTGAAACCCGGTGGCCTCGTCGATAAGCGCGGTGACACCGACCTTGGCGAACGCCACAAGCAGGATCTTCGCTTGCTCCGCGAGGAAGGCCTGCGATTTGGTGAGTTTCTGGCTATCCTGCGCCCGGATGATGGCCTTGCAGACCTCTACGAGGACCTCGGCATCGTAGCCATGGGCCGAATCCTGCGTTAGTGGCTTGAAAATCAACGGATTTTCTATGATTTCGACCAGTTTTTGGTCAAGTTCGGATCCTATGCCCTTGCGGGTCATTGACCGCAAAAATGCGTTCCCGCCAGCTGACTTAAGGTTGAGGGCCTTCGCCATCCCGCGCTTGTGAATGACGCGCCGGCCATCGGCGAGGACGTAGCAATCCAAATCGACATCGCCGATCAGCATCTTGCCTTGGTGCGTCGCCTTGGGGAGGTCTGTTTCCGCCGCTGCCTTTGCCTTCGCCCAGCGCGCGGACGCGGCTTCCCTTGCAATAAGTTTGCGCTCTTCGGGGCTGAGGCTCTTCGCGCGCTCGATCCCACCCTTGGTCGTATGCTCCATAAGGAATCACCTGCTTGCTCGTGTTCTATGGAGCAATATGCTTGCTTAGCACGTTTGGCAATCCCACCGCCCAGCCGCCTCGGGAAACCGGGGCGGTTTTTGTTTGCGCGTTTCCTACACGCGAGGGAGCTGTCAGGGTGGCGGGTTGATTCGCGCCAAGGCTACGCGGGACGTGTAGAAAAATACATTTAGTGCTTGACGTGTAGAAAACTACGCGCCAATATCCCTTCACAAGCTCCCCGGAGCGAATGGAGGAAACGATGGCCACCATCACCCTTTACCAGTTCGAACAGATCGACGGACTTCTGTCCTCGCTCCTGCGCATGGGTCCGTTCGAGACCTGCGCCGATCCGCGCAGCTACGTCCGCACCAGCAACCGCCTGTTCGACGCGGTCGTGGAAGCCATGGGCTTCGCTTGGACGAACGACTTTGCCAGCGCCGAAGAGGCTGCTGCGACTGTCGTCACCATGGCGCTCACGTCGCGCTCGTTCCTCACCGACGGAGAGGAGGCCTGAGCCATGCAGACCTTCACCTTTGAAACATGGATCTACCGCGGTCCGACCGAGCGGGAATATCCCGTTGAGGTGACGTATTCTGTCACCCCCGGTCGCCCGGCCCGCCTCTATGGCGACTACCCCCATCCCGCCGAGCCTGCCGAGTTCGAGATCATCTCCGCCAAGTGCGCGGTTGAACTGACCGAGGACGACTACGCCGGGTTCGAGGACGAGATCGCTGGCCGGGTCGAGGAAGACCTTGCCGAGTATCACGCCGAGGCCGCCGAGTACCGCGCCGAGATGCGCCGGGAATCCGCTTGGCAGCGCGCCAAGGACATTGCCGCTCGGCATGGGAGGGCTGCTTAAGTGGCTGGCACCCGAACCGAACTGGCGGTTCTCAAGTCCGCCATGGCCGATCTGCCGCGCGTCAAGCCGGTGGACATGGACACAACCAACCGCCTCGCTCGCCATGCGCAGGTCGCCCGTCTGGAGATGGGCGAAGCGCGGTGGGCTGAGCTTAGCAAGGGGTGGGAATGATGGCCGATTGGCACGATTGGGCGACGGCGCCCCGTGATGGAACCGCGTTCTGCGTTGGAGCCGTTGTTCGCTTCAACCCAGTAGCCGAGCACTGGGAGACACTCGTGTTTTCTGACGAGGCTGGCGACAGCAAGGAGTGGATCGCGGCCGAGTTCCTGAAAGGTCCGAGCTTCTGGACTGAACTGCCAGCATCTGCGGAGCCTGTACCCAACCCCGGATGGTACGCCGTGGGTTTGCGTGTCGAATACAAGGTGGACTGGAGCCTCTGGAGCAAAATCCAGCGGTGCCTGCGGTGGGTGAAATGATCCCCTTCCTCACCCACGCCTTCCGCACCGGCCTTGCCAATCATGCGGAACTCTATGGCCCGCATCACCCGGCAAAGGTCGTGGCGGGCTGGATCGGCGGCGGTCTGCTGATCGCCTTGGTTTTCATCATTATTGCAGGCCTGGGGCTGGAGATCGGCCATGCTTGACCGCCTCCCCATGACCTACGCGGCTCGTCCGATGCGCGGCCATCGCGGCTACATGGACCTGCCTGCCTTCGTTCGCCGCGCCGCCTCGTCCCCTTCGGAAGCGCGCCCCACCCATTCCAGCGCTGTCGAGGCCAGTGCTGAACGGGGGAATGGGAAATGAAAATTGAAATCGATCTTGATGACGTCTTCCGCGACGAGGACGGAAACCCTGAGGAAAGCCTCCAGGAGAGTGTTCGGCGCCAGATCGTTTCGCGCCTGACCGATGATTATCGCAAGCGCCTCTTTAGCCGCTTCGATCAGGAACTCTCTGAAATCATGCAAAAGCAGATGGC
>Ga0105240_10002061_pt1 | contig 32946 bp, 28 predicted proteins | sample KBSC54metaG_FD_80426 | JGI IMG/M metagenome (GOLD analysis project Ga0105240, IMG submission 80426) | Corn rhizosphere microbial communities from Kellogg Biological Station, Michigan, USA - KBS C5-4 metaG | ecosystem: Host-associated > Plants > Roots > Rhizosphere > Soil | place: Michigan, USA... | reverse complement strand
GCGGCCCAGACGTGTCCCATCATCGGTTCGGCGATGGGGCTGACGGACAGGTCCCGCCGACCCATCCGGTGGGTGCGGTCGCCGTAGCCCGACCAGTCGATCGTGTCATTCCCGACCCGCAGATGGCCGGTGGCCCGGAACAACTGCTCGTACCGCTCGCCCCCGATGAAAGCCTCGACTGGGCCCAGGCCGCCGTCCGTGAACGCGCCCTGGATCCAGGCCGGCGCCACCATCTCGGTGTCGATGCGGAAACTGACCGGAACGCGAGGGAAGTCGAGGATCGCGCCGGTGCCGTAGGCGCGCGTAATCGTCGTGTCCTGCATCACGCCATCGAACTCGCAGGACCAGCGGTGGAACGGCTCCAGGCAGCGGTAGCGAAGGTTGGCGCTCGCCACGGAGGTCTCGTCCGATCCAACGCCCGTCTCGCGGATCAGCAGGGTCCGCCCGTTCGGGAACAGCACCGACAGCTTGGCCACCCGCTGGGCGAAGGCGCCGATGTCCTCGCAGCTGTTGAGGTGGCCGTTGATCTGCACCCCCGACGCCTCGTCGTGGATCCAGAACGCCTGGTTCTCGCCGAAGCTGGCCTGGCCGGGTGGTTGCGCCAGGATCGGATAGTCGCGCGCGGCCGGCAGGCCGGAGGCGAAGTCGGCAGCGGTCATGGGGGGCGTCCCTCCGGAGCAAAATCTCGCGGTGTTTCTATTTTCTGGCAGCGAGGAGTTCTAGCAGTCAAACGCCTGATACTTCGATCCACTTTGAAGGCGCAAGTGAAGGTATCTATGCGAATTCAACGCGTCTTAGGTATATTGACCCGCGCACGATCGGCGTTGCGCCACCGCGCCGCGATGCCTAGCCTTTCCCGGCCGCGGTCATTCATCACCGGGAGCCGTGATCTCGCCCGTGCACACCCCCAGGCCCAAGCCGGGCGCCGCCTCGACGGCGATCCCGAGCGCCGCGCGCCAGGCCCTGCTGGTGACGGCGGAGCGGATGTTCGCCGAGCGCGGGATCGAGGGCGTCTCCATGCGCGAGCTGGCGCGGGCGGCCGGCCAGGGCAACAACTACGCCGTCCAGCACCACTTCGGCGACCGGGCCGGCCTGGCGAAGGCCGTGCTCGAGATGCGCATGACCGAACTGAACGTCATACGCGCCGAATTCCTGCGCGAGGCCAAGGACCGGGCGCGAGGGCGCGAACTCGACCTGCGCACCCTGGTGGAGGCCACCTACCTGCCGATGGCGGCGGTGGTGGACGAAGCGGGGCGGCACAACTTCGCGCGCTTCCGCGCACACGTCAGCATCCACTTCGGCCCCGACCCCTGGGGCCTGATCGGTAAGCTGGCCAGCGCCGGCAACGAGGTGCAGGCGCTGATGCGCCGCAAGCTGTCGCACCTGAGCGCCGAGGACTACGTCGGAAGGCTCGACCTGGTCACGACCTTCTTCCTCGCCGCGATCGCCTCGCGCGACCCGGGACGGGCGACGCGGTCCGGGATCGACGACGCGGGCTTTCTGAACGAGGTGATCACCCTGTGCGTCGCATGCCTGGAGGCGCCGCGTCCGGAACATCAGACGGCCGCGTCGTCCGCCGAACCGGCGATCAGCTGAGGCGCGCGCCCACCTGATCGATCCAGGCGTCGTAGTCCTCCGCCTTCGCCGCCAGGGAGTCGAGACGGCCCGGCGTCGACAGGATCAGGAACTTCTCCGCCTCGATCCCGCGCACCAGCAATTCGGCCACCTGCTCCGGCGTGAGCGCCGCCAGCATGACCGGATGGTCGTCCGGGAACCCGTTCGAGCGGAGCATCCGCGTCATCATCGGACCGGGACAGAAGCAGGACACCCGCACCCCCTTGGGCCGGTAGTGGATCGCCAGCCACTCTGCCAGCGCCAGCGCCGCGTGCTTGGTGACCGAGTAGGTAAGCTTGTCCGGCTGGGTCGACAGCGCCACCGCCGACGCGGTCTGGATCAGGTAACCCTCGCCCCGCGCCAGCATGGCCGGCAGCACGGCGCGGGCGGCGAAGACGTGGCTCATCACGTGCAGCCGCCAGGTCATGTCCCAGATCGCGTTGTCCTGCAGGTCTCCAGGTTGCGCAGGACCGGAGTAGCCGGCGTTGCTGAACCAGACCTCCACATCGCCGTACGTCCGCCGCGCCAGGTCGGCCACGGCCTGCACGTTGGCTTCGACGGTGATGTCGCAGGCCAGGCCCACGCCGCCGATCTCGCCGGCGACCCGCTCGACCGCTTCGGCCTCGATGTCGGTCACCACCACCTGCGCGCCTTCGGCCGCAAACCGCCGCGCGAATGCCGCTCCGATGCCGTTGCCGGCGCCGGTGACCACCACCGTCCTGCCCTCGAGCCGCATAGCGTTCCCTCCTCCGGGCGCCGGTCCCGACCCGCGCCGATCTGATGCCCTGAATATCATATTCATTGATCATGATCTGCAACGGCGATAGCGGTTGGGGCACGCCAGGGAGGACGTCATGATCAGTTTCGAGCCCGAGCCGGAGTTCCAGACCAAGCTCGACTGGACGCGGGAGTTCTGCGAGAGCGAGCTGATGCCGCTGAACTACCTGCTGATGGCCGACAAGCAGGCGGCGCGGGCGGGCAAGCCGAAGGTGCTCGACGAGGCGAAGTTCAAGCGCCACATCCGCAGCCTGCAGGACCAGGTGAAGAAGCAGGGGCTCTGGGGCCTGCACCTCGGTCCCGAGCTCGGCGGGCCGGGCCTTGGCCAGGTCAAGCTGTGCCTGATGAACGAGATCCTCTCCCAGGCCGGCATGGCGCCCACGGTGTTCGGCACGCGCGCGCCGGACACTGGCAACGCCGAACTGATCGCCCACCTGGGCACGCCCGAGCAGAAGAAGACATGGCTCGAGCCGATCATGAACGACGAGTTCCGCACCTGCTACTCGATGACCGAGCCGCACGCCGGCTCCGACCCCGGCATGTTCCGGACCCGCGCCTGGCGCGAGGGCGACGAATGGGTGATCGAGGGCGAGAAGTGGTTCTCGTCCTACGCCGACGAGGCCAGGCTGCTGATCTGCATGGCGATCACCAATCCCGACGCGCCGCTGATCTCGCGCGCCTCGATGTTCCTGGTTCCGCGCGACACGCCGGGCCTGGAGATCGTCCGCAACGTCGGCACCTTCAACGAGCCCTGGGGCGAGGGCGACCACGGCTACGTGCGCTACAACCGGGTGCGACTGCCGGCCGACGCGCTGCTGGGTCCCGAGGGCGCCGGCTTCACCGGCTCGCAGACCCGGCTTTCGGGCGGGCGCATCCACCACGCCATGCGCGCCGTCGGCACCGCCCAGAAGGCGCTCGACATGGCCTGCGAGCGGGTGCTGAGCCGCGAGACCAAGGGCTCGCTGCTGTCCGACAAGCAGATGGTCCAGGAGTCGATCGCCGACAGCTACATCCAGCTGCGCCAGTTCCGCCTGCACGTTCTCTACGCCGCGTGGCTGATCGACAAGCACAAGGCCTACAACCGCGAGGTCCGCCGCGAGATCGCCGCCGTGAAGGTCTCCGCGCCCAAGGTGCTGATGGACGTGGTCTACCGCGCCCTGCATATCCACGGCTCGCTCGGCGCCTCCAACGAGGTCGAGCTCGGGCAGATGTGGATGAACATGCCCTGGATGGGCATCGTCGACGGGCCGACGGAAGTGCACAAGGTGACCGTCGCGCAGCAGACCTTGCGCTACTTCAGGCCGTCCGACGACCTCTTCCCAAGCTATCATCTGCCGAAGAAGGTGGCCGAGGCGCGGGCCAAGTACGCCGACCTGCTCGAGCACGAGATCGGCGCCCTCTAGGGAGCGAAAGGCCATGACCGACGACGCGGACCTCGACCTCCTCGACCGCCCCGGCATCGAGGCCTGGGCCGACGAGGTCGCGCCCCAGCTCGGGGACGGGCCGCTGCAGGCGGTGAAGCTGCAGGGCGGGGTGAGCAACGCGGTGTTCCGCGTCACCCGCGGCGCCGAGGCGGCGGTGCTGCGCCGCCCGCCGCGCGTGCCTCGGCCCGACAGCGAGAAGTCGATCCAGCGGGAGGCGACCATGCTGAGGGCGCTGACGCCCACGGACGTGCCTGCGCCCAAGCTGATCGCCTATTGCGAGGACAAGGCTGTCACCGGCGAGAAGTTCTACCTGATGGAGTTCATCGACGGCTGGCGGCGCACCGGCACGGCCGCCGACCCGCCGCCCTACGACGACCCCGACGCGCCCGAATTCGGTCAGATCGCCTACGCCCTGCTGAGCGGCTCGGAGCGGCTGCACATGGTCGACTACAAGGCGGTGGGCCTCGAGGACTTCGCCAAACCCGACAACTTCCTCACGCGCCAGGTCGACCGCTGGCTCGGCGCCATCGCCGGTTACAAGGCCACGAACGGCTACGAGGGGCGCGAAATCGTGGGCCTGGCCTATGTCGCCGACTATCTCCGCGCGAACATGCCCGCGACGCAGCATGTCGGGATCATTCACGGCGACTACAGCTTCGCCAATTCGCTCTACGCCTACGGGACGCCGCCCAGACTGGCGGCGATGATCGACTGGGAGCTGTGCACGATCGGCGACACCATGCTCGACGTCGGCTCGGTGCTGTATCATTTCAAGTCGCATCGGGACAAAACCCCGCCCGCCGGCATCTTCGACGCGAGCCGGTTTCCGTTCCGCGAGGACCTGGCGGCGCACTACCGCGACCACACCGGCCGCTCGGTCGACGCGCTCGACTACTATGTGGTGCTGGCGATGTTCAAACTGGGCGCCATCATGGAGGGACACGTTGCGCGCGGGATGACCGGGAAGTCCGATCCGACACGAAACGCCCACAATATCGCCTTTGTCGACCGCATCATGGCCAAGGCAGGGGAGATTGCCCGAGGTTGATGGTCTCGTGCATAGGTAGAGCTGTGCACAAGATTTTTTTGACTCTTTGTCGCGGGCGTCCGAATCTCGCTTGGCGACGCTTGGTAACGATTATGAAATATGCCACCAGTGTAAGGCAATCGCGGGCGGGTGGCCCGCGACGCGCAGCGGCCCTCCGGGGCGCGGCGTCCTGGGGCCGGTGAGCATGTCGCGAGGGGAGCATGTGCGGTCGGAACGGGCGCCGGGCGTCTCCGTCGTCATGCCGGTCTACAATGCCGAGCGCTGGTTGCCGGAGGCCGTCGAAAGCATCCTGCGCCAGTCGGCCGACGACCTCGAGTTGCTGATCGTCGATAACGGCTCGACCGACCGCGGCCCGGAGTTGGCGAATGATTACGCCCGGCGAGACGGGCGCATCAGGGTGTTGTTCGAGCCTCGGCGGGGGTTGTCGCGCGCCCTGAACCGGGGCCTGGAGGCGGCGCGCGGTGCGCTCGTCGCCCGTCTGGACGCCGACGACCTGGCCGCCCCGGACCGGCTTGAACGCCAGGCCGCCTTCCTGGCCGCGCATCCCGACGTCGGCCTGGTCGGATCATGGGCCGTGGAGATCGACGACCGCGGTCGCCCGGTCGGGCAACGCACGCCGGAAACGCGATCCGAAATCCTCAGCCTGATGCTGGGCCGGTGCAATCCCTTCATCCACTCCTCGGTCATGCTCCGCACCGACTTGGTGCGCGAGCTCGGAGGCTACCGGCCCGCGTTCGAGGCCGCCGAGGACTATGACCTGTGGCTGCGGATCGCGGAGGTCTCGCGCGTGGCGAATCTGCCCGAGGCCCTGGTCAGCTACCGCATCCACGGGGGCGGGGTCTCGCGCAAGGACCCGTTGCGTCAGGCCTTCTCCGTCAGGCTGGCCAAGACCGCGGCCGCCGCCCGCCGGCAGTACGGCGCCGACCCGACTGAGGGTATTCTCGATCCGCCGGACTGGCGGTGCGCGTTGGCGAGCGAATCCTTCTATGCGCGCGATGCCGCCCTCTATCGATGGCTCGACCTGGCGCGCAGCCACTCGGAGCGGAGCTACGCGCCGCAGAGCGCCATGCCGGTCGAACAGCTCGACGAGCTGAGCCACGTGGAGCGGCGGCTGGCCGCCTGGGCGATGCTCGCCCAGATCACCAGCACCGACCAGACTGAGGCTCGCCAGGCCGTCCGCGCCTTCTTCCGCCTGTGTCGCGAGCGGCCGGGGACGGTGCTGAGCGCAGCCTGGAGCCTGCGCCGCGGCCCGATCGGTCAGGACCGGGCGGCGGCCCAGTGACGGCGGGCCGCCCGGGGCGGATCGTCTTCGACATCTCTTCCCTGGCCCGCTGGACCGGACCGCCGGTCGGCATCGTCCGGGCCCAGCGGGAGCTGGCGCTGTGGGCCCGCGAATATCGTCCGGATGCGGCCTTTGTCTTTTTCGACCCCTCGATCATGGGCTACCGCGCGGTCCGCCCCCGCTTCGTCGACGCCTTCATCACTGGCGCGGCGTCGTTCAATGGCTGGAGCCTCCCGGACCCTACCGGCCGGCGCAAGCGGCGCAGCGCCTGGGTTCCGCGAGGCGCCTACGCGCTCCTGCAGGGACGGCGCACCCTGCTGCGGCGTCTGGAGCATCTGCGGCTCACGTCCGAGCGCGCCGGTCTGCGCGACTGGGCGGACCGCACGCAGCGGCGGCTGATCACCGACCGCTACCGCCTGGCGATGATCAACCCCGACGGCAGCCGCCGCGACTTCGTCACCGCTGACCTGGCGCTCGGCGATCCGGTCGCCCTCGGCCCAGGCGACACCCTCGTCTGCGCGGGGTTTGGCTGGAGCCACGGCAATATCGACGCCATCGCCGCCGCCAAGGCCCGGGACGGCTTCCGTCTGGCGGTGCTCTGCTACGACATCATCCCCCTGCAGCATCCGGAGTGGTTCAAGGACCGGGACGTGGCCGACCTGAGCCGTTACTGGCGGGGCGCGTTCGCGATTGCTGACTTGATTGTGGCGAATTCGCACGCGGTCCGCCGCGATGTTGCCGCTTGTTGCCACGATTGGGGTATTGGCGGGCCGTGCGTCGCCGTGAGCCCGCTGGGGGCAGAGCCGGCGACGCTCCGGACGGCTCCCGATGCGAGCCTGCCCGCTGGACTGAAGGAGAATGGCTACGCGCTCTTTGTCAGCACCATCGAGCCGCGCAAGCAGCACGATCTGCTCTACCGAGTCTGGCTGCGCCTTCTGGCCGAAGGCGTGCCACAGGCGGCGGCATTCAGGCTGGTATTCGTCGGGCGGCCAGGCTGGATGATGGAGTCGTTCGAGCGCACCCTGCGAGAGGACGCGCGCCTGGGGGACTCCCTCGTCGTGCTGCCGAGGGTCTCGGATGAGATGCTGGACCTGATCTATCGTCGGTCGGCATTTTGCCTTTATCCGTCGCTCTACGAGGGCTACGGACTGCCGGTGGTCGAGGCCTTCGCCAGGGGCAAGGCTGTGCTGGCGTCGGATGGCGGCGCCCTGCCGGAAGTCGTGAACGGTCTCTCACCGGTCGTCGGCGTCGGCGACGAGGATGCGTGGCTCGAGATGATGCGCAACTGGATCCAGCGGCCGGACGCCAGAGCGCCGTTTGAGGCGGCTATTCGAGAACGATTTCGCCATCCCTCGTGGCCACAGGCGGCCGCGGCCTTCTTTGCCGCGGTCGAGGGCGCTGCGACGGCGGGGCATGCCTGAACCGCCATGCCCAAGCCGCTCACCGAGTACACCGCCGCCGACTGGTCCCACCTGCGACCGGTCCTGCACGGCATCAAGCGATGGCGCTACGCCCGGGTCACAGACGCCTATGTCCAGCAGCCGGCGCGGCGCGGCGACGTGGCGGCGCTGCGCACATGCATCACCGGGCGGCGGCTGCTGACCACCATCGCCTTCAACGATCCCGAGATCGTCGAGCGCCAGCTGCTGGCGGTGCGCCGCTTCGTGCCCGGGCCGATCCACCTGATCGCGGACAATTCCCAGGACGACGCGCTCGCCCGGGACATCGAGGCGATCTGCGAGGCGCTCGGGGCGCCCTACCTCCGTCTGCCCGCGAACCCCTGGACGCGCCGCGAAAGCGCCAGCCGCTCGCACGGCGCGGCGCTGGACTGGATCTGGCGGCAGCTCGTCCAGCCCGGACGGCCGGATGCGTTCGGCTTCCTCGACCACGACCTGATCCCCACCGCACCGTGCGATCCATTCGAGCCGCTGGCGCGCCAGCCCGTGCACGGCGACAAACGGTGGGCGGGCCCGCGCTGGTTCCTCTGGGCCGGCTACTGCTTCTTCCGCACCGATTTCCTCGACCGCACCCGGGTCGACTTCAGCCAGGACTGGTTCGCCGGCCTCGACACAGGCGGGGGCAACTGGGAGGCCATCTACTCGCGGATGGATCCCGAGGCGCTGGAGGAGCGGCCGATCAGCCGCATCGCCATCGTTCCGCAGGCGCCCGTCGACGAGTGCTACGTCGAACGGCGGGGCTGCTGGCTGCATGAGGTCGGGTTCGACGACCGCCCCGACCTGAAGGCCGAGAAGCGCGCCGGCTTCCTCGCCATGGTCGACGCGGCCATCGGCCCGCCGACCTGACAGAGCGCGTTCAGCAAGAGTGGAATCGCTCTTGCGGTTCGAACGCGCTCAAACTCAACGACTTCAGGCCCGGGCGGTCTCGGTGTCGCGGCCAGAGCGCAGCACCGCGCCCGGCAGCACGCCGGTGTGCGTCCCGTTCTCGATGATCGGCACGCCGTTGACGATCACGTGCGGCACGCCCTGGGCGTCGGCATAGAGGCGCATCTCGCCGCCCGGCAGGTCATGGCGGGCATAGGCGTCGCCCGCCGCCACGGTGGCCGCGTCGAACACCACCAGGTCGGCGTGCCAGCCCTCGCGGATCACGCCGCGCTCCTTCAGGCCCAGCATCCGCGCGGGAACCTGGGTGATCTGGCGGACCGCTTCCTCGAGGCTCAGCAGTTCGTGGTCGCGCGCCGCGGCCAGCAGGTGGGTCGAAAAGGCGAAGGCGTCCAGCATGTCGAGGTGCGCGCCCGCGTCCGAGCCCCCGATCACCGTCCGCTCGTCGCGCCATAGGTCGGCGCGCCGCCGCCACGATTCGTCGTCCCGCGCGGTCGACGACAGGGAGAACACCGTCCTCAGGTCGTCGGCGATGGCGATGTCCAGCATGGTGTCCAGCGGGGCCTTGCCCTCGCGCTCGGCGATGTCGCCGATCCTCTGGCCCTGCAGCTGCCGGGCGTTGCGGCTGTCGTCGACCACGAACCGCTCCCAGTCCGAAATGCGACGCATCGCGCCGGAGGCCTCCGAGCGGCCCCGGCGGTCGAGCTCGGCGCGGCGGGCCGGGTCCTTCAGCAGGGCGATCCGCGCCTCCAGAGGCAACTGGAAGACCTCGGCCCAGCCGTCCAGCATGTCGAACACGAACCCGCTGTGGAAATTCAGCCGCATGGAGCCGGGGTAGACGCCGGTCAGCGGGATCACCTGCACGCCGCGGTCGCGGCCGTAGTCGGTGGCGCGCAGCTGGTTGGCCACATGCGCCTGGTTGCCTGGCTGAATGCCGAGGGCATTCCAGTTGATCGGCCGCTGCGCCGCCTTGGCCATGTCGGCCATCAGCGACATCTCGGCCTCGCCGAAGGCGTTCACGCCCGGGATGATCTCCAGCGAGGTGCCGGGGAAGTCGCGGCAGACCCGCGCGAGCTCGACCAGCTCGGTGCGGTCGGCATGGCGGGAGGGCACCGGCCGGCCCTCCGCGTCGTTGTGCGACGGCGAGGTCGTGGACGAGAAGCCCATCGCGCCCTCGCGCAGGGAGGCGGCCAGCAGGGCCTTCATCCGGTCCAGCTCGTCGGGCGTCGCCCTGTCGGTCAGCGCCCGTTCGCCCATCGTCACCCGGCGGATGGCGGAGTGGCCGCACATGAAGCCCACGTTCAGGCCCACGCGCCCCTCGATCTTGCCGAGGTAGTCGCCGAAGCTCTCCCAGTCCCACGGCACGCCTTCGCGCAGGCTGATCTCCGGCATGCCCTCTACCCGCGCCAGCATGCGCAGCAGATAGGGCGCGGCGTCGGGCGAGAGCGGCGCGATGCTGAAGCCGCAGTTGCCGCCGAACACCGTCGTCACGCCGTGGTACGACGACGGGCTGAGGGTGGGGTCCCAGAACACCTGGGCGTCGTAATGGGTGTGCACGTCGACGAACCCTGGCGCGACGACGCGGCCTTCGGCGTCGATGGTCTGCTTGGCCGGCTCGCTCAGCGCGCCGACGGCGGCGATGCGCCCGTCCTTGACGCCGACATCCCCCGGAATGCCCGGCGCGCCGGTCCCGTCCACCAGCGTCCCGTTGCGGATCAGCAGATCGAACATCGCGCGCTCCCTTTCCGTCCAGTCGCTGCGGATGGCGGCCCCGCAAAAGCAGCGGTCCGGCGTTTCCTCCGCGTTATCGTTGGCCCGACGGGCTGCTAATTAGGTATCACGATCAGCGGCCGGCCGACAGCCTGGCCCTCGGGGGGAGACGACATGGAAGAGCTGGCGGGCAGGCACGCCTTCATCACCGGCGGAGCCGGCGGCATCGGCCTGGCGATCGGCCGGGCGCTGGCGGTGCGCGGGGCGCGCGTCACCCTCGCCGACATCGACGCCGAGGTGCTGGCGACGACGGTGGCGGGCTTCCCAGGGGAAGCGCTGGGCGCCCCGCTGGACGTCCGGGATCGCTCCGCGTGGTCCACCGCGCGCAAGACCGCGGAGGACCGGTTCGGGCCGGTCGATATCCTCTGCAACAACGCAGGCATCGGCCCCGACGCGAAGCTGATCGCGGACACGGCCCCCGAGACCTTCGACCGGATCGTCGCGATCAACCTCACCGGGGTCTTCAACGGTGTCTCCGAGTTCGCCGCCGCGATGCGGGCGCGCGCCAGCGGCCATATCGTCAACACCTCCTCCACCGCCGGCTTGCTGGCGGCCCCCCACATCGGGCCGTACGTGGCCTCGAAGTTCGGCGTCCTCGGGCTCAGCGAGGCGCTGCGCTACGAGCTCGCACCGCACGGCGTCGGAGTCTCGGTGCTGTGTCCCGGGTTGGTGGCGACGCGGCTGGGCGAATCCACCCGCAAGATCACCGGCGAGCCTCCCCCGGCGCAGACGCCGGCGCGGCCCGCCGGCATGGTCGGCATCGACCCTGCCTACGTGGGCGAGCGGGTCGCCGACGCGATCCAGGTCAACCGCTTCTACATCCTGCCCCACGGTGAGTACCGCGAGGCGGTCGCCGGCCGCGCGGCGCGGCTGCAGGCGGCGTTCGCGGAGGCCGCGGAGTCTCCGGGCTACGCGCCGGGCGCGCCCCTGGCCGGTATCCCGCCCGAGTGAGCCGAGGGTGCTGTGCGTGCTTCGAGACACGCCCTGCGGGCGTTCCTCAGCATGACGAAGAATTTTGGCGCGTTACAAATCTCGTCATCCTGGGGAGCCCGCAGCGGGCGTCTCGAAGGACGCATTGCAAGGGTCAGATGACGCCGCCCGCCCGCAGCCTGGCGATCTCGTCGGCGGAGAAGCCGGCGTCGCCGAGCACCGCATCGGTGTCCTGACCGACCTTGTGCGGCTCCGCGTCGGCATTGCCGCTGCGGTCGCCGCTGGCGTCGAGGAGGCGCACCGGGCTTGCCGGCACGTCCTCGCCCGCCACGTTGATGATCGTGCGGCGCGCCCGGTACTGCGGGTCGTCGACCACGTCATGGCCCTGGTGGACCGCGTTCACCGCCGCGCCGATCGGGCCGAGCTGGGCGACCCATTCGCCGGCCGGCTTGGTCTTGAAGATGCCCGCCAGCTTCTCGATCACCGCCACCGCCTCGTCGCCCTGGACCTTCAGCTTGTCGGCCAGCTCCGGCGTGCCCAGGCCCTCGCACAGCGCGCCCCAGGTGCGCGGCTCGGCCGCCGCCACGCTGATGAACTTGCCGTCGCCGCATTCGTACAGCCGCCGGTCGGGGCTGGCCGGGATGCTGCGCCCGCCTGTCCCCTTCAGCGAACCCGGCGCGCCGGCCAGGATCCAGGTGGTGGACTCCGCCAGGCTGATGTCGACCTGGCATCCCTTGCCGGTGTTGGTCCGCTCCAGCAGCGCCGCCAGGATGCCGCTGGTGGCCATCATCGCCCCCACCGGCACCGAGATCATCGCGCCCGGATGCCAGGGCAGCTGGGGCGACAGGGCCGCGAGCATGCCGGCATGGCCGAGGTAGGACAGGTCGTGGCCGGCGCGGTCGGCATAGGGGCCGTCCTGGCCGAACCCGCTGATCGAACACCAGACCAGTCGCGGGGTCTCGGTCGACGCCTGCGGGTAGCCGAAGCCGCGCTGGGCCATGGCCCCCGGCTTGTCGTTCTCCACCAGCACGTCGGCCCAGGCCGCCAGCCGGCGGAGCACCGCATTGGCCTCGGCGTTGCGCCGGTCGAGGGTGATGGAGCGCTTGCCGCGGCTGAGCCCCACCTGGCCGATCACCAGGCTGGGCTGGCCGGCCAGCGCCGGCGACTCGATCCGGATCACGTCGGCGCCCAGGTCGGCGAGCTGCAGGGTGCAGTAGCCCCCGGGCGGCAGCAGGGTGAGGTCGAGAATCTTGACGCCCTTAAGCGGCTGGATGGTCATGAAAAAACGCCTTTCAAGGATGCTGCGACGGGCGCTCCACCCGTCCGAAATAGAGATCTCGTTGGGCCGGCGTCGCCGCGCGCATGGCCTCGCCGTCGAGCTGGGCGACCGGGTCGAGTGTCGCGCGCATCCGCGCCACGGCGGGCCTGGCCTCGATCGCGGCGGACCAGCGGACGATGTTCGGCCGCTCGATCTCGGCCGGGAAGAACTTGGCGATCGTCTGGCGCCAGGGGAACACGGCCACGTCGGCGATGGAGTAGTCGTCGCCGGCCAGGAAGGGCGCCGCGCCCAGGCGCTCTTCGACGACCTCGATCAGGCGCTTCAGCTCGATGGTGAAGCGGCGCCGGCCGTAGCCGTCCTCCTTGGTGGCGAAGTTGAAATGGATCGCCTGGCCGAAGTTGGGGCCGAGGCCGGCCATCTGGAACATCAGCCACTGCAGCGCCGCATAGCGGGCGGCGCCGTGCGCTGGCAGGAAGCGCCCGGTCTTCTCCGCCAGGTAGATCAGGATGGCGCCCGACTCGAAGATGGTGACCGGCCCGTCGGGCCCATCGGGATCGACCAGGACCGGAACCTTGCCGTTGGGGTTCAGCGCCAGGAAGGCGGCGTCGTTCTGCTCGCCGGCCATCACGCCGACGCGCCGGAACTCGTAGGGCAAGGCGGTCTCCTCCAGCATCAGCACGACCTTGCCCACGTTGGGGCTGGACATGCCGTGCAGGACCAGGGGCTGGCCCGCCATATCACCTCCCTAAATCCGGCCCGCGCGATCCCATAGCACGCAGGCCCGTCCGCGCCAGCGCTTCCAACCAACTTCCCGAATGCCCAGTGTTGTGCGAGCAGTATATTATGCATAGTATATGATATTCTCTTGCCCCGGCGAGCGGGGCTGAACGGGGAAGGGGGCGCGCGGACAGGCGCGCTGCGATGGGAGCAAGAGGCGTATGAAGCGCGACGCCGAGGCGATTGCGGAGCGGATCGAGCCATCGGCGGACCTGCGCCAGCGCGTCGTCGCCCTGCTGCGCGACACCGGCCACATGCAGCGCCAGCTGTTCCGCCGGCGCATCCGCGATATTCCCCTGGCGCCGGGCGAGGGGCGGGTGCTGCTCTACCTTGGCGGCAAGCAGGGCTGCACCCAGACCCAGCTCGCCGACCTGCTCGACATCCAGCCGATCACCCTGACCCGCCAGATCGACCGGCTGGAGCAGTCCGGCTGGGTGGTGCGCACGCCGAGCGCGGACGACCGCCGCGTGCGGCTGCTCTATCTGACTCCGGAGGGAAAGACGGTGGCGCGGCGGGTGCTGAAGATCGCCCGCACGCTGGACGACGAGATCACCGCCGAACTCGACGAGGCGACGCTGTCGCAGCTCGAGGTCGGCCTTGAGAGCATGCACGCCGTGCTCACCCGCATGAAGTGAACCGAGAACCGATCAGACAGGGAGGTCAACATGGCCTGGGATTTTGAGACCGACGCCGATTTCCAGAAGAAGCTGGACTGGGTGGACGAGTTCGTCCGCGAGGAGGTCGAGCCGCTGGACTACTATTTCCATGGGCGCCCGCACGTCATCTACGACACCGGCAACGCCGAGATGATGGGGCTTATCCGGCCGCTGCAGAAGGTGGTGAAGGAGCACGGCATGTGGGCCGCCCACCTGACCCCGGAACTCGGCGGCCAGGGCTTCGGCCAGCTCAAGCTGGCGCTGCTGAACGAGATCCTCGGACGCAGCCGCTTCGCGTCCCGCGTCTTCGGCTGCCAGGCGCCCGACACCGGCAACGCCGAGCTGATCGCCCACTTCGGCAACGCGGCGCAGAAGAAGAAGTACCTGGAGCCGCTGCTGGAGGGCGACATCGTCTCCTGCTTCTCCATGACGGAGCCCCAGGGCGGCGCCGACCCCGGCGTCTTCCAGACCCGCGCCCACCGCGAGGGCGACGAGTACGTGATCAACGGCGAGAAGTGGTTCTCGTCCAACGCCCGCTGGGCCGAGTTCCTGCTGGTGGTCTGCGTCACCAACCCCGACGTGCCGATCCACACCGGCGCCTCGATCATGCTGGTGCCCAAGGGCACGCCCGGCATGGAGATCGTCCGCAACGTCGGCCACCCGGGGGATCGCGAGGACGAAAAGATGGAGGGCTACGTCCGCTACACCAACTGCCGCATCCCGGTGGAGAACTGCATCGGCGGCGAAGGCAACGGCTTCGCCGCGGCCCAGACGCGGCTCGGCGGCGGGCGCGTGCACCACGCCATGCGGACCGTGGCCAGCACCAAGAAGGCCTTCGACATGATGTGCGAGCGCGCCGTCTCGCGCACCACCAAGGGCTCGCGGCTGGCCGAGAAGCAGATGGTCCAGGAGATGATCGCCGACAGCTACGTCCAGATGAAGCAGTTCCGGCTGCACGTGCTCTACACCGCCTGGCTGATCGACAAGCACCAGAGCTACAACCGCGAGGTCCGCAAGGAGATCGCGGCGGTGAAGGTCTCCACCGCCACGGTGCTGCACGACATCGTCTGGCGGGCCATCCACATCCACGGCTCGCTCGGCGTCACCGACGAGATGCCGCTGGCGGCGATGTGGTCGGGCGTGGCGACCATGGCCACGGTCGACGGACCCACCGAGGTGCACAAGGTCGCGGTCTCCAAGGCGGTGCTGCGCGACTACCCGCCCGCGCCGGGCCTGTTCCCCACAGCGCACCTGCCCCCGCTGATCGAGGCGGCGCAGAAGAGGTACGCCGGCAAGGTGGTAAAGCACCTGCAGCACGAGATCGCCAACGCCTAGGCGGCGAGACCCCTCACCCTACCTCTCGCGCTTGCGGGAGAGGTAGGTGAGGGCGCTGGCGATCACGTCTGCTTGACCCGCGAAACCGAACCTCTGGCCGGGCGTCTTATCCAAGCCGGAAGCTGTTCCGGCGATTGCAGGGAAACGGCGATGTTGCGCCTCATCATGATTGCGGGCGCGGCCAGCGTCGCACTGACCGCCACGCCCGTCCTGGCCCACGGGTCGCACTATGTCGTCCGCCATCACCATCACCGGCACTGGGCGCCGGCGCGCTCGACGGAGCGGTACGAGCGCGACATCTCCTATGTCGGGCCGGGCTATGATCGGACCGTGATCGTGGCCAGCGAGCCGGTGCCGGATACTCCGCGCAACCGCGCCCGCTTCGGGGGGCCGATGTCCCGGGGCGGCTCGATGACGGAACCGGCCGGCGACTGACCCGGCCAGCCGCTTGCGTTCGCCAAGCGGGGCTGTAAGCGGGCGGGATGCGGGTCCACCTCGTCCACGCCCATCCGTCGCCCGCCAGCTTTTCGGCGACGCTGGCGGCGCGGGCGGTCGAGGCGCTGAAGGCCGCCGGCCACGACGTCGATGTTCTCGACCTCTACGCCGAGGGCTTCGACCCGGTCCTGCGCCCTGCCGAGTGGGACGCCTTCTTCCAACCTGGCGGTGCGCCGGCGGGGGCTCGCGCCGAGATCGAACGGCTGCGGCGCGCCGAGGCGCTGGTCCTCGTCTACCCGACCTGGTGGTACGGCCTGCCCGCGATCCTGAAGGGCTGGTTCGACCGCGTCTGGGCGCCGGGCGTGGCGTTCGAACTCGACCCGGCGGGCGGACCGATCCGCCCGGCGCTCACCCAGTTGCGCCGGTTCGTCGTCGTCACCACCCACGGCTCGCCCTGGTGGTTCATCGGCCTCTGGCTCGGCAATCCCGGCCGCACCGTGCTGATGCGCGGCCTCAGCCGTCTCGCGCCGAAGGCGTCGCGGACGTTCCTCGGGCTCTACTGTATGGAGCCGGTCAGCCCGCAGCGGCGGGCCCGCTTCCTGGCGCGGGTCGAGCAGGCGATGCGCTCCGCTCTGACTCCCTAACGAACAAGGGGGCGCCCTTGGCAGGCGCCCCCTTCCGTCGCTGCGCGACACCTTCTCCCGCGAGGGAGAAGGGCGCTTACCGCCAGTTCACCTGCTTCACTTCGGTGAACTCCTCGAGGCCCATGCGGCCCCATTCGCGGCCTAGGCCGCTCTGCTTGTAGCCGCCGAAGGCGCCAGCCTGGCCGATGCCGCCGGGCGCGACGCCCCAGCCCGGGCCCTGGCCGCCGCCGGGGCCCGGATTGTCGGTGGCGATCGACTTCACGCCGTTGGCCGACATCGAGCCGGCGCGGATGCGGCGGGCGACATTGAAGGCCCGCGCCGTGCCGGCCGCATCGACGACGCCGCCGAGGCCGTAGACGGAGTCGTTCGCGATCTGCACCGCGTCGTCGTCCTTGCCCGAATAGGGGATGACGGTGAGGACGGGTCCGAAGATCTCCTCCTGGGCGATCTTCATGCTGTTGTTGCCGACGAACACGGTGGGCTCGTAGAAGAAGCCCTTGTTGGCGCCGGCGGGACGCTTGCCACCCGTCAAAAGCTCGGCGCCTTGCTCGTTGCCGGAGGCGACGTAGCTTTCGACGCGGGCGCGCTGCTGCTCACGGATCAGCGGGCCGAGGTTGGTCGAGGGATCCAGCGGCGAGCCGATCTTGATCTTCTCGGCGGCGGTCTTCACGCCGTCCCGGTAGGCCGGCATCAGCTTCTCAGGCACGAGCAGGCGGGTGGCCAGCACGCAGCCCTGGCCGCAGTGGGTCAGCACCGCGCCGAAGCCGATCGAGGCCGCGTAGTCCTCGCCGACGTCGTCGAGCAGGATCTGGGCGCTCTTGCCGCCCAGTTCGAGCTGCACCTTCTTCACCGTGCCGGCGGCCGAGGCCAGGATGCGCTTGCCGGTGGCGGTGGACCCGGTGAAGGTCACCATGTCCACCATCGGGTTGCTGGTCAGCTCGTCGCCCACTTCGGCGCCGCCGACGATGATGTTCAGCACGCCCGGCGGCAGGCCCGCATGCTCGGCCGCCTTGGCCAGCAGGAAGCCGTCCAGTGAGGTCCAGGGGTGCGGCTTCAGCACCACCGTGCAGCCGGCGGCCAGCGCCGGGGCGGACTTCACGGTGTTGAGCATGAAGGGGAAGTTGAACGGGGTGATCGCCGCCACGACGCCGATCGGCTCGCGGATGGTGGCGCTGCCGGCCATGGTGGCGGCCGCGGACGGGAGGCCGGCTTCGATCCATTGCACCTGGTTCTGCGCCAGGCTGGCGTTGGCGCGGAACATGCCGACGGCGCCCAGGCCCTGGACCATGTCGGTCATGAAGCCGACCGAGCCGGTCTCCGCCACGATCAGGTCGTGCAGCTCGGCGGCGTTGGTTTCGAGATACTCGGCCATGCGCACCAGGATGGCGGCGCGCTCGGCCGGCTTCATCCACGGCCACGGGCCATTGTCGAACGCGTTACGGGCGGCCTGGATCGCGCGGCGGGTGTCACCCACGCTGGCCTCCGACACGCTGCCGATCACCCCTTCGGTCGCTGGATTGATCACGTCGATCCGGGCGCCGGTCTCGCCCTCGACCCACTTGCCGTCGATGAAGTGGGTGAAATTCCATGGTGCAGGCATCGGTATCGTCTCCCTAGGGCGCCAGCTAATGCGGGGTTTTGAATTGCACGGATTGCCGCCATAGGCGGGTCCCTGTGTTGAACTGACCCTGCTTCAATTCCACGTCGCGATCAAGCGGCCGAGCGAAGCGGGCCGGATTCTTCGGCGACTTCTACGGCCACCTTCCAGAACTGGTTCAGCACCATCCGGCTGGTCTCGCGGCGCATCGCCAGCACATATTCGTGCGGTTTCAGGGGTCCCTCGATCTCGACGTGGACGAAGCCGTCGGGCGCGGTGGGCGCGCTGTGCGGCCAGTCCTGGCAGACCAGGGTCAGCCGCTCGCTGGCCGCGTACCAGTTGAGGGCGTGGGCGCCCTCGGCGACGATCCGCGGTATCGCGCCGGCCTCAAGCGCGAAGCCGTAGTTCTCGGCGTGGGTCTCGGGGTTCAGCCGCGGGTCGGTGACCGCGATGCGCCGGCCGGCCATGTCGGCCAGGTCCATCACGCCCCGGGCGGCCAGCGGATCCTCCGGCGGAACCAGCAGGCTCTGACGCGTGCGGTAAAGGGTGATGCGCTCGAACTCGTCGTCCAGCAGCGAGGCGCTCACCAGCAGCACGTCCACCAGCCGCCGCCGCAGCTTGGAGATCAGGCGCGAGCTGTAGTTGCTGACCACCTCGACGTGCGCTCGCCGGTAGCGCGACTGGAACCGGCGCAGCAGCTCGCCGCGGGCCGGGATCCAGAAGCTGTAGGGGTTCACGCCGAAGCGGATCGTGGTGTCGTGGCGGCTGCCCAGCTCGCGGGCGGCGGCGCGGACCTTGGTCGAGCTCTCCACCAGGGCGCGGGCCCTGGCGTAGAGGCGCTCGCCGTACTGGGTCAGCTCCACCTTGCGCGTGGAGCGCAGGAACAGGGCGACGCCGATCTGGGCCTCGAGGTTCTGGACCTGCCGCGACAGCCAGGGCTGGTCGACGTTGAGCCGGCGCGCAGCGCGGCTGAACGATAGCTCCTCCGCGACGGCGGCGAATTTTATCAGCCGATCCAGGTCCGGCACGCCCGTCTCCCTTACGTGGCGTCATAGGCCCGGAGCCAAGCGGTTGTAAAGTTTCGCCCTCCGGGTCTATCGAGCGATCATGTCCGACTTGGAACGCTGGGTCTGGTTCGCGGAGGTGGCTGAGGACATGTCCTTCAGCCGCGCGGCGCGGCGGCTGAAGGTGGACCAGCCGTGGCTGTCGCGGCAGATCCAGCAGCTGGAGACCCAGACCGGCTTCGAGCTCTTTGTCCGCAGTCCGCGCGGCGTGGCGCTGACTCGCGAGGGCGAGGCGCTGCTGGAGGACGCCAGGGCCCTGGCCGAGGCCGCCCGCAGCGTTCGCGAGGAGATGCGCGTCCTGACCCGGGACGCGGCCGAGACGGTGGCGTTCGGCTACAACGCCCACGCCTTCTGGATGCCGGCGCTGCGGGCCCTGACCGCGCGATTCAGGGCCGACCACGGCGAGGCCAGCCTGAACCTGACCACCAACTACACGCCGCGCCTGCTGAAGAAGCTGCGCCACTTCGACATCGACTTCGCCCTGGTGCCGCTGCCCGCGCCGCTGCAGGGGCTGGAGAGCCTGGTGGTGCACCGGACCAGGGCGGTGCTGCTGGCCCCGCCGGGCGATCCTCTGGCAGGCCGAGGGCCAATCGAGCTGGCCGACGTGGCGGGCCGCTGCATCGTCTCCACCGCACCCAAGTTGAACCCTGGCTTCTACGAGCTGACCTACGGGCCGTTCGTGAAGGCCGGGGCCACCGTGGTCATCCCGCCGGAGGGGCAGGCGGCGCTCGCGTTCCACGCCCGAGCCGAGGGCTGCCTGATGGTCAGCGCCGCCTGGCCGCACGATCCGTCCGAGGCGCCCGAAGAGTTCACGCCGGTGGAAATCGCCTCGCCGCTGCCGGCGGTGGAGCACGCGGTGGTGCGCCGCCCGGGCGAGGCGACGCCGCTCGCCCAGGCGTTCTGGGAACTGGTCGAGGCGCTGGCGCTTCCGGAGCCCGCCTGACTCGGGCGGGATGACGGACGCCGCGGCCCCGGCCTAAGCTGGCGCAAACGGGAGGAAGCCAATGTCCACGGACGTGCTGTTCGACGTCGACGCCGATGCCAAGGTCGGAACCATCACCCTGAACCGGCCGGCCCAGCTGAACGGCATCAACCAGGCGATCCTGGACGGCTTCGACGAGATCTGGCGGCGGGTGGCCGAGGACGAGGGCATCAACGCCGTGGTGATCCGCGGCTCTGCGGAATCCCGCGCCTTCACCAGCGGCGTCGACATCCAGGGCGGCTCCCTGCGCCGCACCGGCAACCCGTTCAGCGACCTGGGCGTCCAAGAGCAGCTGTCGCCGCGCCGGCGGCTGATCTGGAAGCCGATCATCGTCGCCGTGCACGGCATGTGCGCGGGCGCAGGCCTCTTCCTGGTCAACGACGCCGACATCGCCCTCTGCTCGGACGACGCCGAGTTCTTCGACCCGCACATGACCCTCGGCATCACCTCGGCCATGGGACCCATCGGGATGCTCTGGCGCGTCAACGCCGGCGAGGTGCTGCGCTACACCCTGCTCTCCAACACCGAGCGCCTGAGCGCGGCGACGGCGCTGCGTATCGGGCTGGTCACCGAGACCGCCCCGACCCACGAGGCGCTCCGGGCCCGCGCCGACGAGCTGGCCCGGCTGGTGGCCGGCTTCAACCCGATCGCGGTGCAGGGCACGCTGAAAGCGATCTGGGAAGCCATGGACGCCGGCCGCTCCACCGGCCTCCAGCGCGCCTCGCTCTACTCCAACGCCGCCCGCTCCGCCCCGGGCCAGGGCCCGGTGCGCGGCGAGAAGAAGCCGTATCGGGTCCGGTAGCTAGATCCCCTTGAACGCCGGCTTGCGGTTCTCGCGGCGGGCGGCCAGCACTTCCTGGCGGTCCTGGGTGGAGTAGAGCAGGGCGATCGCCAGCAGCTCCTCCTGGATGCCGCGGCGGATGTCCTCGCCGTGCACCACGTCGCACAGGCGCTTGGCGACCTGGATGTGCATCGGCGGCTGGGCGGCGATCTGCTTGGCGATCTTCAGCGCCAAGGCGTCGACCTCGTCGTCGGGCACCAGGAAATCGACCAGGCCCCACTGCATGGCCTGCTGCGCGCCCACCAGCTCGCCGGTCATCACCATGTACTTGGCGCGCGCCGGCCCGGCGATGGCGGCGGTGATGGCCGTGCCGCCGCCGTCGGTCATGATCCCATGGTTGATCTCCGGCAGGCCGAATTTGGCGCTCTCGCCGCAGACCCGGATGTCGGCCATCAGCGCGCGCTCGCAGCCGCCGCCGATGGCGTAGCCGCGCACCGCGGCGATCACCGGCTTGGGGCTGTCGAGGGTCTCGAACTTGTGGTTCTGGCTGTTGCGGACGTGGGCGTAGTTGCTGACGCCCGGCGCCCGGCTGCCGAGCTCGGAGACGTCCTTGCCGGAGCAGAACGACGGGCCCTCGCCGCGGATGATGATGGCGCGCACCTCCGGATCGGCCTGCGCCCTGCGCCAGGCCTCGTTCGATTGCCCGGCCATGACCGATCCGATTGCGTTGTGGCGGCCGGGGTTGTTCAGCGAGATCACCGCCACCCCGTCCTCGACCCGATAGAGCACCAGGGGCTTGTCGCTCAGGTCCTGGGCGGGGGCCGCCCCCTGCGTCGCCGCGTCATCGGCCATCCGGTCCTCCATCCATTGCCGCGCCGCGTGCGTCACGGCCGGTCACCTTGCCGGAGATGATACGGCTTTGGCGGGGCGTCACAATTGCGGTTTTGCCGGAGGGCGCGCCGGAATTGACAGCCGAAGCTAGGGGCGCAGCTCCAGGATCATGTTCACCGGCGTCTCGGCGGCCCGGCGGAAGCGGGTGAAGCCGGCCTCTTCGGCGACCTGGCGCAGGCGGGCCTCGCCGGCCTGGGCGCCCAGCGCCAGGCCCACCTCCTGGCTCTGCGAGGCCGGCGTGCAGATCATGGTCGAGGCCGAATAGAACATCCGGCCGAACGGGTTCAGGTTCTCGGTCAGGCGGTCCCCCGCATTCGGCTCGACCAGCATGAAGGTCCCGTCAGGCGCCAGCGCCTTGCGGATGTGGCGGGCCGCGCCCACCGGGTCGCCCATGTCGTGCAGGGCGTCGAAGATGCAGACCAGGCCGTAGTCCTCGCCCTGGAAGGTCTTCGCCTGCGCCACCTCGAAGCGGACGCGGTCGCCGAGGCCGGCCTCCTCGGCCGCCGCCCTGGCCCGCTCGATCGAGGGCGCGTGGTAGTCGAAGCCGATGAAGCGCGAATTCGGATAGGCCTTGGCCATGACCAGGGTCGAGGCCCCGTGGCCGCAGCCGACGTCGGCCACGCTGGCGCCCGCCTCCAGCTTCGCTGCGACCCCCTCAAGGGCCGGAATCCACGTCGACACCAGGTTGGCGTTGTAGCCGGGGCGGAAGAAGCGCTCGGTGCCGCGGAACAGGCACGGGCAGTGTTCGTGCCAGCCCAGGCCCGCGCCGCTGCGGAACGCCGCCTCGACCTTCTCGGCGTCCTGGAACATCGCCGAGACCACCTCGAACCCGCCGGCCATGAAGGCTGGGCCGCCCTCGTCGGCGAACACCGCCGCCTGCTCGTCGTTCAGCGAGAACCGCGAGGCGGCCTCGTCGTAGTCGACGTAGCCGGACGCGGCCTGGGCCGAGAGCCATTCGCGCAGGTTGCGCTCGTTGACCCCGGCCCGGGCGGCCAGCTCTGCGGAGGTGGAGGGGCCGGCTTCAGCCAAGGCCCGGTAGAGCCCCAGCCGGTCGCCGACCACCACCAGGGACGCCGACATCGCCGCCCCCATGTCGCCTGCCATCCTGCCCATGAAGGCTTCGAGTCTGCCCGGATCGATCGCCATCGCCGCGCCTCCCAGTCGCTGCCGATCCCCCCGCCCGGGACTACATCACCAAGCGGCTCGAGAGTCATCCAGGCAACACAGCGTCCATCCACCGCGCTGCGGCGTCCAGCAGCGCCGCCAGGATTTCCGGATCCTTGCGGCCGGTGCGGGCAGGGGCGTGGAAGGAATGGTCGGCCTCTTCCGCCAGGGTCAGGGTCGCCCGCTCGCCAAGCCCGGCGACCACCTGGCGCAGCAGCGGCAGCTCGGCCAGGGTGTCCCTGGTCCCCTGCAGGAACAGCATCGGAACGCGCACGTCGGCGAGGTGCGCCGCGCGCTCGGTCGACGGCTTGCCGGCCGGGTGCAGCGGGAAGGCGAAGAACACCAGGCCGCGCGCCCCGGCCAGCGGCTCGGACGCCTGCGCCAGCGAGGTCATCCGCCCGCCGAACGAGCGCCCACCCGCGAACAGCGGCAGCCCGCCGGCCCGGCGCAGCCCCTCGGCGACGGCGGCTCGTACGGTCCGCTGGGCGAGGGCCGGCGAGTCCACGCGCTTGCCGCCCTTTTCCATATAGGGGAACTGGTAGCGCAGGGTGGCGACGCCGCGCGCCGCAAGCCCTTCGGCGGCCGCGGCCATGGCGCGATGGGTCATCCCGGCGCCTGCGCCATGGGCCAGCACCAGCACCGCGGTCGCGCCGGGTGGAGCGAGCCACAGGCCAGACACGGGGTCGTGGCCCTGCATGGCGATGGTGACAGGCTGGGCGTCCATGGGGGGGGAGCTTATCGCACAGTTGCCCTCACCTCACCTCTCACACGCTGTAGGAGAGAGGTGAGGTGAGGGCCCGCCGGACCAGGGAACGCTGAATGGACGATCGGCCCCGGCCCCGGCATTCTCCCCCCCCGATGCCCAGCGGCCTTAACGCCTATCGAGCCAAGCGGCGGTTCTCGCAGACGCCGGAGCCGCAGGGCGGCGTCGGCGTCGGCGACGAGCTGATCTTCGTCGTCCAGAAGCACCATGCGCGACGCATGCACTACGACCTGCGGCTGGAGATGGGCGGCGCGCTGAAGAGCTGGGCGGTGCCGGAAGGCCCGTGCCTCGACCCGAAGGTGCGCCGCTTCGCCAAGCTCGTCGAAGACCACCCGATGGACTACGCCGGCTTCGAGGGGCGCATCCCGGACGGCAACTATGGCGCCGGGACGGTGATCGTCTGGGACCGCGGGACCTGGGTCACCCTGGCCGATCCCGAGGCTGCCCTGGCGGCGGGGGAGATCAAGTTCCGGCTGGCGGGCGAGAAGCTGTCGGGCGGCTGGATGCTGAAACGCCTGCCCGACGATCCCACCAACTGGCTGCTGATCAAGGAGCGAGACCCGGCCGCCCGGCCGATCGCCGACTATGACGTTCTGGAGGCCGAGCCGAACAGCGTCGTCACCGGCCGTCCCGTGGACGAGGAATCGCCGCCGCCGCCGCGCAAAGCCGCGCGCCGCAAGGCGCCGGGCCGGATCGAAGGCGCCGTCGCCGCGCCTCTGCCGGCGCGCTGGAAGCCGCAGCTGGCCTCCGAGACCGAGACGCCGCCCAAGGGCGGCGGCTGGGTGCACGAGATCAAGTACGACGGCTACCGCACCCTGGTCTTCATCGAGAACGGGACCGCGCGGCTGGTCACGCGCAACGGCCATGACTGGACGCACCGCTACGGCGCCCTCGCCAAGGCGCTGGCCCGGCTGCCGTGCAAGAGCGCCCTGATCGACGGCGAGGTCGTGGTGCAGGACCCGCGCGGGATCACCTCGCTGGACCTGCTGGAGCAGGCGCTGTCGGCCGGCGACAGCCACGCCATGACCTATTTCGCCTTCGATCTCTGCCACCTCGACGGCTACGACCTCAGCGCCGCGACGCTGGTCGACCGCAAGGCCGCGCTGGCCGGCCTGGTCGCCCCCCTGCTCGACGAGCGCTCGCCGATCCAGTTCAGCGACCACATCGAGGGTGACGGTGCGGCCCTGTTCGCCGAGGCCAGCCGCATGGGCCTGGAAGGCATCCTCTCCAAGAAGGCCGACGCCCGCTACGCCCAGGCGCGCTCGTCCAGCTGGGTGAAGGTCAAGCGCGTCGAGGTCGGGACCTTCGTGGTCATCGGCTTCATCTCCAACCTGCCGCAGAGCGCCTCGTCGCTGATCCTGGCGGAGGAGCAGGAGGGCGAACTCGTCTACGCCTGCCGGGTCGGCTCGGGGATTGGCGACGCCAAGGCGCGCGAACTCTGGGGTGTGCTCTCGGTGGCCGAGCGCGACACGCCGGTGATCGCCACGCCGAAGACCCCCGGCGCCCATTGGGTGGAACCGCGATGGCAGATCGAGCTCGGCTTCCGCAGCCGCTCCACCGGCGGCGCGCCCCGCGCCCCGGTGCTGCTGGGCTACACCGGGCGCAAGGCGGCGCCTGCCCGGCGCTCCGCCAGGCCGAAGCTGGTCAGCGACCGCGACCTGGCGTCCGTTCAGCTGACCAACCCGGAGCGGGAAATCTTCGAGGGCAGCGGCGTCACCAAGCTCGACCTGGCGATCTACTACGCCCGGGTCGGCGACTGGCTGCTGCCGGAGGTTCTGGGGCGGCCCGTGACCATCTTCCGCTGCCCCACCGGCGCACTGAAGGACTGCTTCTACCAGCGTCACGCCTTCGCCGGCCTGCCGCTGGGCGTGACCACCATCGACCTTGCCGACGAAGAGGGCCGCGCCGCCTTCATCGCCATCACCGAGCCGCGCGGCTTCCTGGCCATGCCGCAGTTCGGCGCGATCGAGTTCCACCTCTGGGGCTGCCGCATCGACGATCCGGAGCACCCCGACCGCATCGTCATCGACCTCGACCCCGACACCGGCCTTGCCTGGTCCCGCGTCTGCGACGCCGCCGAGATCCTCAAGGGCCGGCTCGAGGCCCTGGGGTTTCGCCCCTTCCTGCGCACCACCGGCGGCAAGGGGCTGCACCTGGTCATGGCCCTGACCCCCGGCCACGACTGGCCGGCGATGAAGGGGTTCGCCCAGGCCTTCTGCCAGGCCATGGCCGCGGATTCGCCCGGCCTCTTCACCGCCGTCTCGTCCAAGGAACGTCGTAAGGGCCGAATTTACCTTGACTATGTAAGGAATGCCCGGGGCGCGAGCGCGGTGGCTTCCTATTCGCTCCGCGCCCGGCCCGGATTTCCGGCGGCGACGCCAATCTTCTGGGAGGAACTGCGGAAACTGTCGGGCGGAGATGCATTCAACCGTCTTAACCTGACGAAGCGGCTGGAGACCCTGGCCGCCGACCCGTGGGATGAGTTAGGATCAAGCGGCGTCAAGATCACGCCCAAGATGCGTCGTGACGTCGGACTGAAATAAGGGGTGTGTGATGGCAGGTCGTGCGTACTGGAAAGGCTATCTGAAGCTCTCGCTGGTGTCGTGTCCGGTGAAGCTCTACTCGGCGACCTCCGCCAGCGCGGGCAAGGTCTCCTTCAACATGCTGCACAAGGACACCCTCAACCGGGTGCAGCAGAAGTATCACGACCCTGAGTTGGGCGAGATCGATCGCGCCGACCTGGTCAAGGGCTACCAGTTCGAGAAGGACCGCTACGTGGTGGTCACCCCCGAGGAACTGGAAGCCGTCGAGATCGAGTCCAGCAAGACCATCGACATCGACGGCTTCGTCGACGCGGCCGACATCGATCCGATCTTCATGGACTCCACCTACTATCTGGCCCCCGACGGGCCGATCGCCGAGGAGACCTTCGCGGTGATCCTCGAGGCCATGAAGCAGGTCAACAAGGTGGCCGTCGCTCGCATCGTGCTCAGCGGCCGCGAGCGGCTGGTGACGATCTCGCCGATCACCGACGGCTTCCGCCTGACCACCCTGCGCTCGGCCAAGGAGATCCGCGAGCCGGCCAGCGCGCTCGACAAGCTGAACGCCAAGCTCAGCGACGACATGCTGCAGATGGCCGCCCAGATCATCGCCCAGCGGCAGATCAAGTTCGCGCCCGAGGACTTCGAGGACCGCTACGAGGAAGCGCTGATGGCGCTGGTGAAGTCCAAGATCAGCGGCGGGGAGCCGATCATCACCAAGGCGCCCGAACGCGGCAATGTGGTGAACCTGATGGACGCCCTGCGCCGCAGCATCGAGCAGGAGCGCCGCCCGCCGGCGCCCAGCCTGGCCAAGCCCGCCGCCAAGGCCCCGGCCAAGAAGGCCGAGCCCAAGGCCGGCCCCTCCGCCAAGGCGGCGCCGAAGCCGGTCGCTGCCGCCAAGCCGGCGGAAAAGAAGAAGAAATCCGCCTGACGCCATGGAGCTGAAGGGCCGCCTCGTTGCGCTCTACGGGCGGTTCTCGCCGGGCGCGCGCGAGCGGCTGCAGCGCCAGATCGAACGCGCCGGCGGCGCCGCGGCGCGCGATCTCACCCGCCGCAGCGCCATGCTGGTGGTCGGCGACCTGGCCACCGCCCTGATCGACAGCGGCGCGCTGGCCTCCCGGCTGGAGGCGGCGCATTCGCTGGGCGCGCCTGTGTTCGCCGAACGCGATTTCATCCGTATACTGACAGGTGGGCCTGGAACCGTCGCGACGCTGCCGTTGGTCACTGCGCTCGGCCCGAGCGGCCTCTCGGCCGGGGACGCCGAGCTGCTGGCGGCCTTCGACCTGATCGCGGTGCAGGACGGCAAATGCCGCTTCGGCGACGCGGCAGTGCTCAGGACGGCCGGCGAGCTCGTGGCCGGCGGGCGGTCTGTGGGCGAGGCCATCCGCATCCTGATCCAGGCTCGCGACCAGGCGCCGGTCGGGCGGCACAAGGTGGTGCTGACCGGCTCGGGGGAGGCGGCGCTCCGGTGGGACGATGGCCTGACCAGCCTGGCGGGGCAGGGCTATCTGGCCCTGGGAGAGGACCACGCCAGCCTCGACGATCTGTTCGAGGGCGCGGCGATCGCCGAGGCCGAGGGCGAGCTCGACGCGGCCGCGCGGCTCTACGACCAGTGTGGCCGCGCCGACCGCAAGGACGCCATCGCGCCCTACAACTACGCCAACATCCGCCTGGCCCAGGGCGCCTACGATGACGCGGCGCTCGGCTACCAGCGGGCCCTGGCCCGCGACGCCGGCTTCGTCGAGGCGCGGTACAATCTCGCCCAGGCCCTCGAGGCGGCAGGCAAGCTCGACGCGGCGTCCGGCGAGCTGGAGCGCGTGCTCGCCGCCGATCCGGCCCACCCCGACGCAGTGTTCAACCTCGCCCAGCTCCGGCTCCAGGCAGGCGATGCGGCCGCCGCCAAGCCCCTCTACGAGCGCTACCTGACCCTCGACCCGCCGGACGAGTGGGCCCTGACGGCCCGCAAGGCGCTCCTGGTCTGTGCGGCGGCGCTGGCTGGAGGCTGACCACTTCCGCAACCACCCCATGTCTCCCGGAAACTGGCGCAGCGAGTTGTCCGGGGTTTTCTGCAGCAAAACCCCAGGAGATCCCGGCGCTACGCCGCCGCGCCGCTCCGGCGGGGATGACACGGAAATGGCCGCGCGCGAGTTCACATGCAGATTGCATGTGAGTCGGATCTGGGCCTAGCATCGCCGCCGCGACAGCCCCTCGGGGGCGGCGATCCGAGGACAAAGACCATGGCCGATGATGGCGCGACGATTCCGGCGCATGTGCCGGCCGAACTGGTGTGCGACGTCGATATCGGGTCGATGCGGGAGCAGGCCTTCCTGATCGAGCCGTTCAAGGTCTGGGATCACCTGAAGACCCTGCCGCCGGTGTTCTGGTCCACCCGGCGGATGGAGGGCTCGCGGCTGCCGGGGTCGTGGATCACCACCAACGCCGACGCCATCCGCACCATCATGCAGTCGGACCACTTCTCCAACGAGCGGGGGCGCTTCAACCTCAACGCCGACGGGTCCAGCGACATGCTGGGCGCGCTGATCCCGCTGTTCATGGACCCGCCCGACCACGGCAAGTACCGGGCGCTGCTGGCGCCGGTGTTCTCGCCCAAGTCGGTCGATGGCGTGGAGCAGAGCCTCTACGGCCTGTCGGCCGAGCTGATCGACCAGTTCGCCGACCGGGGCGAGTGCGAGTTCATGACCGCCTATGCGCGGCCGTTCCCGGTGATCGTGTTCATGCGGCTGATGGGGCTGCCGATGGACCAGCGGGCCCAGTTCGTGGAGCTGGAGCACAAGATCTTCCAGGGGCAGAGCATGGCGGAGCGGTCCGGGGCCATGATGCAGGTGGGCCAGGCGCTGCACCAGGTGGTGGAGGCGCGCCGCGCCGAACCGCAGGATGACATCATCTCGCGCCTGCTGGCATCCGAGGTCGACGGCGCGCCGCTGGCCACCGACAAGCTGATGGGCATGTGCATGCTGCTCTACCTGGCCGGGCTGGACACGGTCGCCGCCGGGCTTGGCCACACCCTCCGTTATCTCGCCGAACACCCCGAGCTGCAGGCGCGGCTGCGCGCCGATCCCGGCCTGATCCCGGACGCGGTGGAGGAGTCGCTGCGATTCCACAGCTGGATCCCCACCGGCCGGATGTGCGTGAAGGACACCGACCTTTGCGGCGCGCCGATCAAGACGGGCGACTGGGTGCAGACCATCATGTACGGCGCCAGCAACGACCCTGCCGAGAACCCCGACCCCGACGCGTTCCTCGTGCCGCGCGAGCCGAACCGCCACTTCGCCTTCGGCGCCGGCGTCCACCGCTGCGCGGGCTCCCACCTCGCGCGCCGCGAGATGCGCATCGGCGTGCGCATGCTGCTCGAGCGCCTGGGCGAATTCCGCGTCAAGCCGGGCGCGGAGCTCCGTTACGATGGCGGCCTCGTGTGCCTCGGCGCCCTGCCGCTGGAGTGGGATGTGAAGCGCTCCCACTAACCGCTCGTCCCCGCGAAGGCGGGCCGTAGGAATGCGACCGCCAGGGTCGCCAAGTACGCCAAGCCCTCTTGGCGACCTTGGCGCGCCTGGCGGTGAAAACGGCCTGGGTTGCGGCTTCGCCGGACTGAACGGCTTACGGCTGACCTCCTCCAAACACTGGCGCGCCGACAAGGATTTGGCCTAAAGCTCGCCGCAAGTGATCGACGAGGGAGTGGACGGCCGATGAACATCGGGGAGCGGATTCACAGGATCGCGGCCGAGGGGCCGGAGATCACGGCCATCAGCTTCAACGACCGGGAATATTCCTGGGACCAGGTGGGCCGGCTCGCCACGGCGCTGGCCGACGCCATGCAGCGGGCCGATGCGGGCGGGACGGCGGTGGCGATCGTGCTGCGCAACCGGGCGGTTGGCGCGGCGGCGATGATGGGGGTCCTGGCGGCGCGCCGCACCGCGATCATGGTCACGCCGATCCAGCCCAGCCTGACGCTCTGCGCCGACATCCGCTCGCTGAGCCCCAGCCTCGTCATCGCCGACCGGCAGGACTGGAATCCGGCGTTCGAGGAGGCGGTCCGCAGCCAGGGCGCGGCCGGCATCGAGATCTTCGATGAGGACGGCCAGTTCGGACTGGCGTTGCGACCCGGGTTCGAGACCGCGACGCCGGGCCACGTGAACCCGTTCGAGGGCGCCGGGATCATCGTCCCCACCAGCGGCACCACCGGCCCGCCCAAGCGCATCCCTCTGACCTGGGCCCTGGTCGACGCCAACGTGCCGCAGGATGATCGCCCAATCACCGCCCACCGCGGCGTCATCCAGACCAATCCCCTGGTCACCATCGGCGGCGTTCAGATGCTGCTGATCTGCGCCACCCGGCCGATGACGCTGATCCTGATGGAGCGCCTCGACGTCGCCAAGTGGGCCGACCTCGTCGAGCAGCACCGGCCCCGCAGGGCCGGCCTGCCGCCAGCCGGCATGCGCATGCTGGTCGAGGCCAAGGTGCCGAAGGAGAAGTTCAGACACCTGGAGTGCTTCGTCACCGGCTCCGCGCCGTTGACGGCCGCCGATATCATCGCGGTGGAAGAGGCTTACGGGAAGCCGCTGCTCTACTCCTACGGCGCCACCGAGTTCGGCGGGTCGGGCGGGATCACCGGCTGGTCGCTGGAGGACTACCATCGGCTCGGGGCCGAGAAGCGCGGGTCGGCAGGCAAGCCGATCGACGGCGTGAAGCTGCGGGTTATCGACGCGGCCACAGGCCGGGAGGTCCCGGCCGGCGAGGAGGGGATCCTGGAGGTGCATCGCCCGACCGCACCTGTGAAGGGCGGTCCGGACGGCTGGATCCGCACCAACGACCTGGCGATCATCGACGCCGACGGATATTTGTTCATCAAGGGCCGTGCCGACGACACCATCATCCGCGGCGGCTTCAAGGTCCCGCTGGCGGAGCTGGAGCAGACTCTGCTGCAGCATCCCGCCGTCTACCGCGCCGCCGCCATCGGCCTGCCGGACGAGCGCCTGGGCCAGACGCCCGGCGCGGCCGTGGTGCTGAACCCGGGTCAGAGCGCCACCGAGGAGGAACTGAAGGCGTGGGTCCACGAGCGCCTCGCCCCCTACAAGGTGCCGACCCGGATCAGGTTCGTCAGCGAAATCCCCCAGACCCAGCTGCTGAAGGTCAGCCGCCCAGCCCTGCGGCTGCTGTTCGACCAGTCCGCCTAGGCCCGCCGTCATGTAGAAAGGCGCTGGCCCGCGAGCCTAAATCGCCTGAGCGCGCGGCCGCTGTCGACGGTAAGGGCAGGGCGGGCCGGAGGCCGTCTCGCCGGCCTTCCGCAGCGGCAGGCTTGCCGCGCAGGCCTGCAATGAAGATAGATCGCTAACGAGCGATCGGTCTGTTTCAGGTCGGCGTCCCGGCGGAATAGATCGAGCGCACGCCGAATGAGGTTCGAATGACTGCATCAGACGTCAAGCAACTGGCCGACGGCCCCACCGGGCCGCTCAAGGGCATCAGGATCGTCGACATGACCGGCGTCGTGTTCGGCGCCTACGCTACCCAGATCCTGGCCGATTTCGGCGCGGACGTGATCAAGGTGGAAAGCCCCGGCGGCCCGCGCGGCGAGGGCGGCGACGTGATGCGCTGGACCGGCTCGGCGTCCGACCGCGCCGCGGACCTCGGTCCGATCTTCATGAACATCAACCGAAACAAGCGCTCGGTGCTGCTGGACCTCAACGATCCCGAGGCCAAGACGGCGATGACTGACCTGATCAGGAGCGCCGATGTCTTCTGCAGCACGGTCCGCTACGACGGCATGAAGCGCCTCGGCCTCGACTACGAGGGCGTCAGCGCGATCAATCCGAAGATTCTCTACGTCCACGGCTCGGGCTACGGCGCGGCCGGCCCCTATGCCGGACTGCCAGCCTACGACGACCTGATCCAGGCGCAGTCTGGCCTGGCCGACCTCTATTCGCGCGTCGACAACGATCCGCTGCCCCGCTACCTGCCCACCCTCGCGGCCGACAAGGTGGCGGGCCTGTTCATGGCCCACGCGATCCTGGCCGGCATCATCCATCAGCAGCGCACCGGCGAGGGCCAGTTCGTCGAGGTGCCGATGTACGAGACGGTGACCAGCTTCGTGCTCACCGAGCACATGTTCGGCCACGTGTTCGATCCGCCCACCGGCCAGTGGGCTTATTCGCGGATCGCCAACCCGAACCGCCGGCCCTTCAAGACCAAGGACGGCTACATCGGCCTCCTGCCCTATTCGCTCAAGCAATGGCACCGCTTCTTCAAGCTGGCTGGGCACGAGGCTCTGGCGGAGGACCCGCGGTTCTCCACCCAGGTCGGCCTGCAGGAGCACATCCGCGAACTCTACGGCCTGCTGGAAAAGACCACGGTCAACAAGACCGGACAGGAGTGGATCGACCTCTTGAAGACCAAGGGCATCGCCTGCGTGCACGTGAACCGGCTGGACGACCTGCCCGAGGACGAGCACCTGAAGGCGGTGGGCTTCTTCGAGAAGTACGAGCACCCGACGGCGGGGACCTACTTCGCCATGCGCTCGCCGATGCTGTTCTCCAAGACGCCGACCAACATCCACCTGCATCCGCCGAGGCTCGGCGAGCACACCGACCAGTTCCTGAAGCCGAAGGCCTAGAGTCACCCACTCCCGCTGATCCCCGCGAAAGCGGGGACCCAGGAGTTTTTGTTATTGAGCCACCGCTCTCCGAGGCCCCCCGGTTTCGCGGACAGAAAAAAAGCCCGGGTCCCCGCTTTCGCGGGGAAGAGCGGGATTTGATAAACGGAGGAAGAGTCGAGATGCCTGACGCGATACGGGAAGACCGGGACGGGGTGGCGATCGTCACCTTCAACCGGCCTGAAAAGCT
>Ga0105240_10002055_pt1 | contig 33025 bp, 21 predicted proteins | sample KBSC54metaG_FD_80426 | JGI IMG/M metagenome (GOLD analysis project Ga0105240, IMG submission 80426) | Corn rhizosphere microbial communities from Kellogg Biological Station, Michigan, USA - KBS C5-4 metaG | ecosystem: Host-associated > Plants > Roots > Rhizosphere > Soil | place: Michigan, USA... | reverse complement strand
TGCATTCGCACCTGCGGAATCAGGGTCGAAGTTCACGATCACGTTCTGGGTGTGTCGCTTCAGTATCAGCACCTGCTGCTCGGTGAAGGCGGTGCCGCTGGTGGCGATTACATGCTGTATCCCGCGCAGAAATAGGGAGATACAGTCCATTTGGCCCTCGACCAGCAGGGCATATCCGGCCTGACGGATGGCGCTCTTGGCCTTGTCGAGGTTGAACAGCACTTCGCCCTTGCGATACAGAGGGGTTTCGGGGGAATTGACGTACTTGGGCCCGGCTTTTTCGCCGGATTCCAGGGTGCGCGCCGTAAACGCGATCACCCGCCCGCTTTCATTGCAGATCGGGAAAGTCACCCGCTTTCGGAACCGATCGTAGATTGACCCTTGGCTGCCATCTCCTTGTTCCTTCCAGCTGAACAGTCCCGAAGCGCGCAGCGTCGTCTCATCGGCCATCCCGTTCAGTCGGTCCCGAAGCGCCCCGAAGCCGTCCGGCGCATATCCAATCCGGAACGTCCTGATCCCCTCCGGCGTCATTCCTCGGCCAGCCAGGTATTCGCGTGCAACAGCCCCCTCGCCGCCACGCAGCTGCTCCTCAAAGAAACTGGCCGCGGTCTCGTTCAGGTCCAGCAGCTTGCCCCGCATCCGCGCCTCTGCAGCCTCTTCAGGAGACGAGAACTCCCGCTTTGGCAGTGGAATCCCAGCCTTCTGCGCTACGATCCGCACCGCCTCAGGAAAGCTGACGTTCTCGATGCGGCCAACGAACGTGAAAACATCGCCAGACACGCCACACCCGAAGCAGTGAAAGAACTGTCGCACCGCATGCACGTTGAAGGACGGCGACTTCTCTTTGTGAAAGGGGCAAAGTCCCGAGTAGTTCGTGGCTCCAGCCTTACGCAGGCGTATGTATCCCTCGACGATCTTGACGATGTCGACCTGCTGCTTCACGCTCTGGGCAAAATCACTCACGTGGGACGTATCTCCAGCATACGTCCGCAATCATGCGCTCTTGTGGAATGCGAGAAACCGGCAAGTCAGTGTTGCTCTGCCGCGCTTGCCTTGTCAGCCACGGAAAGATGCACGATGGCCGAGTTACTGGTCGGTGTGCCCGACGTGCTGGTGACCACCACGATGAGATCGTCGCCGAAGCTTGGCTGCGTCGCCGCAGGAGCCGTAAGCTGCACCTTCAAGGTGCCGCTCCCGTGTGCGGGAAGCGACAGTTCCTTCGGCTCAAAACTGCTGACCAACTTCCGCGCGTCCGTGACCGTCACTTTGAACGTTCGCGCAGTTCCGAAGTTCCTCACCTCGAACTCACCCGCCTTCTCTTGCCCGGCCGCAATCTCATCGAAGCGGAACTTTGGCACTACCTGCACGGTTTCGGCATGGAAAAGAGGCGAGTCGAACCGCTGATACGGCATGCCCCTTGCATCCCGACCGCTCACCGCCACCCGGAACGGCTGGTTCGGCAAGGGAACCTCCCCTGTCAATTCCAAAAATTCTCGATCGTGGTCCGTGGCGTTGAGGTGCAGTTTCTCAATTACATCGCCTTGCACGCTCGCGAACTCGAAGTCGGTTGTCTCCGCCGGCGTCGCCGATACCGACACCTGCAGTGTCGCCGGCTTTCCCGCGATCGGCTGGCCCTGAATCCTGAAGAGACCCTGGTGCCCTGGGCGTCCGCCCAACTCTACAAACTCCGCCTTGATGAAATAAATATCGCTCTGCGCCTGAGCCTCGAGCCAGAACGTTCCGGTCCCGCTCACCTCTGCATGCCACATGCCCGCTTGCGGCTTCACCACCGTGATCACGCGCCCGCAAATCAGCTCCGTATCCTCAGTGCCGGGAGAGCCGACGACAACCTTCTGCCCGTTGGCCTGTCGCAAGACCAGTCTCGTTCCCTTCGTGTCGACGGAGAAGGTGAACGTAATCCTCTCCGTCACCGAGTCCACGGGAATCTCAAACCTTCTCTCCGCACCCGTCAGCTTTGCCGAAGCCCACAACACCGTCGAGACGTTCTCGCGCGTCGACTCCATCATCAACTGCATGGCCTTTCCAGCCTCACTGCGCTGCAGGAAAAGCGGAATCCCACCTGTCTCATTCGCCGTCTTGATGTACGAAGGATCCGCAGGCCCGCACTGATCCGGTCCGAAGCTGTGCGATCGATTTACCTGCGGAATCTGCTGAGCGGTGGCGGCAGCGCTCGCCAGACAAAAGATCAAAGCGAGCGCCGAGCCCTGGGCAGCGCGAATCAGAACCTGCTTCGGAGTCATTGTCGAAAGTGTAGCCGGATTTCGTGCCTCGTAGTCCTGTCCTGCTGCAGCCTGTCACAAATGGCCTTTCTCCTGAGACGTTCCCAATCATGGAACTCTCTGGCCCGCTCCCCCGCCCATCTGCTCTAATCCATTCGAATAACTCTTTGCTCATTCAGGGGGTCGCTTGAACCGTCTCGTCCGACTTTGCTCACTCGTTCTCTTCATGTTTGCGGGTGCCTCCTCCATCCGCGCCTCCGATTGTGACTCACTGAAATCTCTCAAACTCGAGAACACCAGCATCACTCTCGCCGAGGAAGTGACCTCCGGCACGCTGACGATCATGGAGTCGCGCCCTTCTATCAACGGACTTCCACTCTTCTGTCGCGTCACCGGTATCCTTCGCCCCACCCCCGATTCCGCCATCCGTTTCGAAATCTGGCTTCCCGCACAGAACTGGAACGGCCGATTGCTGGGAGCCGGTAACGGAGGCTTCGCCGGTTCCATCGGCTACGACGAACTCGCCTCCTATCTCAAACGCAACTTCACGGTTGCAGGTTCCGATGCTGGCCATCAGGGCAATGCAACCGATGCGACCTGGGCTTACCAGCATCCGGAGAAAGTCAAAGACTTCGGCTGGCGCGCCGTCCACCTCACCCGCCTGCGCGCCGGCGAGATCATCGCCGCCTACTACGGCAAACACGAGAACAAGGCATACTTCGACTCCTGCTCTGACGGTGGCCGCGAAGCTCTCATGGAGGCTCAGCGCTTTCCCACCGACTACGACGGCATTCTCGCCGGCGCTCCGGCAAACGCCTGGTCCGGCATGCTCGGTGCCGGAGTGATAGCCGTTCAGGCCAGGCAGTCCGATCCGCGCGCGTATTTCTCTGACCTCAAACTCCCAGCAATCCAGAAAGCATCGCTGGCAGCCTGCGACGCCCTCGATGGAGTGAAAGACGGCATCCTCAACGATCCCTCAAAATGCCACTTCGATCCCAATGTCCTGCTCTGCAACGGTGAGGAGACACCCGACTGCCTGACACGGGCGCAAGTCAAAACCCTCGCATTGCTGTACAGCGGTCAGCGGGACCACTCTGGAAAGCTGATCTTTCCGGGCTTTACCGCCGGCGATGAGATGGGCTGGCGCGAGTGGGTCATCGGCCAGGATCCAACCAGCGCATCCAGCCTTCACTATCTGGAGAACTACTTCCGCTACATGGTGACAGGCGATCCCAAGTGGAGCGCGCTCTCGGCAGATCCTGAGACCTCTCTTCGTGAGTCGCGCGAAAAGGAGGCCGCGAATCTCGATGCCACTGCCCCAGACCTCAGCAGATTCTCATCGCATGGAGGCAAGCTGATCCTCTATCACGGATGGGACGACCAGGCCATTTCTCCCTGGAACACCGTCACTTATTACAAAGATGTCCGGCAGAAAATGGGTGATACCGCATCTTTCCTCCGCCTCTACATGGCGCCTGGTGTCGAGCACTGCGCCGGCGGCCCCGGCCCGAGTTTCTTCGGCCAGTTCGGCCTGCAAACCGCAAAGGGTCCCATGTACGGCCTCTTCGATTCACTTGTGAACTGGGTTGAAAAAGGCGCGCCCGAAGACAAGATCACCGCCACGAAATACGGCCCGGGCGAAAACGGCACACCCAAAGTCATAATGACGCGCCCGCTCTGCGCCTATCCTGCCGTGGCGAAATACTCCGGGAGCGGCGACACCAACGATGCTGCAAACTTTACTTGTACTGCGCCGTAGATTAGAGAACCCGAGAGTCCGCCGAAGCTCTCAGCGCAGTTCCGTTGCAACCACGTCGGTTCGTCCGCGGTTGTACTGGAACAGCAACATCCAGTAGCTGTCCCGCGCCTTACCATCACTGACGGGGGCCTTGAACTTCCACCCTTCCGCCGCCTGTTGCGAGATTCTCGCCCAATAGTTGCCACGGCTCTGTGTCACACTCTGAGCGCTCGACACGGACCCATTGCTATTCACCGAGACGCGAACATCCACCTGCACCGGCCTGCGCATGCTCTCGACCGCACCAGGCGCAACGTTGGGCAGAACCCGCCTCAACACCGCGCCTTTTGCGTTCGTCACCCGTGGCGCTGGTTTCGTCTCTTTAGGCGCCGGCGGTTCCGGTTCAGGTTCGGGATTAGCATCAGCCTGAGAAGCAGCAGGCGGTTGCGCCTCCGACGCGGCTTGCACGGGCGGCTTACTCACTTCCGTCGGCGAATGTGACGGCTGACTTCCTGTCGTTGATCCAGATCCTGCTGTCGAACTCGGCGCTGGTGCGGTTGGCGTTGTACTCGGCGGCTCCTGATCAGCCTTCGTCGCACCCGCCGGGTTCTGCGGCGCTTCCGTTTGCGGTGTCTGTTGACTTTGAGCCGGCACGCTGCGCTTCACGATTAGCGGCATGATCCGGTCCTTGTATCGGATCCCAAAGATGCCTGCGATCACCAGCAGCACCAGAAGCGTGAACAGCACCGGCCCCGTGCGGCTCGGACGTTCTTCCTCATCACTCAGATTTCCAAACAGACGCGGCGTTCGCGGTGTAAGCTCAGCTGGTTCAGTGTCAAAAAGCTTCCCTGGCGCAGGCCGCAGTTCATCAGGCTCTGCCGCTCGTACCGCTGCCACACGTTCAGAAAGCGTCGAAACCGGCGCTTCTGCTACAGCCGTTGCCGCGCCAGCCCGATGCACGTCAGGCTCGCGAGTCGTTGTAACGCTCGCCGCAGGTGCAGGGATTGCAGTACGCGCCAGCAGCTCCCTCACCTTCGCGATCGATATACGCGTCATCGGATCCCATCGAATGCATTCCCGCGCGATCTCCTGAAACGGCTGCGGCAGCCAATCGGGAACACCAAGGTCGCCCGCCATGTTGCGGTCCCACACGGGAGTCCGTTGCGTACATGCCTCCACAATGATCATTCCCAATGACCACATATCCGCCGCTGGCGTTACGGCGCCTCCGCTCAGCTCCGGCGCGTCGTAAGTGTCGAGTTCTCGGTTAAGCTTCAGGGGATCGCCCGCGCGCGCCATCTCATCCGATGAGAGCTTCCACTCCTCGTTGATCAATGCGATGCTCGACGGCTTTACGCTTCCATGCACGAACCCTTTCTCATGCACAAACGCAAGTGCATCGACCACAGGCAGAAGAATCTCCTGCACCTTGACTGGATCGAGCGCCTTGCGCGGAACAATGCCGGAGAGAAACGTCTCGGCCTTCTCCGTCACCACATACGCAACGTCCGTGTCGCTGAGTCGGTAACGTCCGGTCTCCATCATCTCCACGAGGCAAGGATGAGGCAGCGCTTTCGCGGCCTCCCATTTCGCGACGCAGGCATCCGCCTCCGCGCCGCTCGCCTGAATCAGTTTGATGTTTGCGGTATGTGTCGACTGACGAACCGTAAGAAAGACACAGCGGTCAGCCCATCCGCCAAGCCACTCCAGCAGCGGGAACTTACCGTCGACCGTGAGCCCTTCCCAGCCTTCACAGATCATTGCCCGATTCTACCAACGCACATCTCTGCTTTGATGCGCGTCGGACCATAGAGCAGGATGAGCCCGAATCTCATTGCAGTTAAAAAGCTTGTTACTCCCTGATCGCTGCATTACTCGTCTCGCAGCGCCTGCATCGGCTGAATCGTCGCTGCGCGCCGCGCCGGGATGAGCGCCGCGAACAGCCCGATCAGCATCAACACCACCGCTACTGAAACATAGGTGCCCGCATCGAGCGGTTTCACTTGGTAGAGAAAACCCTTGATGAGCCGTCCTGACAGCAGCGACAACGCGAGACCGGCAACGAGGCCTCCTCCGATCAGAACCGACCCCTGCCGCAGCACCAGCTTCGCTACGCTCACGCGCGTCGCACCCAGCGCCATACGCACGCCGATTTCACGTCGCCTGTAGCTCACAAGTTGCGACAGCACTCCGTAGAGCCCGGCGATCACCATCGCAATCGCCAGCCCTGCGAACGACCCCACCAGATAGAGCCCCAGTCTCTGGCTGAATGTGTTCTTATCCACCGCCTCCTGCATAGTCTGGAAGTTGTCGACCGCAAACCCCGGCGCAAGCTGATGAAATACCGTCCGCATCTGCTGCGCCACCGGGATATTCCCTCGCGTCTTCACGAGAAACGTGACAACCGTCTTCAGCAGCGCCTGATAGAACAGCGAAGTCGTCGGAATCTGTTGCTGCGGCAGCAATACGAGCGGCTGTATCGACCCGCCAACATTCGAGTCGACCTGATCGGCCAGCACGCCCACGATCGTGTACGGCTACATCCTGCCCGTATCTTTGTCGCCACGGTCGCTCTGCTTTCCGCTGGGATCCTTTTCTGCGCAGTGCTGGTTCGCCAGCGTTTCGTTAATCACCGCGACAAAGGGTGTCGTGACCGTGTCTGACTCGCCGATCATGCGGCCTCGCGCGATTGGTGTTCCCATCGCGTGCGCATAATCGCCGCTCACCGCCGAGACCCTCGCCTCGGGGTGATGCGACCGATCCGTCGGCTGCCCCAGTATGTCGAAGCTCGAATGCAGGTCCATCCCTGAGAGCGGCGGCGCTGTGGCCATTGCCGCGGCCTCGATGCCCGGCAATTGCCTCATCCGCTCCAACACCGGCTCGTAGGTAATCGTCGCTACCGAGGCCGGCGCGTTCTCCGTATCCTCCGAAACTGCCATCCCCGAAAACCCCGCCGCATCCGCTGGCATCGCCATGAACGTCGTCACATGCTCCGTCTGAAAACCAAGATGCGACTGTTCCAGGTTCCACAGCGTCCGGAACAGCAGCCCCGTCCCGACCAGCAACAACGTTGAAAGCGCAACTTCGCCCGCGACCAGCCAGCCGCTCAGATTGCCTCCGGCCGACTTCGATCCCACTCCACGCGAACCCGCCTGCAATGCAGTCTGTGGGTTCGCTTTCGCGACCAGCAACGCAGGTAGCAGAGAAGACAAGACCGTGGTCACTGCCGCGATACCAGCCAAAACCAGCAACACAGTCCAGCGGATCCCGATCGCCTCCGCAAGCGGAATCGTTCCGTCCGGCAGCTTGCGAATTCCCAGCATGGCCAACTCGGCCAGGCCCACTCCCACACCACACCCGAGCACGCTCAGCAGCAGACCCTCTGAAAGCATCTGTCCGATCAGCCGCGACCGTCCCGCTCCCAGCGCAGCGCGCACCGCAAACTCCTGCTGTCTGCCCAACGCCCGCGCAATCAGCAAATTCGAGACGTTGGCGCACGCGATCAACAACACCAGTCCGAGAGCCGCAAACAGCGCGATCAGCACGGGGCGCACAGGTCCGGTCAGCACCTCCTGATACGCATCGACACGGAACGTCACTGGCTCATGTTCGTGCGGGATGCGTGCGGCAATCGCGCTCACTTCCTGCTGCACCTGCTTGACTGTCGCTCCTTGCGACATCACTCCCAGGACATTGAAGAAGTGATATCCCCGATCCTTCAACATCTCCGCAGTCGGCTGAACCGGCAGCCACACGCCTTTCTGCAGATCAGATCCCATATTGTCAGGAAACCGGAAACTGGCCGGCATAACCCCTACCACCGCACTCGGCTTCCCCCCTATCTTCACGACTTGGCCTACGATGTTCGGATCGGAATGAAATGTATCCCGCCAGAGCCCTTCCGACAGCAGCACAACGGGCGGTCCGCTCGATCGACCTTCGGCGTCAGAGAATGTTCTCCCCAGCAACGGCCGAGCCCCTAGCATAGTGAACAAGTTTGGCGTCACTCGCGGCGCAACAACGCTCACCGAAACGTCCTTCGCCTCCAGCACGCTCACGTCTTCTGCGTATCCGGCAACGCTCTCCATCAGCTTCGATTGCGCCTGCAGGTCTTTGTAGTTCAGCCACGATGTCGACCCGAAGCTCGGCTTGTCGCCACCCGGCCCGATGAACACCAGCCGGTCAGAATGCGAATAAGGCAGAGGTCGCAACAGCACGCTATCAATCACGGTGAAGATGGCCGTGTTCGCACCCACGCCTAGGGCCAGCGTCAAAATGGCTAACAATGCCATGCCCGGCGTCTTCCGCAGCTGCCGAATCGCATACCGCAGGTCGTACAAGAAGTTCTGCATTCCAACCCCTCCAAATCCTCGGCCCAGGGACACAGCTATGCCGATTGCAGCAGGTGAAGTTCCAAACGCGGATCGCCGAATTTCGTAATGAAGCCTAGCACTTCCACCCTTCTGGCAAACAAAGTCCGGCGCAGATTACTGTCCAGGACAGCACTGAGGCGTTCGATAGCGGACACCGCTCGTCCCCAGGTCACAGGCGAGAGGCTACTTGCGACGTCCAGCCTTTTTCCAGAAAAATCTCAGGTTCCCGTAAACGATTTCCTGAAAGCCTACGCCAGCACTGAACGGGCTTTGGTCAATCGTTTCATCAAATGAGTAAAGTGATTTTCTAAGGTAAGTTGCCCAAGTTGTAGCGCCAAAGAATTCCGTCACAGAACGTTGACAATCGTATTTCAAAGGCGCAAGAATACGTGCGCTGAAGATAACGCTTGCCGTTATGCACCTTGCGATCGGTCCATTGATTGCAGTGACGGAAACGAAACACTCGGCATTCATACGGTCACCGGATACGAACTGAGCCGTAGAGCAGATAGATAAGAAAGATCCTTCGCACACCGGCCGATAAAGCAATAAACGGCCCTGCACGACCTCAGACTTCCCTACCCTCTGTTGCGGGCATTGCGACCGTGACTGAGGGCTGTTGTCCGTGAGAAGCATCGAGAATCGTCCGAAGAAAAACATGACAAAACTCAGGTGATCTCGAGATCGGGTCCCCGCAGTCGCAGGTTTTCAGGCCGCTGCCGGGTCAGGTTCGAACTGCAAGTCACTTACTAAAACGGCACATCGGCGCCCGGAACTCAGTCTCCGGACGTATCAGGAGTCGTTTGCTCAGGAGGCAAACAATGCATCTCTTCCCCCTTAACCGGAGAAGCCCCGGAACAGGTCGGCAAAGCTCGCGCTCTCAGAACTGGCGCTGGCTCGTCACGCTCACTGCGATCTTCATCGCCCTTGCGGCGTTCGCTCCCACTTTGTGCGCCCAGGAGAACGCAACTCTTACTGGCACCGTCACTGACCCTAGCGGCGCGGTCATTCCCAACGCAACCGTTGTTCTTACGGATACCGCCACCGGTCAGGAGCGCCAGTCCACCTCCAACGGCGCAGGAATCTACGTCTTCGCCAACCTTGCACACGGCAACTACACCGTGACTGCCACCGCGCAGGGATTTCAGAAGTACTCGAAGACCGGCGTGGTCCTGAATGTCGCGCAGACTCGCCAGGAAAATGTGACCATGGCTGTTGGCAGTCAGGCGCAGACCGTTACCGTCGAAGCCAACTCGCTTCAGGTTCAGACCGAAACCAGCGAAGTCAGTAACCTGATCAACGGTGAAGAAGTCTCACAGCTCTCCACCAACGGCCGCAATATCACCTCGCTCGCGGCACTCGGACTCGGCGTCTCGAACAACCTGCCTCAGTTTGGCGGCGTAGACGCGCTCACCTCATCCAATGCCATCGAGTTCAACGGAACGCGTCAGTCGCACAACATCTATCTGATCGACGGGGCCGAGCAGAACGACCGCGGCTGTGGCGGCTGCTTCATGAATCTTCCCTCGCAGGATGCCATCGCTGAATTCCGCACCCTTGACAGCAACTACAGCCCCGACTACGGCATTGGCTCCGGCGGCACCGTCACCATGGTGATCAAGTCCGGCACCAAGAAGTATCACGGCGAAATTTACGAATTCAACCGCAACACCGACTACAACGCCAACGACTACTTCCTCAAGCGTTCCGGAAAAGAACGTCCCAAGTTTCAGCTCAACGAGCCCGGCGCGAACCTTGGCGGCCCCATTCCCTTCACCGGCGGCCGCACATTCTTCTTCGTGAATGAAGAATGGCGTCGCCTCATCCAGGGAAGCGCCCCGTCGGTGGTCAATACCATTCCCGCCGGCAACTTCCCGACAGCTGGCCAGAACCTGGTATACACGGTGACGAACACGACGAAGCTCCCGGACGGCACAGTTGTAGCGAAGCCACCACTCGTTCCATCGACGACGGATCCCGCCAAAGTCGCTCTCTACACCTCGCTAGGGTTAACGCCTGGAAAACCATTCCCCAATAACTGCGCAGGCGCGCCGCCTTGCACAGCAACTATTCCTTACCAAGTATTCGATCCCAACACTCTTCTCGAGGTGAACTCGGGAGCGTTTCCGCAGCCCAACCTCGGAACAGGCCAGTACATCGCCTCAATCCCTCAGCCAGAAAACGTTCGCGAAGACGTGGTCCGAATCGACCACACCATCAATTCCAAGTTCCAGCTGATGGGGCACTTCCTGCACGACTCGATGACGAAGAGCTTCTTCCCGCCCCTCTGGAGTTCCAGCACCTACCCCACTGTCGGCACCACAATGCAGAACCCCTCCTACACGGCGGCAATTCGTCTGACACAGACCTACTCGCCCAACCTGCTCAATGAAACGTCTTTCCTCTACGGTGGCAATAAGATTCGCCTCACGCCGATTGCAGGGCAGGGGGGATCATTCCAGATTCCCTCCGGCTGGACAGCCTCGAGCTTCTTCCCTGTGGGCAATAACGCCGGAAACGATATGCCTGAGATCGATCTGCAAGGCTCGCCTCTGAGCGTGACGTGGACCGAAGCTTACTTCCCATGGAAGAACGGCTACGAAGGCTTCGAATATCGTGACGACCTCACCTGGAACAAGGGCCGCCACCAGTTCAAGTTTGGAGCCAACTGGCTTCACGACTACAAGAACCAGCAGCTGCAGGCGAATACTCAGGGCACTGCGGCATTCAACTCCAGCAACAAGAACTTCTCAGGTTACTCTTACGTTGACTTCCTGCTTGGCGATGCATCGAGCTTCACGCAGTTGCGCGATCTTGCCGGCAAGCACTGGGTCAATAACAACTACGGAGCCTATGTAAACGACAATTGGCATCTCACCCCGCACTTCGTGTTGAACATCGGCCTGCGTTTTGACGGCATGCCTCACGCCTTTGAACGCTACGATGCCTTCGCCAACTTCGTGCAGGCAGACTACGACAGGTCCGCTGGATACCCACTTAACAACACTCCTGGCGATCCTAACCTCGGCACCATTCGCCCGGAGTTCCTGAGCACGTTCTCGAAGGCCGGAACTCAGCCGTTCTATCTCAATGGCATCCGCGAAGCTGGAGTGAACGGTTTCCCGCGCGGCAACGTCGAAAACCGATACTTCACGTGGCAGCCCCGTGTGGGCTTCAACTGGGATCTCTTCGGCGACGGCAAGACCGTGCTTCGCGGCGGCGCCGGCGTCTTCTATGAGCGCGTCCAGGGCAACGATGTCTACAACGCCGCTCTCAATCCGCCCTTCGCATACCAGCCCTCGGCAACCAATGTTTACTTCTCTGATCCGCACACAAGCGCGATTACGGGTGCTACAACTTCGCAGACATTCCCCTCGACCCTAACGTCGATCAACTACAACTATCCGGCACCTGGAACCATGGACTACAGTCTCGGCATCCAGAAGCAGGTCTCTCCCTCCGTTGTCGCCGTGATTCAATACGTGGGCTCTGACGGATGGGACCAGAACAATGACCGCGCCGTGAACACCCTGCCTCTTAACGACATCACCGATCGTCAAGCGGTTGCAGGCGGCGCGAACGCGAACCTCTACAGAAACTACCCGGGCTACGCCGGCATCACCCAGGAAGAAAACGAAACACACTTCAACTACAACTCGTTCCAGGCTGGTCTCCGCATCGAGAACCGCTGGGGCCTCACCACTCAGTTCTCGTATACCTACGGGCACAACATTGATGAGGTGACCAACGATCTTGGCGGTCTTTCTAACCCCTACAATCCCAAATACGACTGGGGTTCGGATACGACCTTCGATCGTCGCCACATCTTCAACGCCAGCTACGTTTATGGGCTGCCATGGTTCAAGCACAGCTCAAATGCATTGGCACGGACGCTCATTGGTGGCTGGCAGATCTCCGGCATTACAGCCGCAGAAACTGGCCTTCCGCTCACCATCACCTACAACGGAACTGACACCGTAGGCCTCGGCGGCGGTTTCACCAACCGTCCGAACAAAGTAAGTGCAATCAGATATCCCAAGACGGCCGCAGCCTGGTTCGACAAGACTGCCTTTGCCGATCCCATCGCACCATGGGCAGGCGGCCCCAACCAGGGCTTCGGAAACACCGGCAAAGACTCCGTCCAGGGCCCGGCACTGATCAATGAGAACCTTTCATTGTTCAAGGCCTTCTCGCTCACTTCGCACGAGGGACCGCGCATTGAACTGCGCTTCGAATCCTTCAATACCTTCAATCACACCAACTATTCGGGCGTCGATCGCGCCTCGCACGACGGCAACTTCGGTCAGGTCACATCGGACTACGGTCCGCGCCTGCTCGAACTCGGCGGCAAATTCATCTTCTGAGTTTGTGGTGTGCCGGGAGGGAGGCTTTGTCCTCCCTCCCTTTTTTTTGCCCGCTCAAACCGTCCTGACCTCTTACTATGCTCTCGGAGATATTCACCGTCATGCGCACGCATCTTCTTTGGATCTCTGTCGTTCTTCTTCCCTTTGCCGCTTACGCTCAACAGACGACGCAAAGTGCTGCGCCGGCACCGAGGCCAGAGCAGATCAAAGCCGCCCCCTCCATGCCGTTCCGCGATGCGGCTCTCCCGATCGAAAAACGCGTAGACGATCTCGTCGGGCGGCTCACCATCGAAGAAAAAGTTTCGCAGCTTATCGATCGCGCGCCAGCGATTCCGCGCCTGGACATTCCCGCATACAACTGGTGGAACGAAGGCCTCCACGGCGTCGCTCGCTCCGGCTTCGCTACCCTCTTTCCGCAAGCCATCGGCAACGCCGCCACCTGGGATGCGCCCCTCGTGCACTCCATCGGTGAAGTCGTCTCCACCGAAGCTCGCGCGAAGTACAACGACGCCATTGCGCACAACAACCATGACCGCTACTTCGGACTCACCGTCTGGTCGCCCAACATCAACATCTTCCGCGATCCGCGCTGGGGCCGCGGACAGGAGACCTACGGCGAAGATCCTTTCCTGACGGCCCGCCTTGGCACGGCCTTTGTTGAAGGCATCCAGGGCGACGATCCAAAGTACTTCCGAGCCATCGCCACACCCAAGCACTACGCAGTGCACAGCGGTCCCGAGTCCAGCCGCCACAAGGCCGACGTAGATCCCACCCCGCACGACCTCTGGGACACCTATCTGCCCGCTTTCCGCGCAACCATCGTCGAAGGCAAAGCCGACTCCATCATGTGCGCGTACAACCGGGTAGACAAAGTTCCCGCCTGCGCCAACAAGATGCTGCTCGGCGACATCCTCCGCGGCGACTGGCACTTCAATGGCTTCGTCACGTCAGACTGCGGTGCGATCGGCGACTTCTACGAGTCCTACGGACATCACTACTCGCCCGACGCTCCCGCCGGAGCTGCGGCCGGCATTCTCGCCGGAACCGACACTGACTGCGGCACCGAATACCGAGCCCTCACCGACGCCGTCCACAAGGGGCTCGTGAGCGAAGCTCAAATCGACGTCTCTCTCAAGCGCCTCTTCACTGCGCGCATGAAGCTCGGCATGTTCGACCCAGCCGAGCAGGTTCCGTTTTCAAAGATGCCCATGTCGCTGGTGAACTCGCCTGAGCACGCCGCTCTGGCTCTGCGGGCCGCACGCGAGTCGATGGTGTTGCTAAAGAACGATAATCACTTTCTGCCGCTCGATCCCGCAAAACATCAGACCATCGCCGTAATTGGGCCGCTCGCCGGATCGCGCGTCGCCCTCGAAGGCAATTACAACGCGATTGCACTTCACCCCATCCTTCCCATCGACGGCATCGAGTCCGAATTCGGACACGACCATGTCCTCTACGCGCAAGGTGCAACCTACATTGCCAATGGAGACCTGCCCGTTCCGCGCACCATGCTCCGCGCCGCCACTGACTCCACCGTGGACGGACTCGAAGGCCAGTATTTCTCCCAACCCAGCTTTGATGGCGCTCCCGCCATTATTCGACTCGACAAGGAAATCGACTTCGACTGGGCCTTCGCAAATCCCGTCGAACCCGGCGACACTTCAAACCAGGCCTTCGCAGTCCGCTGGGTCGGCGCTCTCCGCGCTCCCGCAGCCGAAACCCTCAACTTCCAGTTCCGCCTGCCCATCTGCTATCCCTGTCAGGACAAGCTCAAGTTCGCCGTCTATCTTGACGGCAAAAAGCTCGAGCCCGCCGCTCCGCCCACCCCGACCGCGACCAAGCTCCCGCCCTCCGGCCGCAATTACGGAGCCATCCAGCACTTCGCTATTCCGTTCGCAGACACTCGGCCGCACGAGCTCCGCATCGAGTACATCCAGTCAGCCCGCATCACCGGCGCGGGGCTCTCGTTCGAGTGGACACCTTCGGCGGATCTTCTGACCAAGCAGGCGGTGGAAGCCGCATCTAAGGCAGACGCGGTTGTTGCTTTCGTCGGTCTTACTCCGCGTCTCGAAGGCGAGGAGATGAAGGTTGATGCCAAGGGCTTCTCCGGCGGCGATCGCACAGACATCGAACTACCCGACGTTCAGCAGCAGATGCTCGAAGCCCTCGCCAAAACCGACAAGCCAATTACCGTCGTTCTGCTCAACGGGAGCGCTCTCGCCGTGAACTGGGCACAGCAGAACGCCCGTGCCCTCGTCGAAGCCTGGTACCCCGGTCAGTCCGGCGGCCAGGCTATCGCCGAAACACTCAGCGGCAAAAACAATCCCGCAGGCCGGCTACCCGTCACGTTCTATGAAGGCGTGGATCAGCTCCCCGCCTTCGACGACTACTCCATGGCCAACCGCACCTACCGCTACTTCAAAGCGAAGCCCCTCTACGCGTTCGGCGACGGACTCAGCTACACCACCTTCTCCTACTCCGGCCTGAAACTCTCCACCAGTAGCCTGAAAGCCGGTGACACCCTCACCGCAGAAGCCGACGTGAAAAACACCGGTTCTCTCGCCGGAGATGAAGTCTCAGAGCTCTACCTCATCCCGCCCCAATCCTCACTCTCACCCAAACGGGCCCTCGCCGGGTTCCAGCGCCTCCACTTCAATCCGGGCGAGACAAAGCACATCAGGTTCCAGCTCGATCCCCGCACCCTCTCCCAGGTCGACGAAGGAGGCACTCGCGCCGCAATCGCAGGCAATTACAAGCTTTCTCTCGGCAGCTCCCAGTCCGATGGCGACCTCGGCTCCTCAGTCATTTCCGCCCCCTTCACCATGACCGGCACCCACGAACTCCCCCGCTGATTAAGAGTTCCGGACGCTTGCCGAGCGTCCGGTTCGCTCTCCCTGCGCATCCGGTTTCCTTCGCAAGTCCTTCAGCTTCACCACACCGCAACTGAGAACTGCGGCCGGTAAATTACGAACTGCATTATTTGTTGCAACAACTTTCTCCTTCGCGCATCCAAGACTTCTGAAAGGAGTCACCCCATGGCAACTACCACTTCAAATCCCGCAGCCCTCACGACCTGGAAACTCGACCCGGCTCACTCCCACGCCGAGTTCAAGGTGAAGCACATGATGATCTCCAACGTGAAAGGCAGCTTCAACGGCCTTTCCGGCATGCTCACCGAGCACCCCACTGACAAGACCCTCTCCAGCATCGAAGCCTCCATCGACGTGAACACGGTCAGCACCGGCGATGCACAACGCGACGCGCATCTCAAGAGCGCCGACTTCTTCGACGCCGCCCAGTTCGGCACCATGACTTTCCGTTCCAGCAAGGTCCAGCCCAATGGCGACGGCGGCTACAACGTCACGGGCGACCTCACGCTCCACGGCCAGACCCGCCAGCAGACCTTTGTTGTCGAGGGTCCTTCGGAGCCGGGCAAAGATCCCTGGGGCAACATCCGCATCGGCCTCTCCGCAACCACCAAGATCAATCGCAAGGACTACGGCCTGAGCTGGAACGCGGCCCTCGAAACCGGCGGCATCCTCGTGGGCGACGACGTGAACATCACGATTGAGGCGCAATTCATAAAGCAGTGACTGAGTTGCCAGTGATCAGTTCTCAGTTTCAGCTCGTGTATTCGTGGTCGGCCCCCAGGCAACAGCGGCACGCATCTTTACGTGCCTCCGAACTAATTTGCCTGGCCACTGCAACTGACAACTGATAACTAAGGATATATCCTGTGCAGCGTGCGCGCGAACGGAATCGTCTCGCGCACGTGCTCCAGCCCGCAGATCCACGCAACCGCGCGCTCGATGCCCATTCCGAATCCAGCGTGCGGCACTGACCCATACCGCCGCAGATCGAGATACCACTGGAAAGCCTCCAGCGGCAGATTGTGGGCCTCAATCCTGCTCTTCAGAAGTTCGTAGCTTGACACACGCTGCGATCCGCCTATCACCTCGCCATAACCTTCCGGCGCGAGCACATCCACACACAGCGCGAAGTTCGAATCCTTCGGGTCGGGCTCCATGTAGAACGCCTTCACCGCAGCCGGATACCGGTGCACCATTACCGGCTTGTCGAACTGCGAGCTCAACCACGTCTCATCCGGCGAGCCAAAGTCATTCCCGTATTCAAACGGTTGCTCCAGCAATCCTTTCGCGTGCGCCTCGTTCAGCATCTTTGCGGCTTCGTCATAGCGCAGCCGCGGAAACGGCGGAGTGATCTGTTTCAACTTCTCTACGTCCCGCCCGATCACTGCAAGTTCAGGCTCGCGATTCTTGATCACGCTCTGCACGATGTGCGAGATGAAGTTCTCCGCCAACTCCATCAGCCCGTCAAGGTCGCAATACGCAACCTCCGGCTCAATCATCCAGAATTCCGTCAGATGCCGCCGCGTCTTCGACTTCTCCGCCCGGAACGTCGGCCCGAAGCTGTACACCTTCCCAAGCGCCAGCGCCGTCGACTCAATATACAACTGACCTGACTGCGTCAGGAACGCGGGATCCCCAAAATAATCCACCGGAAACAGCGTCGAAGTCCCTTCGCAAGCCGCGGGCGTCAGAATCGGCGGATCAGTGCGAATAAAGCCATTGCTATCGAAGTACTCCGATGCCGCCCGCATGATCTCGGCACGAATCCGCAAGATCGCAGACTGCCTAGGCGAGCGCACCCACAGATGCCGCCGCTCCATCAGGAAATCGACGCCATGCTCCTTCGGCGTGATCGGATACGGCTCGCTCTCCGGCACACGCTGCACTACCTCGACGTTCTCCACATCCAGTTCGTACCCGCCCGGCGCGCGCTTGTCTGCTCGCACCTTGCCGGTCACAATCACTGAGGACTCCTGCGTCAGCCCTTTCAGCGCCTCGAAGACCTCGGCCGGCACGCTCTTCACGTGTGCCACGCCCTGCACCGTTCCCGTTCCGTCCCGGAAGATTGGGAACAGCAGCTTCCCGCTCTCGCGCGAGTTATACAGCCACCCGCGGATCATCACCGACTGGCCTTCAAACTTCCCCAGCGTCGCAATCGTCGCGACAGGCGCAGCAGCCTTCGTCGTCTCAGCAGTTCCAGCAATCTCTTCTGACATGTTTTCAGCTTTCTATCGATGAACTCTCTAAGTCCACACTTTGCCCCATCCATTTCGCGGCTTCATCGCGAAATGGATGGGAATCATAGACCTTCTAGAATAAACCTCCATCTCTCCTCATCCACTCGATCACCCTCGCAGCATCCTGCCCCCGTGGTTTATCGTCCATAGACATATGGCGACCACCAAGCCCCAGCCGGCTTCCGCTACCCAGCCCCATCCGACTCCCGAAGCCGAAGAGGTCTTCCGCCGGTGGGTTCGCTTCCTCGATGAAGAGTTCTACCGCCACCGCTCGCCCGAGCGCCGCTCTGAGATCGTGCGCGACCAGCTCCACCAGCTCTACCTCGGCCGCCCGCACGGCACCAAGCCCAACGTCTCCCTCACCAGCGAGCTCCCCGGCAACGTCCTCAGCTTCTCCCTCGACCCCGAGAACGTCACCCTCGACGCCGAATACTTCTCTGACGTCGACCCCGTCGAGTACGCGATTCGCAAGCCCCTGATCTGGTTCTGGAAGATGTTTGACCGCTCTCCCATCGGCCTGAACGTCTGGCTCGGTCTCCGCTTCCGCTGCATGCTCGCCCGCCACATCTTCGACCACATGGGCTCAGGCGTGAAGATCCACCACGGAGTTGACCTCACCTACGGCTACAAGCTCTCTGTGGATGACGGCGCCGTGATTCATCAAGGAGTGCTGCTGCACGATCGTGGCGGCATCAAGATCGGCAAGAATGCCATCATCGGATCCTTCGCCCGCATCTTCTCGCATAGCTACTCAAACGGAAACAAAGAAGAAGACGTGAAGCTCCAGCCCACCACCGTCGGCGACGGAGCCCGCATCGGCAGCCACGAGATCATCATGGGCGGCACCAACATTCCGCCAAACGAGGTTGTCGGCCACTATCCCGCCTTCAAAGTATAGAAACCGCAGGCGTGACTGCTTGTGACGAGCTGGTCCGGCCCGGCCGACCCATCATGCTAACCTGAATTTTCCGTATTAGGGGAGCATCTCCTTGCAGTCTGCTCAGTTTGCAATTGCGGTCTTCGAGTTTGTCCTGCTTATCTTTTCGCTCAGCTTTCATGAGTGCTCTCACGCCTGGACGGCCTCGCGACTTGGCGACCAGACCGCCCGTCTCCAGGGACGCGTCACCCTCAATCCGGTGAATCACATCGACGTGGTCGGCACGTTGATTCTTCCTGCCATCATCATCTTCGGCCCTTTCATCGGGTTTTCCATGTTCAGCGGAGTCCTGATCGGCTGGGCCAAACCTACCCCCGTCATCACTCGCAACTTCTCAAAAATCCGCCGAGACGATAACCTGACAACCCTCGCCGGCCCCGCTTCGAACCTCATCCTCGCCATGGGCGCCATCCTCATTCTTCTCGTCGTTATTCACGCGGTTCCACACGGACGCGAGATCGTCATGTACACCTTTAATGGCGAATTGATCCCGGGCGTCAACTCCTCCGTACAAGCGGTCGTCCTCCTCGGCATTGCTGCCGTTCAGATCAATCTAGCTCTGCTCGTTTTCAACCTCCTCCCCATTCCTCCACTGGACGGCAGTCACCTGCTCCGCAACGTCCTGCCCTACAACGCGGTACAGTCCTATGACCGCATTCCCTTCTGGGTGAGCTGGATGCTGATGATTTTTGTCGGCGGATACATCATGCGCTTGTTCCTGGTGCCCGCCATCTCCGTAGTGGCCATGGTTCTCGCGCGAGGATAGAACACGTTTCAGCCGCTACAATGAACCAAGCCACCCTTTGACCTTTGCGATCAAAACGGCTGACCATCCCGGCATACTTCCGGTTTTAGAAAACAGAAAATGTCTGAATCTGCAGCTACATCCTCTCGGCCGCGTGTTCTAAGCGGCATGCGGCCCACCGGCAAGCTCCATCTGGGCAACTACATGGGCGCCCTCGCCAACTGGGTCAAGCTTCAGGACAGCGGCCAGTACGAGTGCTACTTCTTCATCGCCGACTGGCACGCTCTCACCACCGACTACGCTGACACCTCCAATTTCCTGAGCAACACTCGCGAGGTCATCCTCGACTACCTTGCCGCCGGACTCGATCCCGCAAAGTCCGTCCTCTTCACCCAGAGCCACGTCCCCCAACACGCCGAACTCCACCTGCTCCTCAGCATGATCACCTCCGTCGGCTGGCTCGAGCGCGTTCCCAGCTATAAAGAGCAGCAGGAAAACCTCGTCGGCAAAGACCTCAGCACTTATGGCTTCCTTGGCTATCCGCTTTTGCAGGCCGCAGACATCCTGATGTATCAGCCAAAGTACGTGCCCGTAGGCCAGGACCAGGCTGCTCACGTTGAACTTACCCGCGAGGTCGCCCGCCGGTTCAACAATCTTTATCAGCTCGATGGTCGCGATGTACTGCCGGAGCCGGACGTGCTTCTCACTCCCTCGCCAAAGCTGCCCGGCACCGACGGGCGCAAAATGTCCAAGAGCTATGGCAACACCATCATGCTCACTGACCCCGAGCTCGAGGTCCGCCAGAAGCTCAAGACCATGGTCACTGACCCGGCCCGCATCCGCCGTAAAGATCCAGGCGATCCCGACAAGTGCCCCGTCGGCGATCTCCACAAGGTCTTCTCAACTCCAGAAACCCTCGCCAAGGTCTACGAGGGCTGCCGCTCCGCCGGTATCGGCTGCATCGAGTGCAAAGGCTGGGCTGCAGACGCCCTCGTACAGATCCTCAATCCCATACAGGAGCGACGCGCCAAATACACTCCCGACGAGGTAGAAGATATCCTCGAAGACGGCGCCAATCGCGCACGCAACCGCGCCGAGCAAACCATGTCCGAAGTTCGCACCGCGATGCAGCTCGTGCCCGCGGCAAAGTAAGCTCGTCAGATCACTCCCACACCGAGATTCTGAATTGATAGAAGAGAAGCAAAATCCCGAGAACGAGCCCACCGACATCACGGAGAAGCCGGTTCAGGAGCCCAGCCCCGAGCCCCAGCCCGTCGAGGATCCCGAGCCTGGCCATCGCGGTCCTGTGACTGAGCCCCGACCCGAACCGGAGCCCGACGCTCCCGAACCCAACCCCGAACCACCCCAGGGCGATCCGCCATCGCACGAACCGGGCGTCAGCGCCGCACCGCCCCTCGTCCTCACGTCGAAGTCCGTTCCCGAGAAAGAGCACGCCAAGCCCGCCGCAGCTGCAAGTACGCCAAAGAAGAAGACCGAGGAGAATACCGAGCAATCTCCCTTTTCCGTCACCGTTGGCCAGGTCTACGACGGACCGCTCGATCTCCTGCTCGACCTCATTCGCAAACAGGACATCGACATCTACGACATTCCCATCTCGAAGATCACCGCACAATTCCTCGCCTACGTGGATCAACTCAAATCCACCGATGTCGACGTTGCCGGCGACTTCATCTACACCGCCTCACTCCTCATCCACATCAAGAGCAAGATGCTCCTGCCGCGCGCACCTGCGGGACCGGACGACGCCGGCGAAGATCCGCGCCGCGAACTCGTCGAGCGTCTGCTCGAACACGAGCGCTTCAAGAACGCCGCCCAGATGCTGCAGCAGAAACAGATGCTCGAAGCCGCCACATGGACCAATCCCGGCGTTCGCGAATTCAAAGACGACGCAGCCGCCGAGCCCGAGATTGCTGCCGACACCGTCGACCTTGTTCGCATCTTCCGCGACATTCTCGATCGCGCGCGCAAGCGTCCAACTTTCAACGTGCAGGACGATTCTGTCACCGTCGGTCAGATGATCCAATTCCTCACGCGGCGGCTTTCAATGGAAGACCGCCCCTTGGCGCTGCGCAGACTTCTCGCTCACACCAAATCATCGCGTGCGCTTGTCGCCATGTTCCTGGCTTTGCTCGAGCTCGTCCGCCTACAGGCAATCCTCCTCCGCCAGGATCGCGCCTTCTCAGAAATCTTCATCAAGAAGGGCGCCGGATTCGACTCCGTCGTCAACGAAGGCATCGCTACAGCCACCGACGAATGGCGATAGGTATATTCTCACCGACCTGCTTTCGGTAAAAATCACCGGTCGCCAATATATAACGCAACTAAATGGTTGCATGTCCAGTAACGCAATTCTGCGCCCACTAATTCCGCAGCACTACGCAACCACTCGGTTGCATGAATACAGATCGCGAGAGTCTATATTTCAAGCGCACCTTGAAAACCCCGCAGATTCGCGCCTTTGGCCCCGAAAGTGGTGCACTTACCTTACCGACTAATTTTCGATTCACGAGATTTTAACCTTCGTTTAACCTGATGACGTACATACACTTAACATGAACTTGCATCCCGTCTGCGAGTGGTGCACCGCACGGGATTGCGCCATATCTCATATAGAATCAATAGTGCGGTGACTCGAAGAAGAAGCCGCGCATCAAACAACTGTGGCACGAATACAGTTGTTGGGGTTTTATGCAATCCTTTTTTGATTGTCCCTCCTGCTGCGATCCCAGATCGTTCCATCTCCATTTCCCCCCAAAAAACCATAGAGGCTCCGCGTTGTTCCTCCCCACGCAACGTCGCGAGTCCCTGTCCACTGCGTCGGGAGACATCTGATGGCGGCCACAACCGCAACAGCACTTCCCAGTTCCTCACTACTTGACCGGAAGATCAAGCATCGGCCGAGCAAAAAGGGCATCCTTGCATTCCTCACCGCACTCGCCGCCGGCGTGGTCTATATCGTCTTCCACGTCGCTCACGATCTCAATGCGGTTTCGATCACCAGCTATGCCCCTTACATGATGTTGGGCGTCGCGCTGCTGATCGCTCTCGGTTTCGAATTCGTCAACGGCTTTCACGACACCGCCAACGCCGTTGCCACCGTCATCTACACTCATTCGCTCGAACCAAACGTCGCCGTCGTCTGGTCCGGCATTTGCAATCTCACAGGCGTGCTCCTCTCTTCCGGCACCGTCGCCTTTGCCGTCATTACGCTTCTACCTGTCGAGCTCATCCTTCAGGTAAGCTCCGGCGCAGGATTCTCCATGGTCTTTGCGCTCCTCATCGCCGCCATTCTCTGGAACCTGGGCACGTGGTGGCTTGGCCTGCCCGCCTCGAGCTCGCATACGATGGTCGGCTCCATCATTGGCGTTGGTCTGGCCAATCAACTACTCATGCCCCATTCCGGCACCTCAGGCGTCGACTGGGATCAGTGCATCAAGGTCCTCAAAGCCCTCCTTATCTCACCTCTTATCGGTTTTGTTTTCGCGGGCGTGCTCATCCTGCTCGCTAAGCAGGTCGCGAAATACCCTGGACTGTATGAGGCTCCCAAAGACAACACGCCTCCGCCTTTCCCAATCAGAGCTCTCATGATCGGCACCTGCACAGGTGTCAGCTACTTCCACGGTTCTAACGACGGGCAGAAGGGCATGGGACTCATCATGCTCATCCTCATCGGCACCGTCCCCACCGCCTACGCGCTCAATCATGCGGTAAGCCCCGCACAGGTGCAAAGCTACATCGTCGCTTCAGAGAACGCTGGCGAGATCCTCGAAAAGCGCGTCGAGCCAACCGCGGTACTCACAGCCGACGCACGCCTGACCGTAACCGACTACATACGCACCAAGAAATTGCAGCCCAGCACCGTCCTGGCGCTCCACAACCTGATCGCCGGCACGACCCACGAGATCAGCCTCTACAAGCAGTACAAGTCGGTGCCGCCGCAGGAGCAGGCCAACGTCCGCAACAACATGTACGTCGCCAGCGAAGCGCTCCGCTTGATGTTGAAGGACAAGAATTCGGCTTTCACCGCCGATGAGCGAAAAGCTCTGGAAGGCTACAAATCGAAAGCCGACGACGCCACCAAGTTCATTCCCACATGGGTGAAAGTGGCGGTCGCTCTGGCGCTCGGTCTCGGAACTATGGTGGGCTGGAAGCGCATCGTCGTCACCGTCGGTGAGCGCATCGGAAAAGACCATCTGACCTACGCACAGGGTGCAAGCGCCGGCCTCGTCGCCATGGGCACCATCTTCGCGGCTGACAAGTTCGGATTGCCGGTAAGCACCACGCACATCCTCAGTTCGGGCGTCGCTGGCACTATGGCTGCAAACGGAAGTGGCCTGCGCCTCTCCACGATCCGCAACATTGCTGCCGGATGGGTCTTCACTCTCCCCGCCGCCGCGCTCCTTTCGGGATCGCTCTACTTCCTTTTCCGCCTGTTCTGATCCAGGGCTCGTTCCCAGTCATGAGGCCGCGCGCGAGTGCGGCCTTCCTGCATCATCATCTTGCGTATCCTTCCTGTGGACCTCTCCGGCCCTGTCGTCCAGTACCATACAGAAGGTACTTATTGCTGCATGAGCCTGAAATCCAAGCTGGAAGCCGTCATTTACGCATCTGAGGAGCCCGTCTCGCTCCCTCAACTCGCAACCCTTTTTGGCGCCGAGGCGCTCGAATGGGAAACTGCGAGGAGAGCCGCCGCGGAACTCGCTGTCGCTCAGAAAGCCGCAGCCGATGCAGCCGCCACGTCAGTCGATCCCTCGCAGCCAATCACCACCGAAACTCCGGAGTACCTGGAGATCCGCACCGAAGACGGGACGCTTCTCGAGCAGCCCGGCTTTGCTGTCCTTCCAGCAGCTGAATCTCCGGCCGAGTCCAGTTCCGACCAGCAGCCTGAAATCGGCTCCGAGTCCGGCCCGGCGGCAGAGACCGCAGAGATCGGGATGGTCGCGAACGCCGAAGAGACCCCGACCGAAGCCGCCTCACCCCTTTTGCCCGAGACCGCCCCCAACGAATTTGTCGTGCCGCAAACGCCCTTCGATCCCGAAGCCGAAGCCAAACGCATCGCCCGTCAGCGCGACCGCGACATCAAGGCCGTCCTTCGCCAGCTCATCGAGGAGCTCATCGCCGATTACGCCAACGACGACCGGGGCATCGAGATCCGCGAGATTGCCGGGGGCTATCGCATGGCCACCAAGCCAGAGTGCCACGATGCCGTCCGCATGTTCATTAAGAGCCTCAAACCGCCTTTGAAGCTCTCGCTTCCCGCTCTAGAAACGCTGGCCGTGATCGCCTACAAACAGCCTGTCACTGCACCCGAAGTCAACGAGATTCGTGGCGTCGACTCCTCCGGTGTCTTCGGCTCTCTCCTCGCACGCAAGCTCATCACTACGGCCGGCCGCAAACAGGTCATCGGCCGGCCAATCCTCTACAAGACCACCAAAGAATTCCTCATGCGCTTCGGCCTGAAAGACGTCAACGAACTCCCCTCCATGGACGAGTTCGAAAAAATGGCCAGCGAACTCGAAGAAGCAGATCCCGCTCCCATCACCGATGCCGAAGCCGCAGACGCCGAGTACGAAGCCGAAGGTAATAACGGGCCCGAACTGGACGAGAACGCCTCGGAGGAACCGGACAACGACTCGCCTCCGCAGTCCGAGGCTTCCGCGCCCACTCTGGAGCCGGCAACCGAATCCAATAGCCAGACAGAGCCGGCCGAATAGGCCGGTTTTCTGCACAAGGCCGCGCCTCGCCGGTCTCAAAGCAGGCAGAACCGAGATCTCCTGATGACCGACAAACTACAGCCGGATCAGCCCGAAGCCGACCGCCCCGAACTCGAAGACCCTCTCAATACCGCTCTCGAGTCCGACGCAGCAGTTGACGTAGAAGCAGAGTCCGCAGCCGCAGCGAGCGACACCTTCGAACAGTCAGGCGACGAACTTCCCGAAGCCGACCTTGACATATCCGAAATCTCCGACGAAGGCGACAAAGAACCAGACCCCGAGCCGCAGCTCGAGCGGCTCCAAAAGATCCTCGCCAAATCTGGCATTGCCAGCCGTCGACACGCCGAAGAACTCATCACCTCCGGCCGCGTGCAGGTCAACGGCAAAGTGATCACCGAAATGGGCAGCAAGGCCGACCCCGCTCGCGACCACATCCGCGTCGACGGCAAGCTTCTCCAAGGCTCCGAGCGCCACCGTTATTTCATGCTCAACAAGCCCAAAGGATACGTGACCACCGTCAGCGACCCCGAAGGCCGACCCACCATCATGGAGTTCTTCTCCAAGACTCGCGAGCGCCTCTACCCCGTCGGCCGTCTCGACTACCTCAGCGAGGGTCTCCTGCTCGTCACCAACGACGGCGAACTCGCCAACAAGCTCACCCGCGCGGCTTCAAACGTAGAGAAAACTTACCTGGTCAAAATCAGCGGCGAGCCGAGTGAAGAAGCTCTCGAACGTCTGCGCCAGGGAGTTGGAATCGCGAAAGGCAAAGCCGGATCCGACCGCGTGCAAACCGCCCCGGCCGAAATCCGCCCATTCCGGCCCGGCAAACCAGCTGGCAAAAAAGGCCCTTCTTCGCGCCCAGTGGATAATCCCTGGTACGAAGTTGTCCTGATCGAAGGGCGTAATCGCGAACTACGCAAGATGTTTGAGGAGATCGGCCACCACGTCGAAAAGATTCGCCGTGTCGGCTACGGCCCGCTCGTCCTCGATCTCGAACCCGGAAAGATCCGCGAGCTCGAGCCTGAAGAGGTTGAAAACCTCCGCAAAGCCGCGGAGGGCAAGTACCGCAAACCGAAATCACGCGAACCACGCACTCGCGAATTCAAGCCGCGCTCTGATCGCCCAACGTCGAAGCCCCGCTGGAACGAGAACCGACCCGGAGCTGAACGACCGCGCAGCGCCGGGGTCAGGCGCGAGTTCGGCGCCAGAGAAGAACGCCGGCCGTTCCGCAGCAACGAGCGCGGCCCCCAACAGCGGCCTCAATCCTTCGGCACTCGCCGTCCCGAACGCGACCAGTTCCCCCGCGAACCAAGACGCGAATCTGGTCGTGGCGAGCCTCGTCGCGAATTCCGGCCAGGCGGCTCTCGCCCCAATCCCCGCTTCGCAGAAGATCGCCCGCAGCGCCCGGCTCGCCCCGATCAGAGCGGCGGCAGCGCCCGTCCCCCATTCCGTGGCAGGCCCGAAAATCGCAAAGTTTTCGGTGATCGTCCCCAGCGCCCGTTCCAGCGAGAAGGCCAGCCCAAAAGCTTTGCCTCTCGCCCTCCTCGTCGTGCGGCCCCGCCGTCCTTCAAAACAGAGCGTCCGGAGGGTCGCCGTTTCGACAGCGCATCTCCAGAGCGCTCAGCCACGTCCCGGCCCTTCCGGCCGGAGCGCTCGAGCGACCGCCTCACTCGTCGTGACGATCGGCCCCGCTTCGATCGCCCTCGCTCCGGAGAGGAACGCCCTCAGAGCCGTCCCCCACGTCCAGACCGCAATGATCGGCCCACCCTGGATATTCGGCCCGTTGACGATCGTGATAGCCGCGAGCGTGACGAGAAGCGCCCATCGCGCAGCGGTCGTCCACCATTCCGCGATAATCCGCGCCCCAATCAGCGAACCTTTGAGCGCCCCCGCAGAGAGGCCCCTAGCGGTCAAAAGAGTGAAACCCGGCCGGAGCGTCCGAGTCGCCCAGCCGCAGGCCAGCGCTCGTCCAGCTCTCGCCCAGCTGGCAGTTTCAAAGGCGGCAAGCGCCCCACGCCTGGCGGCAAGCGCAGCGCCCCTGGCGGCGACAAGCCAGGCAGCGCTCGCTCCAGCAGCGGACGCCGCCCAGGCGGCAATCGCCCAAAACGCAAGCCATAGCCAGCCATTGCTTCGCGGCATCGCAAGATGTCCGCGAAGCGTCGCAACCTCTAATCCCTAATCCCTAATCCCTAATCCCTGTCTCCCCAGCACCATCCCCGGCTCCGCCGTCAGCTCCGCAGTCGCAAATTCTCCCGACACAAGCCTTGGCCACGCCGCCGCCGCAATCATCGCAGCGTTGTCGGTAGAGAGAGCGAGTGTAGGGAAAGCCACCCGGGCGCCCCTTCGAACCGCCTCTGCTGTAAACCGCTCCCGTAGCTCCCGATTCGCCGCCACTCCCCCGGTCACAAGGATCCGCTCAGCATCCACCGCCTCCGCCGCTGCAAACGTCTTCCGCAGCAGGTCGCCGACGACGGCATTCTGAAAGCTCGCGATCAGGTCCAGCGTTCCCTGTGGGCACAGATCCAGCGCCTCCTCCTTCGTCTTCGGAGGCCGCCCCGCCACCAGCATTCGCGGCACCCGCGCGGCTGCCTCTTTCCTTAGCCCGTGCAACTCCACGTACCGCAGCACCGCCGTCTTGATCCCCGAAAATGAGAACAGAAAGTGCTGATCGAGTTCCGCAATCGGAGCCGTCGTCGCGCCCTTGGTCCGGGGAGCCTTCCCTCCCAGATGCGCCTTTGTCTTGATCTGCGCAAACGTAAACGGCACCGCCTTCGGGTCTCCGAACCGAGCCAGCCCGTCAATCCACGGTCCGCCCGGATAGCCCAATCCCAGGAGCTTCGCTACCTTGTCGTACGCTTCCCCCGCCGCATCGTCGAGCGTCCGCCCAATCAGCGAATACTTCCAAGTCGCGTCTACCGCCTCAGCCAGGTAGAGATGCGTGTGCCCCCCAGAAACCACCAGCGCCAGTGCCCTCTCGGAATCAACCACGTCGGGTGCCCCACGTCTCGACTCTGAGACGTGGGATTCTCGCTCCTGCAGCAACACCGCATGGATATGCCCCTCCAGGTGATTCACCGCAATCAGCGGCAATCCCTGCGCAAACGCCAGCGCTTTAGTGTATGTAATTCCAACCAGCAGCGCCCCCGCGAGTCCTGGCCCAGAAGTCACCGCAATCGCATCCAGATCGTCGAGTCCAACCCCAGCCTCCACCAGCGCCGCACGCACCACCGGCACAATAGCCCTCAGATGCTCCCGGCTCGCCAACTCCGGCACCACCCCGCCATAACGCAGGTGCGTCGCAATCTGCGACGCCACCACCGACGACAGCGTTCTCGCCCCGCGCTCCACAACGGCCGCAGCCGTCTCGTCGCAAGACGATTCAATGCCGAGAATGAGCCCACTCCCCATATCCTCAAGTCTAATGGGGCCACCGCTGTCCCACCGCCAACCCGCGCGGGCGAACTATCCTCGAACTGAGCGATGCCCTCATCACCGCAATTCGAAGCCGCCGTCGACATCATCCGAACACTGCGTTCCGAAGGCTACGAAGCTTACCTGGCCGGCGGTTGCGTTCGCGACCTCCTTCTCGGCCACGACCCGCAGGACTACGATGTCGCCACCTCAGCCACTCCCGACATCGTCCTCGACATGTTCCCGCGTACCTTTGCTGTCGGCGCCCACTTCGGCGTAGTCCTCGTCGACTCAAGCATCGACCCCGATTGCGAAGACGGCTCTGTCGCCGAGCGCTGCGTCACCGAAGTCGCCACGTTCCGCACCGACGGCGTCTACTCCGATGGCCGCCATCCCAATGAGGTCCGCTACACCAAAACCGCCGCCGAAGACGTGCAGCGCCGCGACTTCACCATCAACGGCCTCCTTCTCGAACCGACCCATCTCGTCGATGCCTCACCCGACCAACAAGTACCCGCCGTCCGCGCAGGACTGCTCGATTACGTCGGCGGCCTCGCCGATCTGGATGCCCGCATCATCCGCGCCATCGGGCGCCCTGAAAAGCGCTTCGAAGAAGACCAGCTTCGCCTCTTGCGCGCCGTCCGCTTCGCCGCACGCTTCGGATTCGAGATCGAACCCGCGACTCTCGCCGCCATGCGCAAGCTCGCCGCGCGCATCCACGCTGTCAGCCGCGAACGCATCCGCGAAGAGCTGACGAAGATGCTCACGGAAGGGCACGCACGGCGTGCCTTCGAGCTGTTCGATGAAACTGACCTTCTCGTCCAGGTGCTCCCCGAAGTCTCGAGAATGAAGGGCGTTCAGCAGCCTCCGCAATTCCATCCCGAAGGCGACGTCTTTGTGCACACCCTCATGTTGCTCGAACAGCTCGAGCCCGGATGCCCCATGACCCTCGCCTGGGGCGCGCTTCTTCACGACGTCGGCAAGCCCCCTACCTACCGCGAAGCTCCCGATCGCATTCGTTTCGACGGCCACGTCGAGGTTGGCGTCGCCATCGCAGCCGACATTTGTCGCCGCTTCCGCTTCTCCAACGATGAGACCCGCCAGATCCTAGCCCTCGTCGATAACCACATGCGCTTCGCCGACGCGCCGCGCATGAAAGCCTCAACCCTCAAGCGCTTCTTCCGCCTCGACAACTTCCCCGAGCACCTAGCCCTGCATCGCATGGACTGCATGGCCGCGCATCGCAACCTCGACATCTACAACTTCGTCCGCGAGCGCTACGAATCCATCCCCGAGCTGGAGGTCCGGCCCACGCCGCTCCTCACCGGCCGCGAACTGATCGCCGCCGGCTACCAGCCCGGTCCAGCATTCAAGCAGATTCTGCAAACCATCGAAGACGCTCAACTCGAATGCGCCATCTCAACGCCCGATCAGGCCATGTCGCTCGTGCGGGAAAGATTTGGTCCGGCGTGACTCACCAGGAAGCGCTTCTCCGAAGAATCGTTTTGAGGATTCCCACAAGTCTCCAACCAACCCTCCGGCTCAGGCAGATCGTGCAGATCGACCTCTTCGCTCTCAAGAAAAGAGTCGAAGAGAACTCCATACAAACCTCGCCGACCTGACAGCCGCTTATGCCGCGTCCGCAGAAAGCCAAAACGGAATGGCGACTGCCTCTCCACCTCTGCCAGAAAGCCGCGCGTGAAGTACTCGGGACACCGCGCCACTGCCATCAGGATCAGAGATCGCCAGCTCATCCGCAGCAACTCCTTCAGCGCAGCATCACCATGCGGCAGAGCATCCACCTGGTCCGCAACCCGCATGCTGAACGCCAGGAGCTGCCGCACTACGCCGTCCAGCGACATCCTGCTTCTCGCAGCCAGAGTGAACAGCGTAGCCGAACCCTGTTTCAGATCCTCGTTCACATCCTGTAAATCATCACCGAGCTGCAGCAGCACTCCCCAGTTGAACGCAAACCTCGCCTCGTCCTCCGTCAGAGAACCGTGGCACAGGCAAGCGTCCGCCAGCACCGACGTCCCACCCTTGCCGCAACTCAACCGCAGGACGTCCGCCTCCGTCAGCAAGCTGCTTCGCTTCTGTTGCGCGATGCTGTCTTCCTGCGCCTGATGAATCGCAAGCAGGCTTTCGTACACGCGCGGAAACTGCCATCGCGGATACTGCAACTCGATCAATCTCACCATCGCCCACACAGCTGCTTCGTGCCCGCCCCGGGGAGCAACCGCCAACCCACACAGCCTGTCCCGAAATCGCCCGCTGAATTCCAGCTTGCGCTCCTTCGCGATCTTTCCGTCATCAAGATAGTTGTCGCTGTAGGGATACAGCAGGCTGTAGCCGATGATCGCCGGAGTCATCCGCACACGGTCCCCAACCAGCGGCTGAATCCCGCATACCGTCCACGCATTCCGGCACGCCTGCAGAACATCTGCCATCGGCAGCTCTGGATCGAAGCGCCTCGCCCATTGCGCAAATTGCGTTCCGATTGGAATGAAGGAGTCCGTGAGCATATGCACGGCCTCATCTCCGAGACCGAGCGCCACGGTTGCGAACCGCGGAAACACGTCGATCACCCGCCGCTGCGCCTCAGCCCGCTGCCGCCCGCCGCGCCGCGCGTACTTCGCTTCTCTCTCCACGTTTTCGAGAGCCTCATCGTAAGCTGCCTCTCGTCGATGCTGCTCGTCCGGGCAGAACCGCGGCCCAAGCTCGATGCTCTCTCCGGCGCACGCGCTCCACTCCGCAGTTGCGGCAGTAACTCGCCACTCCATCCACGCCCGATTGAACCAACGCTCCATGCTGACCACAACTACGCAAACCGCCGTACAGCGGTTCCAGTAACTCCCGGCACTCCTCACGCCCAAAGAATTGCTTAGATTTGCAGGACTTTCGTGCCATATTGACCCCATGCACGTCACCTGCAAGACCAACCAGGAACTCTTGGTAGTAGACGGCAGTATCTGGCTCTCTGTGTTCTTCCTCTGCGCTGCTGCCTTCATCGCCGTCATGAGTGTCACTCACAACATGCGCAACTGGTGGGTTTCAGCGGGCCTCCTGGCTCTCTTTGCATTCATTACCTGGCGCCGGGAGACCGTCTCATTCGATGTCGCCAGCCAGCATGTGCATTGGGTCCGGCGCCGCGCATTCAAGCTCGCCAGTGGGACGGTCGCATTCAGCGATATACAGGGCATTACCATTGAATCGATGAGCGGCAATCACAGCGCGCTAAGTTATCGGCTCACGATCCTCACGACGGACAAACCGGTTCCCATGTCGGACGGATACGGCGGAGGACAGGCCCACTACGAAGTGCTACGGAAACAGATTCTTGAATTCCTGGGGATGGACAAGACTGCATTTCCCGGCCCCGACGATGAAGCCTCCATCCGCGCGCTTCTTCTTCAAGGCCGCAAGATCGATGCGGTCGAGTTTGCGCGTACAAATTATCAGCTCGATCTCACAGAAGCTGTAGACCGAGTCAACGAGATCGATGCAATGACGAAGACAGCGCAATAGCAGCCTTGGTGTGACTCTCACAGCAGATTTACGGGCGGCAGCTTGGGCGACAATGAGGTAGTGTCAACAGGCAGGCTGGAGTTCGACGTCATCATTCTCGGCGCAGGTGCCGCCGGCCTCATGTGCGCGTCCGTCGCAGGTCAGCGAAACAAACACGCCCTCGTCCTGGAACACAATCCGCAACCCGGCCGCAAAATCCTCATCTCCGGTGGCGGCCGATGCAACTTCACCAACATCCACACCACACCTGAGAACTTCATCTCCGCGAACCCGCACTTCGCCAAATCAGCCCTCGCTCTCTACCAGCCTCAGCACTTCCTCGAACTCGTCGAGCGCTATGGAATCCAATGGCATGAGAAGACGCTCGGCCAGCTCTTCTGCGACAGCTCCTCCCGTCAGATTCTCGACATGCTCCTCGCCGAGTGCGAGCGCGGCCGCGTCGAAATCCAACTTAACGCGCGTAACATCTCCGTCGAGCACACCGCTGGAGAATTCCGCATCGCCTCCACTGCCGGTGAGTGCAAATCTGCCTCACTCGTCATCGCCACCGGCGGCCTCTCCATCCCTAAATTGGGCGCAACCGGATTCGCCTACGATCTCGCGCGCCGGTTCGGACTGAAGATCATCGAGCCCCGGCCTGCTCTCGTTCCTCTTCTCCTCGGCGGAACCGAAAAAGGCTGGACTGAACTCACCGGTGTCTCTGCCGACGTGACCGCGACTGCTGCTCGCGGCCCCGCCTTCCGCGAGAAGCTGCTCTTCACGCATCGCGGCCTCAGCGGACCAGCCATCCTCCAAGCCTCTTCCTACCTGCAGTCGGGAGAGCCCATCGAAATCGACTTCGCCCCCGATG
>Ga0105240_10002053_pt1 | contig 33032 bp, 35 predicted proteins | sample KBSC54metaG_FD_80426 | JGI IMG/M metagenome (GOLD analysis project Ga0105240, IMG submission 80426) | Corn rhizosphere microbial communities from Kellogg Biological Station, Michigan, USA - KBS C5-4 metaG | ecosystem: Host-associated > Plants > Roots > Rhizosphere > Soil | place: Michigan, USA... | reverse complement strand
GCGAATACGAGCCCCATACACTTGGAGTTGCTTTCCGGTCATTGTTCTTGTTCTCACTTTCACTCCTTTCTAGATTAGAAAGTATGAGACGAAGTGTCCAAGATGTATGGGAGCCGGATACTCCAGCCCCTTACACTATTGTAAAAACAGGCATTTTATGGTATAATTAATATGTCAGAACGCAAAACGCATCTGGCTCCTCGACTTTAGGAAGGTGGCTATGAAACGCCCTGCAGTCCTGTTCCTTGACAACACCAGTGCGGACAACCTGGCTATGGCTCTGGCGGCGACGCGTCCTTCCTCCTTGCTGGATGTGAAGGCGATTTTCGTCACCGGCCGTGCCGCGCACACCGACCCCAACGCGTCGATCGAGGAGCGGGACGAGGCCTACTCGACCTATATCCACGTTCTCAACACGCTGCGGATGGCGGAGTTCATGCGCAGCGCCGGACGCACGGTTCCGGTGTTCATGGGTGAAGAGGTCGGCCGGACGCAGCTGCGGACGGTGGTTCCTCACGGCAAGCACGCCAACGAGGAGATCTACGACCTGTGGAGCGCCCGGGAAACCAGCAAGTTCGACGGCGACTTCGCCGCCGGACTGCAGTTCCTCTCACAGTACGAGGGCGAGAAGCTCCTCGTGCTAGTGGGCGGTCCGCTCACGGAAGTGGCGCTGATCCAGCGCTACAGGCCCGACCTCGCGGTCAAGTTCGGCATGATGTTCGTCCAAGCGGGCGACTTCGCCGAAGACGAGTCCACCAATCTCCTCGGAGGGAAGGGCAACTCGTTCAACGGCGCGTGCGACGCGAAGGCGCTGCACGACGTGCTGGAAGGTCACGATGGGGAGATCATCCTCCTTCCGTCGAATATGACCAAGCAGGTCGAGCTCGGCTTCGTTACGCCCGACGACATCGCGTCCCTGGGGGTCTACCAGCGGCTCGCAGAGGTCTACCGGGTGCACTACGAACACTCCGCCAAGAGGCGGGGCACCTCGCTGTACATCCACGACCTCGGGCTCGTCATGCTGGCGGAACAGTACCTCCAGGGCGACCAGGGCTTCCCATATCGGTACGAACCGGTGGAGATCCTGGACGTGCCCTACGAGGCGCCCGGAGCTGGTGAGCAGGAACGCCGTGGTACGATCGTGATCGGACCAGCCAAAGCCGGCAATCGCTTCACGGTCGTGTGGCAGGACACCGACGGGTACCGCGGCCGTGTGGCCACGTACCTGCAGAGTTGAGGAAAGGCTCTCTCGCATCACCCTTTGGGTGAGCGGGGGAGCCTTTTTCCTATGCAGTTTTTTTCGTTTGTGATTGCCGTACTTAAACTTTATTCTACAGGCTCAATTATGAAGACGTTCTTGCGATGATATGTGAAACCCAATTCCTCTAATTTTCGAGCGAGCTGTATGAAATCTACTATCAAGGGGTTCCAAGCGTGAGACTCAAGCCCAGCCATGAAATTATACAGAGGTAGAAAACACGCAATATTGCGTGTTTTCTTTTTTCTACTAAATTCACATCTGTTAATCGGGGTTCGAATCCCTTAAGCCGATTTGTTACTACGGTACTCAAGAATAACTTAAGCATAGTATACTAAGAGCAACATGGATGATGATTCTCTTCGTAAACAAGCCTTGCAATGGGTACGGGATAATAAGGCCGCACTTTTTAATGAGGTGATTGCTGAGAGTAGCTATTTGCCTGAAACAGACGAATACCCTCCGGCCGCATCTTTTATGGCTGGTACACCTGGTGCAGGCAAAACAGAAGTTTCCAAGCGTTTCTTGGAGAAATTTACAGCTACGCCAATACGAATCGATGCAGACGATTTTCGCCGCAAAATACCTGGCTACAACGGATCCAACTCCCATATCATTCAGCCGGCTGCCGCACTTGCGGTCGATAAGGTGCTTGAAAAAGTATTTGAGAAGAAGTATTCTTTTATGCTTGATGGTACATTTGCCATTGGAAAAGCGGTCGAGAATCTTAAGCGTGCGAATAGGCGTAACTATACGCTGCAGATATTCTTTGTATATCAAGACCCGTTGCAAGCATGGGAGTTTACAAAGATTCGGGAAAAGGCGGAGGGTAGGTATGTTCCCAAAGAAGCATTCATAAATTCATACTTTGCTGCACGAGAGAATGTACTAAAAGCAAAACAGCTTTTTGGCGATCAACTTACGCTTTTCATGATAGTTAAGGATTACATGAATGGAACCGAGACTATTCACGATGATGTTAGCAATATTGACCAATATTTACCAAAAGTATATAATAGAGAACAACTAGAGGAGATCATCCTATGATAAAGCGACTACTTTCACACATGCGTTCACGCCAAAATGTACCACGAGTCTATTCTCGTGTTGTTTCAAATGAAAAAGACCGCAAGACAGTCATTAAACTGCTCCGCCAGGCTGCTCAAGAAGCAAACGCCGACCAAAAGAAACTTGTACAGTCTGCGAAGTAAGCAATCATGTCTTTGTCAGTAGATCAACTGAGCTAATCTTTGGACAACAACGCACCCATTGCACGTTGATATGTATCGGGGTCAAGCTCTGCCCATATATCACTTCTTCCCGCTATTAGAAAGTCACGAAACTTGATAATTCATAGCACCTCCTACTATGATGAAGGCCTTGAGAATATCTTCCAAATGGAGATTCGCTATCGAAATCTAAGGGAGGACCCGAAAAAAACGGATATGGCAACTCAAATGGTCAAGGAAGTTAATAGACAATACAAAGTTTATGAACAAGATAAGCTTGTGGATTTATATACAAATGATGCCATCCTTACGAAGGTAATGGTAGAATTTTTAGATGCCTTATACATTAAGCACAAAGAGATTGTTAATCAAAATAAAGACTATGTTGGAAAATACGGTAAGATAAATCCGCGCGAAAAGAAAAGAAAATCTATTCGTCAGGAATCACAACTCGTATCCGCAATAGATATGGATACGTTAATGAAAGCAGTTAAAGGTTAAGCAGAGTCTATCACACTCCATCTTATAGACGCCGCGTATCCTGTATAATGCAAACATGAATATCTACATCTCTCACTGCGGTGGCAACTATGATTACGCAAACGAGCTGTACAAGCCGATTAAAGAATCGGGACTTGCAGAAGTACATCACTTCTTTCTGCCTCATGAACCACAAAACATTGATACGGATGCGGTGACCGAACTAAAGCATACAGACATACTTGTTGCCGAAGCATCTTTCCCATCGACCGGACAAGGTATTGAACTTGCTCAAGCAAAGGCTGCGGGTGTACCTATCGTTTGCTTCTATAGAAATGGCGCTAAAACATCAAGTTCATTGCGTTTCGTGACAGATAGAATAATTGAATACGCAGACGTATCCGACCTATTCGTTAAGCTTCAGGCCGAGATCAATAAGCTTGCCATGCATGGTAAGTAGGCTGAGCGAAATGGTGTTCCAATCTCGGGACACTAGACCAGCCATGAAAATGACACAAGCGCAAGTTGGTGTCATTTTCTATTCGCGAGTCCAGCGTTTTTTTATCCGGCAAGTCTGTAGGTATCAATGATACTAAAATCTTGCATTGGTTCGCGTCGAGTCTCCACTAAACGGAATTCATTAATATGCTGAGTGAGATCTAAGGGATTATTGCGGGCATATTCTTCCAGCGTTGCTAGATCTATTTCTTGCGCAACGAAACGCGCAAGTGAGCTATGTACAATAGTAGGTGGACCAAGTTTGGCCGAGATGAGCTTGAATTTTCAGTGACAGATATGCTTGAGGAGGCCGGACTAATCGATGTGGCTGCAAGGCTGGGAAATACCACAGTCACTGTACCGAGCGCTTTTAATAAAGACAAGAATCATGAAGTACCGCTGCGACTTGATTATGCGTTTGCATCGCAACCAGCGATGAGCAATATTAAGGGTATCGAAGTAATTAAAAAACGGTGTAACAGATGCTATCTCGGATCACTATCCGATTTTAGTTTCTCTAGCTTTCGTCCAACCAGAATAAAATCAGCGTATGATATGGCATTTCTGACGCCGAAGAGTTCAATTTCGCACAATAAAAAGTGGGCCGAGGTCCGATACTCTGCTTGCGTCAATCCAACTATGCTAAAATTAGGAATAATGGCATCGAAACAATCTATGAATAAAAAAGCTCATCAACCTGCTCTCCAGATGCTTAAGCTGGGCATCATGATTGGTACCTGGAAAATGAGCGGACGCAACCTCTCCACTGGAGAAGAACTACATGGCCAAACAACTTTCTCGTGGCTGGGCGGAAATTCTTTTATGATCAAGCAAGTAGAAGTGGACAGCCTTCGCGGACTAGAGGTCATTGGTTACAATAGCTCAATAGATCGCTGCACCTCTTTCTATTTTGACAGTCGAGGGAGAGCTCTCACATTTGCCTATGATGTTGACGTCACGTCTATTACAGTAACGCCCACCGGTTCAGTAGCAGATGTAAGTAGTGTTCAGCTAGACGTACCTCCGGACGTAGCTCCAGCTTTTAAGGGTACGTTTAGTGCTGACGGCAATACTATAACTGGCCCCTGGAAGGGCAGTGGTGGCACAAGCTTTGAAGCCGTTATGAGAAGGGTGAAGTAAGCGGGTCAATTTGGTTTATTGATTACAATCAATCACTATGACGACCTGAGCGGTAGCGTCATTGCCCCAAACAAAGAAAACTGGCCGCAAGGCCACCCTTCGAGACAGCGAAGTCGTGACTATCTTAGTATTCAATCTTGTCACCGTCCAGCAACAGACCCTGCGCCAGATCTACGACTGGTTGGTCAATACCACAGCTCAGACTTTCCGACCTTACCAAACTACCAGAACTTCGTGGCCCACTGTCAACTGCGCGTTGCCATTGCTCAACGGATTGCTGTGTAATCTGTTAGAGAGCGAAGCGCAGCTTCGCTTCATGGATGTCACCATGCTGCCCGTCTGCAAACTTGTACGTCGTCGCTGGCACCGGGTCGCTCGGGGTTACGCACCTACCGGCCACAACTGGCAAGGCGAACACTATGGCTTCAAACTCCATGCATCCGTCGACAACGACGGACGACTATGCGCTGCTGTCTTTTCGAGTGCAAATATTCATGACAACCGGGCCATCCCGTACCTCGTTAATTGCCATACCCGTATCGCCGTGGGCGATACGGGCTACCGAAGTATGCCACTGCACAAAAAGGTACGACGTACCTTTGGTACGCATATCCTGACGCCGCCCCACTACAAGCAACAAAAACAAGTCATGACTGAAAGCCAAAGAAAACTCCTTCGGCGCAGACCGAAGATTGAGACAGTCTTTGACTATCTCAAGGAACATCTCCATCCCGTCACTTCGTTTCCGAGGTCAGTGCACGGCTACGCCGTGCACTACACGAGAACATTACTGGCTTACCAGCTACTGCAGATGGGGTGGTGAGGTTTCGAGATTCAGATTTCTCTGAAGAATAAGGCAAGAGCGGAGATTATAACCGGTTCTCCTGACCTCTAGTCAGAGAAACTATAAAGACGGCTATTGTAAAGTAAATAATACATGTTATAATATTGAGCATCCATAGGTAGACCGGAACAATAGTATAGATATCTAATCTGTCGCAAGATTCAGGAGAAGTCTATGAGCACCATACTTGGCATTGACGATCTTCGTCTCATGCCGTGGGTCACGGAAATTGCACGAACCAGTCGCGCAGGCATCAAGATGCTTGAGCGTTACCGCGGTACCCGTATCGATGAGCTCTGGCTGGATCACGATTTGGGTGGCGACGACACGATCATGAGTGTCGTGGCGGTGCTTGAGGAAGCCGCTTTTAACGGAACACCGTTCGATGTCGGCTCAATCTTCATCCATAGCTCGAATCCCAGTGGTGCCGAGAACGTTCTACGAGCATTACTGCGATGGGGCTACAATGCACGACGTGTCTCTGCACCTAAAACAGGGACTATCGAATAAGCCATGTATATACCTAACCCCACCTTTGGAGGTATGCCTACTATCACCCCGCCGCACCTGGCGGGGTTTACAATTGGATAAAACACCAGAGTTCGAACTTCGGACTCTTTTTATTTTAGTATCTGTTATTATGGTTCGAATCTCTTCTTTCTTTCATATCCTTTATATTTGCTATGAAATATTCGAATACATGATTTTTATATAAAAACTACATAAAACTGTGCAGCCGTAAGGTCATAGTCAGTGCTATTACTCTGCTATACTTTAGATATGCAACAATCCCCTGAGCATTGCGTTTTTGTTATATACACAAAAAACTTCGGTCAAGTACTTGTAGGTGAGTATTCTTATAATGGTCAACCTCAGACAGTAGCATTGCCAAGATTTACCATCACATCAGATCAAAGTGAGCTATTAGAGGATGCGAAAAAATTTGTCCTATTACAGCTGGGTATTAGCTTAGAATCTATTACACCGATTAAGCGTCTTTATGCACAAGATAGGCAACTTAGGATTTTTACGGCGACTCTTACAACTGATGAGCTACCTACAATAAAAAAATCATCAGAAATACAATATAGCTTTGAAGACATTAAGCGTGCTCTTGATCTTCTTAATATGGACGATCAATCTGCTGACCAAGAGGTTATTAGACGCACGATGCCTTTGTTTCGCTTGGAATTTTCAGATGAGAATGGCGACGGGATACTTTCCGTGGTCGCCGGCTGGTCTTTAGGGGACTATCCAGATCTTATAAACCTTGCAACTAGCTCTGACGAAGGGGATGCACCACTAGATTTTATCGGAGCGCTAATCAATCTTTCCACTAAAGGCTATGCCACGATAAGGTTTGACCCAGAAGGACTAATCAGCACCATGATCCTCCTGCGCTCCAATGATAATGTTCATATGATTATCTACACGGACACGCCTGGCGACGACCATCGTTATGATGAAGATGTAAAAGCGGTAGTTTGCATTGACACATACGTCCCATACGATCTATTTATGATGGAGTCGATGAGGGCACTACGTCAATATGTGGACGAACTAGATACGCGTCAATGGAGGCATGAATATGGCAAGGAAATCAGCGAGGCGCTAGCTAAAATTCGGCTTTGAGTTGGCGCCTCGCTTTAATAACGCCTCAACTTCGATCGTATTTGTACTGATCTGGCGTTGTGCCGTCGCCACTAGCCAAATGGAAGTTACAGCTTAGATCTTTTCGCCTGGCTGGCGTCTTCGACAAGGGGGCTTGGATTGGCTTTTGATCCGCCCTTGGCCTTAAGCGCTTGCTGAAAATCATACGTGAGATGACTGCGGAGTTGGTCGCGGGTTAATTTGCGTAGAGGTTCTGTTGTTACGAGATAATTTTCAATTTCTAGGTATACATCTACTAATGTCGATTTTTCCTCGGCCGTCAACTGCACGCCAGCTTTCATATTTGAGGTAATGACGCGCATTTTATCCAAGGTCAAGTCGATGGCGGCTGGTGTGGACACAAGGCTTGCCGCATAGGTAACTGCGTCGGTAAAAGTGCCATTTGCCTCTACCTCAATGGTTCGGTCCCCGTAGTAGAACAATTGGCCAGCGCGCAGCAAAAATGTCATCATGAGTAAATACGGCCACAAGGCAACTCCGTAGCCGGTATACCAACCCAGTCCATCGGGCCACAGCGTATCAACGAGTATCTCGTGTAAACCGGCGATAGTGGTGAGCGCCAAACTGGCAGCAAGTGCGTTCATGGCGCGGATATAGCTTTGGCCAATAAGCGAGCGAATGTGCAGGGCTACTACCATAGCAGCAAAACTGAACGCAATACTCCAGGCAACCAACTGCGCGATGCCGGCCGGCGCTCCGGGGACAGGTGTTATGGCAATCGCTGCTGCAACGGCGAGTCCCAATCCAAACCACAGAGAAGTCCATAAGAAACGTATAGATAGCAGCTTAGCAAAACGTCGTACGCCTATATACACGATGAGCGTGGCTGAGAAATAAAACAGCGCGGATATGGCACCGAGCCAATCAGCCGTAACATTAAATGCTAACACAACAGAGAATATAAGCACTGGTACTGAAACCATGAATGTCCCGATGGCAATTAGGGTATGGGCAGCTCGCAAGCCTGGCTTAAAATCCTTGAGGCTTGCAAAGAAGAACCAACTGGCAGCTATTTGAATAAGGCACATGGCGATACTGAGCCCTAGTCGTAACTCCTCTGGCCGGAATGTTTCGCTGCCAGGATGCATAAGAGAAACACCGGCCACAACGCCTATAGCGGCTAACAAAATAAGTACAAAACGCTTGTTCATAATCCTTATGCTTTATAGTAGCACATGTGCGAGTCGTCAAAGAATGCTGTATGCTGAACATGGAATGGGTGTACGCTACTCATAGCAAGGCTCCGGAGGCCTCCATATGACATCGGAATTGTATGAAGCCTTTCAGTCAGTAACTCTACGGCACGTCATTTGACTTGAGGTAGCTGATCTGACGACGCCGGTTAAAGAAGTTTGGATAACGCCCCCACCTCAGCCATGAAAATGACACAAATATAAGCTTGTGTCATTTTTTTGTTTTGAGTTATGCAAATCCGTTAGTGCACAGTTATTGTCGGGCGGCCTGCAACACTCCGAAAAGCTGCATCAGAGATGCCTCATTGTGTTTGCCATAAAAACCGTACCAGTGTTCAAGCGCTTCTGGCGACATAACTTTTAGTGCTGTAAGGATATGTTGAGCAAATTCAACTGGAGCCGTCGAGCCGGCGGTAATCAGGTTGCCGTTGGTGCAGGCGAGCTCATGTTGAAAATGTGCTTCACCGTGGTATGTGGGGAATGACATCTTAAGGTAATCGAGACTTGTGGCGGTGTGTTTTACGTCGTCGAGCATGCCGGCTTTAGCCATAGCCTCAACCGCGCCGCAGATGGCTGCCACATGTACGCCGGCTTTCAAAAATTGCTGCGCAAGCTTTAGTGCGGCTTCGTGCTGTGGCTGCTGCCAATCGTCGCTGCCAGGCAAAATCAGCAACGCTGCGTTGTCAATAGCGACTTCCTCAAGGCTACAGTCAGGAGTAATTTTTACGCCGCCCATAGTCACAACAGGTTCTTTTGTCAGAGCCACTGTCCTAACCGTAAAACGCTCGGTAACTGTAAAAAATCGGCCGCTCTGTAACTCGGCAACAACCTGACCTGGCTCCCAGTCTGCCATGGCAGGCAATACGTATAAATATACTGTTTTGTTCATAATCGATCCCCGTTTTATTAGTATGCTCTTAGTGTAGCGAACTTTGGTCTAGGAGCATTGTAAAAAACGGACAATCGATTTACGCTATTCGAGCGTTAACTCATCGTCCAGTGTAAGAGGTGTAACGCCGATTAGTTCTCTGAATTCGTTATGTAAATGAGCCTGGTCGCTGTAGCCTGAGGCGGCTGCAATTGCTGCGATGGTACCTGCTGATTGCTTTAGGCTTTTCACGGCAGCTTGCTGACGGCATATCTTGATAAAGCCTTTTGGAGTTATTCCCGTATAAGATACCAAGCGCCGACGCAGTTGCCGATCGCTCAACGGGAGGTTGCCAGCAAGCTGTTCAACCGAACCAACACCGTCGGCCGCTCGTACGTTAGCGATGAACCGGTCAACCAGTGCGTCGCGAGCAAAATAGTTTTCTTTAATAAGCGTGTGGACTAGTTCGGTTAATAGGTCAAGGCGCATGTTTTTTGCCCCTGTTGTCTTTGTTAGTGCTGCTTCAAATTTCTGGATAGGCAGACAGCGTAACTCCGACCCAAAGACTCGGCCATCTTTCATGATGGCAGTGTCAAAACCAGGAATGGTTATTTTTGTCCCTGCGACAAGCCGAGCACCAAAAAAGCTCTCGCCGGCATGTACATTGGTTATTTGGAATTTACTCATCGGGCCAATGATCGCCAAGCCGCGTCCGCTAGTGTTTGAATACACGAGCAGTTGCATGTTTGCCGAAGGGAGAAGTCGAAGCGTTCCGTTATGCTCAATGGGACTTTGCCAGAAGGCCTCAATCCACGAGGTAAGCGTAGCGGTAGGAGCTGATTCCTGGTAGGGCAAAAATGGCATAGTATCTCTAGACTAGCAGGATTAAATGATAGATCCTAGCCGTCCAGTATCTTTGTACCTTCGTCGAATAAAGCGTGAATTTGATAGAGGTTTCGCTCGTGAGTCGATTGTATGAGCCTGTATATCCTCACCAATGATCTATGCAAAACCAGAAAGAGTATTGTGAAAAGTTCTGTAAAATTTTTGTTATCTTTTGATCATGCCATTCGTCATGCTGTACAATGAGAAAAGAACTGTAACAACACGATATTGTTAGGATGTATGGCAAAGATGACGCCTGGTGGACCATCACTATGAATTCGATGAGACAATCCGTGAAAGGACTCCCGTATATATTGCGAGTTTATTCGCTGCTTGCATTCTTAACATTGACGGTCTTTGGGTGCGTGCACATTGTAGGCGACGGTGAGCTTACCGTTGGATACCTAGAGATAACGGGTGGTGTGAGTATTTTGCTCAATATATTGGCGCTCAGTGTTACTCGTAATGTCACATTGGCGAAGAATGTATTTCTACTGGTTGTTTTGTCGTTCTTGGCTCTCATGCTTATTAGTGGCGGAACAGAGGGCACGGGTATATTTTGGTTTTTTGTTTTTCCGGTCATCACCTTCTTTTTGGCTGGCAAGCAACAAGGCATATTGTGGATGATCGGTTTTTTTATCGTGATGATGGGTATATGGTTGCTATCTCTCGGGGGCGTTATAGTAGAGATCCCTTATGATACTATTGTACTCCGTCAGGCGCTGCTTAGCGTGCTGGTGGTAACAGTAGGGATTAGCGCCTACGAACAGTCACGTGAATGGTTGGTAGGTCAGAATCTTGAAAGCCGCACGGCACTGCGTACTGAAAAAATGCAAGCCGAAGTTATTTTGCAGCATATTGATGAGGGGGTCGTGGCGACGGATAGTAAAGGGAATGTGACGTTTATGAATCGGGCGGCAGAGAAACTGCTTGGGTGGCAGGCGTCGGATGTGCTCAATAAAAAATTTATTGATGTTGTGCCCATGTTAGATGCTGCGGGCAGACAAGTCTTGCCGGATAGTCGCCCACTGCAGCGTGCGGTAAAAACAGATGCGTCTCTTGCAACTATCGCTACCTACCGCTGTAAAGATGGCAGCACTATCCCCGTATCGGTTATGGGGATACCTGTAACGATAGACGGCAAAGTTGTCGGCGGAGTCGGTACCTTCCGTGATATCAGCGAAGAACGAAGCATGGTCCATGCAAAGAGCGAGTTTGTGACACTCGCCTCGCACCAGCTGCGTACGCCGATTTCGGCTATCGCCTGGGTGAGTGAGCTGCTACTTAGCGGTGATATAGGCAAGCTAAGTGGTGAGCAGCGGGCGCAGATTGACAGTATTTATAAAAGCAATCGGCGGATGGCTGAGCTAGTGAGCGAGATGCTGACTGTTTCAAGCCTTGATCTGGATGCCTTGCCTGTTATACCTCAAAAAATCGACATCGCAAGCGTATGTGCTGACGTTATCAAGGAACAGAAAATGATTTATAAGGATAAAGAAACGATCATAAAAGAGCGATACGACGCAGCTTTGCCACGTATATCGTGCGACAATGAGGTCACGAGACTGATACTTCGCCATCTGTTATCGAATGCGATGAAGTATACGCCAAAGGGAGGTGAGGTAACGGTGCGGATTGAAAAGAAGTATGATGAAAAAATTCTTCCGGATAGCCGGGGGAGTATAGTGATAACTGTTACTGATAATGGCTATGGTATTCCTGAAAATGTCACCAATAAGATATTTACCAAGTTTTTCCGCGCCAAAAACATTATACATAAAGACACTGATGGTACTGGTTTGGGGTTATATATCGTTAAGGCAGTACTCGATTACGTAGGGGGTCGCGTCACGTTTAGTTCGCATGAAGAGAGTGGCACGACATTTACTGTTTTACTACCGCTTGAGGGCATGATCAAACACGAATCGCAAAAAGAACAGGAGAAGGCTGATGTTTAAAAATCTTTCACTGCGTATCAAACTGAGTCTGGCTTTTTTGATCGTGGCCGCATTGGTGGGGGCCGCGGGCTACTATCAGGTGCGTTCAGTCTATCACATACATGACCTCTTCTTCGTTCTTATGGACCAAAACCTTAAGCGTCGGGAAGCTCTCGACAAGAGTAAATTAGCTGCCGTTCAATTGGAAAATAACGCGCTGCAATACGATCAGTTGACCGAAGAGGGGGCTAGCGAACAAAACTTGTCCGTGAAAAAAGCAGCCACAGAAACAGCCGCTCAGACGCTTGATGGCTACCTGACAGAGTATCGTGAATTGCTCAAGAAAGATACTCAACAATTCACCCCCGAGTCCTCAGTGACAGAACTTATTAATGAAGCGAAGGGGCTAATGCGCGCAACCGATACGTTTATTGCGACAGCACACGCTCAGTCTTCTACCAAGCTTGGCAGTCAGCGTGTTGCCTTGGAAGATGCGGGCAACCAATTGAATGGGACTATTGATACACTATCTAAGCTTGAGGATCAACACATCGCCGCACAGAATGTGGAAATCGATGAGGCAATGCAGCGTTTGATACTTATTAGTATACTTGTGGGGGTCATGGTGGTTGTTTTAGCAGTGGTTCTTGGGCTTGTCATGGCGAATAGTATATCCAGGTCTCTTGGTAAACTGAAGGAAGGCGCTCTGCGTCTTGCCAACGGTGATTTTTCTCAAAAGATACCTGTTAAAAGCAGTGATGAGATCGGACAATTGAGCGAGACGTTCAATATTATGGCTGAGCGACTTCGTGATTCATATCAGCGCATGGCTTTTGAGACCGAGCGCGATCGAACGTTGCTTGAGAGTTTGGGTGAAGGTCTGATTACGATTGATCAAAAGGCCAATGTCGTACTTATTAACAGTAAGGCTATTCGGCTCTTGGAGCTCAACGAACAGAAAGTGCCGATCGGGTCATCTGTCAGTAGCGTTTTGAAGCTCTATGGCCAGGAAGATAAGCTATTGCCTGTTGACCAGACTCCTGCTGTAATGACATTGAAATTGGCTGCAGCGGTCAGCGACGTATTTGGTCTTCACAGAAAAGACAGTACTAAGATCATCGTTAACGTTAGTGCCAGTCCGGTGATTGTAGATGGCAAAGTCGCCGGGGCCATTATGACGCTGCGGGATGTGACCAAGGAAAGGGAAGTCGACCGTATGAAAACCGAGTTCATCTCGCTTGCCTCGCACCAGCTGCGCACCCCTCTTTCGGCCATTCGATGGTTCACTGAAATGTTGCTTGCTGGCGACGCTGGAAAACTCCAGCCCGAACAGATGGATTTTGCTCAAAATATCTCTGACTCTACTGATCGCATGATTGCGCTCGTGAACGCACTACTTAATATTTCGCGTATCGAATCTGGTCGTATAATGATTGCTCCTAAACCAACCGATCTGCGCGAGCTTGTGTCAGGGATAGTAAATGATCTTAAAGCTAAGACTGAAGAAAAGAAACAGACCCTGATCATTAGCGTCCATGCCGATCTGCCAAAGATTAATCTTGATCCGCAGTTGATTGGCCAGGTATACCTTAATTTGCTTACGAACGCGGTAAAATATACGCCGAAGGGCGGCGAAATTTCCGTCTTTATTTCCAAAAAAGATGACCAGGTTATCTCTCAAATCACCGATAATGGCTACGGTATCCCTAAAGACCAGCAAGACCGTGTATTCCAAAAATTCTTTAGAGCTACCAATGCTGTAAAAGTAGAAACTGACGGGACAGGGCTCGGACTTTATCTTATAAAGGCAGTCATCGAGTCATCGGGCGGCAGGATTTGGTTCGAAAGTGAAGAAAACAAAGGCACGACATTTTGGTTCAGCATTCCGCTCAGTGGTATGAAACCGAAAAAAGGCGAGGTGACGTTAGATGGATAAATTAATAAAGAAAGATGGGAGAATGGCGCACTAAGTGCGTGTTATACTAAACATATGTCCAAAGAAAATCCAACAATTATGGTAGTTGAAGATGAGACATTGCTGCTTCAGGCCATCAGTAAAAAACTGAAACTTTCTAATATGGATGTGTTGTCGTGTGCGAGCGGCCAGCAAGCGATTGATTATCTTGAAAGTCTCGACGAGATGCCTGATGCTGTGTGGCTTGACTACTATTTAAAGGATATGAACGGTCTTGCTTTTATGCAGACGCTAAAACAGAATCCAGTTTGGGCGAATATTCCAGTGCTCGTGGTAAGCAATTCGGCCAGCCCCGACAAAGTAAGCAATATGCTTGGTCTGGGTGCTAAGAAATATATCCTAAAAGCGGAATATCGACTGGACGAAATCATTACAATGATTCGTGATTTTATTAAGAACGACAGTATTTCTGGCCCGATTTCCCCAGGCACACTTCAGCCGCCTCAAGCCTGAACCGAAACAACCCAAAAGCCTGCTACAATAATAGTAAAAGAACTGGAGAGTATACTACATGGCCGATGACCAGAAAAATGTCTTAGTCGTTGAAGATGAAAAACCTCTTTCACATGCCTTGCAGCTCAAGCTAGAGCACGAGGGCTTTATCGTCACGGCTGCGTCTGATGGACAAGAATGCCTGGATCTGCTCGCGCATAAGAAATTTGATATAGTTCTCCTTGATTTGATCATGCCTGTCGTCGATGGGTTTCAGGTGCTTGAACAGTTGCAAAAGAAGCCGCCAATGCCAGCAGTGTTTGTGCTATCTAATTTGAGTCAGCATGAAGATGAAGAACGCGTCCTGCAACTTGGGGCTCGGAAGTTCTTTATCAAATCCGATACGCCATTGACTGTCATTGTTGAAGAAGTGAAGAAAGTATAATGATGCGACGGGGTGGGCTATGTATCCGAGTATTGACAAGGTAAAATCGGCGCTCCTGGAGGGAAGCTATATTTCTGAGGCTGATAGTAACGTAGCCGAGGCGGCTTCGCATGACAGCGCTGGGTATATCGACTATTTGATTCACGCCGAACTGCTCAGTAAGTCGTTACTTGGTCAAGGCTTGGCAGAGGGCTACAAGCTGCCATTTATTGACTTGGGGGCACATCCAATAGACAAAGAACAATTAGCGCTCATTTCAGAGAAAGAGGCGCGCGCGGCGCGCGTTGTCGTCGCAGCCGTATCTGATAAGAGTGTGACACTGGCAACGGATAAGCCAGACACTATAGAGATAAGCAAGTTTGAAGCGTCCTTTCCTGGTAAAAAAATAAACTTGGCCTATACATTGCCCGAATATGTAGATGGCAGCTTTACGCTCTATGAGCGGCCGCTTGCGACACGTTTTTCGCAAATCATTGAGAGCAGCAGCCGGGTTGCGCCCGAGATTGTTGATGAGATTATCAAAGACGCCACGTCATTTCGCGCTTCTGATATTCACTTTGAGCCGCAAGTCGGCAAGGTAGTGGTGCGGTTTCGGATCGATGGTTCGCTCCGTGAGGCGGGCGAGTTGCCAAAAGAATATTACGACAATATTTTAAACCGTATCAAGGTGGAAAGCGGCATGCGCATTGATGAGCATTTGGCGGCTCAGGACGGGGCTATCCAGCGTCGGGGCGAAGGGTATACGACCGATCTGCGCGTTTCTTTAGTGCCAACGGTCAATGGCGAGAAGATTGTGATGCGTGTACTTAGCTCGTACGTGCAAAGCTTTGACCTGGCCGAGATCGGCCTTGACGACGCCCATCGCCAGATGATTGAACGCTATGCTGCCAAACCGTTTGGCATGATCTTGACTACTGGGCCGACCGGCTCTGGGAAAACGACGACGCTCTATGCGCTCTTAAAACTTCTCAATCATTCAAATGTGAACATCACAAGCATCGAAGATCCGGTGGAATACAAAATGGCAGGCATAAACCAGATTCAGGTGCGTGAACAAACCAGTATGACGTTTGCCAAAGGCTTGCGTGCTATCGTGCGCCAAGACCCGGACATTATCCTTGTGGGTGAGATTCGTGACCGTGAAACAGCCGATATTTCTGTGAATGCGGCGCTCACCGGCCATTTACTGCTGTCGACGTTTCATGCCAACGATGCTGCTACGGCCATTCCCCGACTTGTCGAAATGGGTATCGAGCCGTTTCTCCTCGCCTCGACCCTTGAGATCGTGATTGCTCAGCGTTTGGTGCGTAAGATATGTAATAACTGCCGTCATAGCATCCCGATCAGCGAAGCGTTGGCCGGTGTAAAAGCGCCAGGAGCTGACCTTAAACAGTACTTTAACCCAACCGATACTGTCTATATTGGTAAGGGTTGCAACGTTTGTAGTGGCTCGGGCTACAAAGGTCGTATTGCGCTATTCCAGTTTATTGAGGTGACGCCCGAAATGCAGGAGTTGATTTTAAAGACGCCATCAACCCCGGAAATCGAAGCACTCGCTCACAGTCAAGGCAGTTTACCGATGTTTGAAGATGCTCTGCAGAAAGTAAGAAATGGCATGACAACGCTCAGCGAGGTGGTGCGCGTTGTGCCGCCGCCGATAGGAAAATAATAATGGCTGCCGTCCAAACTGTACTGACAAAAAAAAGTAAAAAACCGGTGAAGCGGCACATTGCTTTTAAGGAGCGCGAATACTTTAGCGAGAATTTGGCACTCCTCTTGAAGACAGCGGTGCCGATTGGCGAGGCGCTCGATGCGCTGTCGACAACTACTACCAGCAAGCAGATGAAGCAGGCGCTTGCTATAATGCAAACGGATATCGGGGCTGGCTTCTCGCTTGCAGACGCCCTGGAACGTTCGGGTATTGTCAGTAGGCAAACTTTGGCTCTGGTGCGCCTTGGCGAGCATTCCGGACATCTGGTCGAAAACCTTCAATTGGCGGCACAACAGGAAGGCAAGCGTCACACGTTTCAGTCCAAAGTACGCTCGGCGCTCCTGTATCCGACTTTCGTCTTTACACTGACACTCGTGATAGGCATTGGCGTAGCATGGTTTTTGCTGCCGCAGCTCAGCAATACGTTTTCTCAGCTTCATGTCACACTGCCCTTTATTTCGCAGGTAATGATTAATTTTGGATTGTTTTTAAAGGCTAACGGGGTGATCGCCGTACCGGCATTTTTGATTGTTTGCTTTTTCGTAGGGTATACGTTGTTTGTTGCGCCCAAAACGAAGGTAATAGGACAGCGGTTATTATTTAAGATGCCGGGCATCGGCAGACTAATGCGTGAAGTCGAAATCGCTCAGTTTGGATATCTCCTAGGCACATTGCTAGAGGCTGGCCTGCCGATCACACAGGCGATTACCCTACTAACGGGTGCAAGCGGGGCGGCGCAATACCGACAATTTTATCAATATCTCGCCACCTCACTGGACGATGGCTACAGCATCAAGGATAGTATGGTACGCTACAAACATAGCGGTAAATTGCTGCCGCCGGCCGTTCAGCAAATGGTGATCGCCGGCGAACGGTCGGGGTCATTGTCCGAAGTGCTTCTGACAGTCGGCCGGACGTATGAACAAAAGTCCAACATTACCACCGATAACCTCGAGGCAATCACCGAGCCGATTCTACTCATATTTGTTGCGGGTGGTGTTATGTTGGTGGCGATTGCTGTGATTTTGCCTATTTACAGCCTGGTCGGAGGATTAAACCAATGAGAGAGGGTTTGGCTGGGTTTACCCTTCTCGAAGTGCTGCTGTCTGTAGCAATTATTACCATCCTCACGGGCATCTCGCTGCCTGTCTATGAATCATTTGTACGAAGAAATGACCTTGATCTGACAGCGCAGGGTATTACGGCGATGCTCCGCCGCGCGGATACGTATGCCCGGGCGGTGAAAAACGACAGTGCCTGGAGCGTTGAAATTCAACCTACGACCGTCACTTTATTTCAGGGGACTAACTTTGCAGCGCGTACCGTAGCATTTGATGAGACGCTAAGTGTTCCCGCTTCAATGACCCCTGGCGGGATTGGGGAAGTCCAGTTTGCTAAATTCAGCGCTACCCCTAATGTAGCCGGCAATATTACACTCACAAGCACGACCAATGATGTAAGAACGATAACTATTAATACAAAGGGCATGGTGAGCTATTGATATGCACAAGCAACAGGGATTTTCCGTGGTTGAGGTGCTACTGGCCGCTGCGGTATTTGGGTTTTTAGTAACTGGTGTCATTGGAGCGGTTGTGTATGGCCGTGTCTCAACTGTGAGTTCAGGTGACCGTTTACGAGCCAATTTTTTAGCCGAAGAAGGCATCGAGGCGACACGCAATATCGCGAACGCCTCGTATGCCAACCTTGTCGACAATACATCGGTCAATGTCGGCGACACGGCCGTAGAAGCAGGGAGTGATAACAATGCAAATGGTACTAGTGCCTTCAAGGTTACGACGGGTGTCTCGGGTGGCACTGTCAGCTCGGTTTCGATTTACATTACTACTGTCGATGCGACTAACAAGCATGTTCAGGCGGCCATTTATGCTGACGCCGGTGGAGTCCCCGGCGCATTACTTGGGGCAAGTGCCATCCAGACTGCGACGGCTACGAGTTGGAATACGTTTGCGATGAGCAATATACCTGTTGCAGCTACCACTAACTATTGGATAGGGTTGAGTGAAGATGGGGCTACCTCTTTCGCTGATGGTTCTGGGGGTGCAACGGCGTACGATCTGAGTACCGGCTATCCGGCAGCCAATCCTTTTTCGACTGACACGACAGCCGCGGACAAGCCGTCCTTTTATATGACCGTTAGTAGCAGTGGGTATGGACTGGCGCAATCGGCTGGCCAGTGGGCGTTTTCTGGTAGCTCTGATGTGAGCGGTATCTATACACGTCAGGTCACCATTACGTCGGCGGGCACTAATCGCAAAACTGTTTCTTGTACGGTCACGTGGCCGCAACCTGGCGGCACGACCAGCAGTGTTACGCTTACGAGCCGGTTGGTGAATTGGGCTGCCGCCACGAAACTTTGGACAAATGCCGTTGTCGCTGGTAGCGCCGATGTGACAGGCACGAGCAATGCGATAAAAACAGATACGGTCGGCAACTATGCCTATACGGTGCTTAGCGCCACTACGAATAACTTTGTGATTACCAATATCACCAACCCGGCCGCACCAACCAATAGTAGTACGATTACCCTTGCGGGTACGCCGACGAATATCTTTGTCAGCGGTAATTATGCGTATATTACCAATATCAGTGATACGGCTGAATTACAAATCGTCGACATCTCTGTTCCTACGGCACCGGTGCTAAAGGCCAGCGTGGACATGACCGGTACGGGGAATGGTCAGGGGGTATTTGTGAACGGGAATTATGCCTACGTTGTCCGCGCGGCCGATATCACAGCAGGAGCTAACGAGTTAACCGTTGTTAACGTCACGAACCCCCTTACCCCAACAATCGCTGGCGGATATAACAACGACATTGCTATGAATGAAATCTATGTCTCGGGAAATAATGCCTATATCGCGACGAGCTCTACGACTCAAGAAATGCTCGTGATGAATACTGCAACGCCAACAGCACCGACGCTGGCCGCGACCTATAACCCCGCTACCGCCCTGGCCGCCTTGACGGTCACTGGATTTGGCAACACGGTTCTGCTTGGCATGGGCACAACCCTTGATGCCATTAACGTGACGACGCCGACTGCTCCTACGCGGTTGGGCACGTTTACGGCCGCCGGTACGATTAATGACGTGGACGTGGACATCACTAACAAGTATGCCTTCTTAGGCACCGCCAGTACGACAGGGGAATTTCAGGTAGTGAACATTGCGACCCCAGCGACAATGACGCTTGGTAAAACGGTCGATGTGACCGGCACGCTCAGTACCATAACGGGGCTGCGATACAATAAGTCACTTGACATGGTGGTTGGCGCCAGCGCTTCTGATACTCAAGAAATCTTAACCTTTACGCGGAATTAATATGACGGATATGTTGCAGCCTAATAAGACACAAACCGGCTATACCCTCATAGAGTTACTTTTGTACGTTGCTATTGTCGGAAGTCTCCTTACCTCGGTCACCTTCTTTTTCGGTATGGTTGCTGAGGCACGGGTGAAAAACCAAACTGTCAGCGAAGTAGACGAGCAAGGAACGGCCATTATGGACTACATGACGCAAACTATCCGTAATGCCACTTCTATCACAACGCCAACGGTCGGGCTGAATGGGCCATCTCTGACGCTTGCCGTCCCTACAGTAGGCCTCAGTCCGACGATATTTAACACGAGCGGTGCGACAACACTCGGGTATAGCGTGGACGGTACCAGTACCGATACTTCAAACAGTAACGTTACTAGTGCCACCAAGTTTGTCGCGAGTACCTCCGGGACCGTTTCTGCGTTGTACGGGCTTGTAGGGCCGACTGTGGCTGCTAGTCCTAATAATCAGGCGCAAATGGCGTTATATAGCGGTACGAGTGCGCCGACGACATTGCTTGCCAGCAGTACCAGCGTGACGCTCACTGCTGGATCGTGGAATACTTTTACTATTGCCCCCGTGAGTGTCACTAGCGGTCAGACGTATTGGTTGGCTTATAACACCAATGGTATCGTCGCAGCCGATAATAATTTGCGTACTCACCCCGGCACTACCGGTCAGACGATGTTTGCCAGCCGGACATTCGGCACATGGCCCGCTTCTTGGTCGGGGGCGACGGAAAATACAGAGTTTTCCACCTATGCACTCATCGACACTGGTGCTGCGCCGCCGGCTGTTCAGGTAAAAGAGGGTGCCGGTGCGCTCGTACCTCTCACGAGCAATGACGTGCAGGTGACGAACCTTAGCTTTAAAAATCTTACCAGAGCCGGTACGGGCGGTATTGTTCAGGTAAGCTTTACTGTTTCCAGGGTCAATCCGAATAATCGTAACGAATATAATTACCAAAAAACATTTATCGGATCGGCAGAGGTAGGATGGTGAGACGGCAAAACGAATCGGGATACATCGCCTTGCTTTCGGTGCTTATTGTGGGTGCCGCCGCTACGGCAATTGGCTTGGTGCTCCTGACGACCGGCGCGGACAGTCAGCGGAGCGTGCTTGTCGAGCAACAATCCAAGCAGGCTCGAGCTCTTGCGGTTGCCTGTGGTGAAGAAGCGTTGCAATTGGTTCATGATAACGTTGCCTTTTCTGGTACAAATACGCTTACAGTTGGGCAGGGTACTTGCAATTATTTAGTGGCGGTAACGGCGGCCACAACGCGTACGATTACCGTATCTGGGACGGTCGGCAGCGTTGTAAAAAAAATTGTGATGTATGTTACAATTGGAACATCAAGCATAAGCATTACTTCATGGCAAGAGGTGGGCTAACTTGCGATTATAAATTAAGAAAAGGGGGCATATGTTAAGCTATAGAAATATAAAAAAGCAAAGACAAGCAGGATTTACGCTGCTTGAGGTATTACTGGTTGTGGCAATTATTGCTATTTTGGCTGGTATCGTGATTATTGCAATTAATCCAGGGAAAAACCTTGGTGATTCACGTAACTCTCAACGTTCTGCCGATGTAAACACTATTCTTAATGGCGTTTACCAATACTCATTGGATAATAACGGAACGCTTCCTGCGGGCATTACCACTACCAGCACTGAAGTTTGCGCGACAGGTGCGCCTAGCTGTACTGGTTTAGTTGATCTGTCTCCACTGACAACAGCCGGAAAGTATCTTGTTTCAATTCCAAAGGATCCACAATGTGCAACAGTGTGTGCAACAAATGGAGCCGGCTATAAAATCAACAAAGATGTTAATGGTCGTCTTGTAGTGACGGCACCGTTCGCCGAGCAAGGTAAGACTATTTCAGTAACGAAATAGGCAAGTGTGATGGCAGTTAAAAAAAGAACCGTTCCAAAAAAAGCGAGTACTCAAGTAACTGCGAAGCGGTCAGCAGGTTCGTCGGAGCCTAAGGTCAAAGTGGTCACCGCGAAGCTGCAACTGCTGACTGTGAGCTTCACTCTCCTCTGTATCATTTTTATGGTAGTTGCCTATATGCGTTATATATAGCTGAGCGATCACTTATCAAAACGCGATAAGCTCTTACAAGTAACGTACCCGCAGATGAATGTCTGCGGGTACGTTTTATAGGTAAGTGATCCCTACGAAAGGTCATGCAATCCAAAGCAGAGCGAATGTAGCGCAGCAGCTTCTAAAAGCTCCTTTGACCACGGTCTGTGCTCCATGAGCCATCTTCCATCGGACCATAACCCTTCCAAATTTAGATAACGCGGCCTTCTCTTATCGGCCGTCAAACCGCTTAAAATCGATCCCGGCCTTAAGAGCAAACAGGCCCATTAGAAGTAGCGAGAGGGTAGACATGCCACGCGCTTCAAAGAAGGTGCTATCAGAGGTGATACTGCGGAGTATGATATACTGCACGAACGTGAGCGCCAAACATAGCACAATCGCGGCTAGCCATACCAGTGGCCGTTGGTAGGCTGGGCCCAAGGTTCGCCGCAGACGGAAGATCAACAGAGTGGTTATAACCGCCAGTGCTGTTCCGCTTGTAAGTACCAGCAATGACACCAGACGCATCCAGGTGGGTATTGTCGGGCTGGCCCCAAACGGAAGCAGGAGCAGGCTAACGACGATAGTGGCCGCCAAAACCGTGACTATCACTAGCCGTTGCGACAACCAACGTGACCCAGACAGGCCTCTTAGGAGACAAAAACGCCGGATACCAGTATAAATGAACATTAACCCAAGCAAACAAGGGATGCTGGCTGTCACATAGCGGAACCACGTCAGCACCACGTCTGTTCCGATATTGAGCACAATGGGCACCTGGACAAGTGAGATACTCACAATCACAAAGCCCAGACAAATTGGCATATAGACTGCTCGTAGCTGCATCCGAAAGTTTCGACGGCTCATCCACAGCAGAATGGCCGCTCCGACATTCAACGCAGTAAGGCCGCCGGTTATACTCAGTACCGGTCGTATAACACCAGAACCGGGTAGCGGGAGTATAAAGGGCAGCACGCACATAAGAACTGCAGTCGCCCAAATAATCAGCAGCGGCAGCCGAAAAGCTGCAAAGCTGTGCCCTCCGCTCAGCGCTAGTTTTATTCGCTGATCTACCGATTCCTGAGTGAACTGCCGCAAGGGGTCGTTGGTGATTAAGTAATTTTCCAAATAAGCCTGGAGTTGCACGAGCTTGGCCCGATCTGACTCCGATAGGGTATTAGTCGAGTTTTGCGCAGTCACTTGACGCAAGATGTCTAATTGGCTATCGATGGCATGCGGATCTGATACCAGTGACGCCAGATACCCAATGACGTTAATAAGTTGTTGATCGGGGATACTGGAGGTTAGAGTACTACTCATATATTTAAGCTTAGCATGATCGTGGCATTATGGAAGCGGTGAAATTCCAATTTGAGTCAAAGTTTGCGAATCTTTCTCTGGAGGCTGTTAATGTCCCTCTTTTCAAACTGTCGCGCTATTCTTAAGAAGCGTTTGATCCTGTCGAAATTAGTGCCGGTCATCGGTCCGTGTAGTTCGACAGTTATCGCTAAAACGATTAAAGAAGTGCTCTAGCACCCTTCACGTACGAGGGTATTTCATATAAAATCCGAAACCTACACCCTCAGCTATTTGGGAAAGTGCCTTAAACTCTAGCAATGATATTCAGTCCTTAACCAAACTAAAAATTCGTGCAATGAGCGTGCAGGTATGCATTTCTTCTATTCTCAGCGCCAGCAACCCCAAATCCGGCGCTTAAGGTATTGGATGGATTATTAACGATATCTTCATACCCTTTTCGTATAGTAGTGATGTCTGAATGAATATCTTCAGGTGCAACTGCTTCTAATTTTTTGTACGATTCGACTTGTTTGTCATAGCTTACATCTCCAGTTAAGACAGGTTTCTCTATCTTTGCCGCGCGACAGAAACTAGCTACGGATCGTTCTGGTTGAACAAAATAGAACATGCCCATCATTACAGCTAGAAGCAGAACAATAGCGATAACAATAAGTTTCAGTCTTTTCCTGTTAGCGAAAAAAGACAAATTTATATGGGTATGTTGTTTGCTCTCCATGCCGGCTCCTAGAAGAATCATTCTAATTGTTGTTTACAAACAGAGATAAAGAAAATATCAGCGTCATATCAGCGGCAAGTGCGGAAATGTTTTCATAAACTACGATTGTCCACCACAACAACTCATGTTTTCTACCAGTTCCTCGCTCTACCTAGGTGATAATATCATAAAGTACTTTAGAATACATAGAATCACGTTTCATGTGCCTTCACTGGGCTAATTCTGGGATCGCAGTAGCCCTTTAATTAAGACATAATTAGATAAAGGTGTAAGGATATATACAACACCAAATAAAATCCAAAGACAGGAAATATATGCAACAATTTACTCAGAAATACGCTATCATCCAACTTTTTGAAGATATGCTCGTAGGCACACAATTTGGCGCAAGCAGCTGGCCACTCCACTCAACAATTGCAGACACTTTTGCTATCGATTGGGATGTTCCCGCTATGGTTGAAAAGCTTACAGAGCTTCTTAAGAATCACGCGCCAGCTACTTCCGAGGTAGAGGATGATAGGTTCTTTGGTGACGACGGTCAGGTGCAAGTTGCGCTTATCAAAAAGACAGATGATCTTGTGAAGCTTCACTACAATGTCATTGCATTACTTGAACAAGGTGGTTGGAAACCTAATGATCCTCAATTTGCCAAAGAAGGCTTTTTACCACACTCTACAGTACAGCTACACGGACGTCTGAATAAAGGTGAAAAAGTGACTTTCAATGCGCTTAGTATTATTGACTTCTTCCCAGATGAAGATCCTTACCAACGCAAGGTTCTCGCGACAATCAAAATCGGAGAGATTAAATAGCGTTGCTAGGACAGTTGGCGGCAAGTAGTATAACCGTGGTGTAGGTGATAAGCTGCGCCAAAAAGTCCCTGTCGTTCGCGCATCATGACGGGACTCTTAAATTTCTAGGACTTTTTCAAACTTACTATAACTTGTAAGTGTAGCTTCATTAATTGTACTACCAGTAACTTCAAGGTATTTTTTAACGAGATAGTAGCCCAGGCGGTATCCTGCCCAGCGAGGTAGTTTATCATCACCCGTAAACAAAACTTTTTGATGGTCGTATTGCCCACTATTGAACCTGTCTTTAAGCTGCGAGGTTATGTCGTCAATCATAGCTTGATCAGTTTCCTGCACGGCCTCAAAGAAATATTGTCTGTGTTTTCTCTGAGTGTCGGTCAAGGCTTTTTCTTCAAGAACTATGGCGAGTCCCTCAAATATCATATCTTTAAATAACGTATCGCCATACTCTGGCAGCTTTTCCCATCGCAGTGAATGAGACATTTCGTGGCAGATTGTCTCAAATACTATATCTTCGGATATCTCGGCTTGTTGTTTGTCTACAACCACAATAATGAAATGAGAAGTGTATGTCCTACCGGTTATGCCATCTTCCGGAATCGTAGGCAGAAGATGGACAGGAGCTGTCATGAGGACATCTACATTATAATCAAAATCGAAGTTAGCAGAAATAAACGCTTCCGCAGTCTTGACGGCTTTTTGGAAGATGTTGACTTCGTCGTCAGTGAACTTGTCGTTAGCGTTCGCAATAAGCAGATTGATCTTTCCCATATAAATATATTATAACAATCGTGCTCTACTTCTAGACCGCACCTTCCTAAGACCAATTAGAAGTTATCATCACGCCCCCATAATAGATAAACTCAAGCTATTTTAATCTTTGTCCGACAAGGATAAAGTCAGCGAGAAAAGGGTGTCAGCTGAGAAGCTCATCCTTAGTCATGGAAAAGCTTGCTTTTGTCAGAACAGCAAGTGGATAAGCGAATTCCCAGAAAAGGAACAGTATGGTGTGATTGTAAAAGCCCGCTTTCACTCTGGTCTCCCAAGGTGAAAGCGGGGTCGCTCCTAACGATTAGCGTCGGCGCTTCAGGGCTGCTGCGAGGTTATCATCCCACACGGCGTAGTAGCCGTCACCCACATCAATCATGAGCTTCGTGCTCTCCTCGCTTGCGATCCGCTGAGGCATCTTTAGACCCTCGGCAGACAATCCATGGAGCGTACCATAGAGCTCAGCGTCCTCTCGCTCAACCTCCATATACGGCTTGGCAGGCGGCATACGATAAACCGCAGCGCTGTTTGGCAAAAGAATCACATTCGCATTGTCGATGCGAATCTCACTGGCAGCAACGTACCCAAACACGTCTTGCTGCTTGGACAGCTCGACGACGGTAATGGTCTCGCCACCCTTGAAATTGCCACGCTCTGACTTAGACAAGAGTACTCCTCATTTTTACGAATAGAGCATAAATACTTTATCATATAGGAACCTTGTTATCAAAATACATCGTAATAACCCACCACCTTGCAGATAGTAGATTTCGATTCCTGTTCTCACTGGGAAGTACCCCTTTCGATTTTTAAACCATAAAGCGCAGGAATCGACGGAAAGTGCGGGTCGCTGCTGTTTGTCGCCGGGGGTTCAAGTGATGTGCTAATTGACAGCATACAAACATTAGCGTAATTTTATAGCTATTAGTAATACGAAGTCAGGAGTGAGCAATCCAGAAAGCGCCGTCAAAAAGTCTAGCATTATTTCGACGCATGCCTCGCTACGGCGTATTCTTCATAGCGTTCATTCTTTTTGGAAGTGGCTTATATCTGCTATGGCTTACACTAAGCCCGGCATATATACCAATTCCCAAGCAGTGGGATGTTCCTGCGCCGCATGAAGCAAAGCAACTGACAGAAAATCGCCTTTATATCCCAAAACTTAAATTAAACGTGCCGTATGGTGAAACAGCGGACGCGCTTAATAACGGTGCTTGGCATCGTTATCCTGATCGAGGCAATCCGGAAAAAGGTGGCAATTTTATCCTTGCCGGTCATCGTTTTGAGATGGGCTGGACCTACCAGGAGGTGAACAAAAAATCTCCTTTTTATCATATTGATCAATTACATATTGGTGACGATATTTTTGTAGATTTTAGTGGAAAGCGTTATGAATATCAAATTAGTGATCAGCTTAAAGTAAAGCCGACGCAAGTGGAAATAGAGGCATCGAGTATAGACCCAAAACTTACGCTTTATACGTGTACATTGGGTGGGGAGATGGATGGTCGAGATGTGATCATTGCTCGACCGGTAGCCTCAAATGTTGACCCGTCACTGGTATTTTAGCGCATCTTCTCGTTGACAAACTATGGGCACTTTGCCACCATAGTGATAATGTTTGACTTTACAATGTTCGCACAAACGACCGGTAAACTGCTAGACGCAGCAGGAGTGGTTGTTATTCTAGCTGGAGCTATTTTATCCACCCTGGCCCTTATTATCGCCGTAGCGAAACGAAAGAGTGTCCACGAGCTTTACAAATCATATCGCCACAATCTTGCTAGGAGTATTCTTGTTGGACTTGAGTTTCTCGTTGCGGGCGATATCATTCGCTCGGTAGCCGGTAATTTAAGCATAGATAGCGTCATTATCTTAGCTGTTATAGTAGTGATTCGATCACTGCTCGGTGTTGAGTTTGAGATGGAGATCGAAGGCCGTTGGCCATGGCAACGCACAAAAAAATAAAATAATTATTAAACACGAATGAATAATATGCCTTATCGGCATGTATTTATTTTGATTTTAATTTTACATTGTTATAGTCTAAAGCAACGTAATTGTTTATGCGCATCGGTGGGGGTGAAAATGCAAGAAACAAACAAAATCAGAAGGAACCATTCAGAAGGGATTCTTCGTAAGTGGTTTGGGAATTGGGATGATACGATATCCATTAAAAAAAGTGTCTGTGTCTGGCTATCAATTATAGCAGTAATAGTAATCGTATTCTTGGTCATCTTTTTTGCGCCTTCTGGCATCAAATCGAGCCGTAGCGAGTCATACAAAAAAGTCTCGGGGGCCGCAGGTCTTCAAGCTACTATTTCTTACGACTGTAATAAGCAGCCCTGCAATAATTTCGACTTCAACGTCTATATTTTTAACCAAGCCGGCCAACAGGTGAGCGTCGTTCGACCAGATAAGGATGGCAAGGTAAATGCTGCATTGGTGGAAGGTAAATACGTTATGGTGATCGGAAAGCAGTTCGGCAAAGTCGGTGTATTTCCAGAGGAACCATTACTACTCAAGAACGGTCAAGAATTAGAAATGAAGCTTCACTATAAGGAGGAGATGCTATGAGATTACTAAATAAGGCTGTCACGGGTAGAATCTTTCTGTCTTTCGCTATCGCTACTTTTTTCATGGCAATAACGCTCGTACTTCAGAAGCCAATGGAAGCATATGCTGTCACCAATCCTGGTCTTGACAGCGGTAATGCCCAGGTAACCACGGTTGGTAGCGACACCGTCTTGTCGTATAAGACAACTGGCACAAGCACTTTTAAGGCGCCTGCCGGCGTAACGAATGTTCGAGTTCTTGTTATCGGAGGTGGTGGTGGCGGCGGGTCGAATGGCGGTGGTGCCGGCGGAGGTCGTATGGTAGCCGCACCGTCTATGGCGGTGACTCCAGGAACACCTTATACCATCACTGTCGGAGGTGGTGGAAATGGGGGTACACCGAGTGCTGGCAGCGGCTCAAATGGCAGCCAGTCGTCGATTTCAAATCTTGCAGTTGCACCTGGCGGTGGCGGAGGAGGTAGCAATACGAATAGCGGCAATCCTTCAGGTAATAATGGAGGTTCCGGCGGTGGTGTTGCTCGTGATAATCTCAATGGCACATTTGCGGCCGGCTTAGGCAACCAGACTGGTACGGTCCCGAGTGGTGGAACAGGTTCGGGTAATAATGGTGGCGGGTCTATATGTACTGGTACTACCGGGTGGTGTGGTGCTGCCGGTGGTGGTGGCGCTGGCGCTGCCGGACAAAATGGATCTGGAAATAGCACCGAAGGCGTAGGCGAACGTCCTGGAAATGGTGGTGACGGTGGCTTAAATGATATCACAGGGACTTCTACGCGCTACGCTGCGGGAGGTGGTGGTGGCCGTCACAGTGCAGGTACACCAGGTGCTGGTGGTGCGGGTGGAGGCGGTGCCGGAAGCGTGGCAAGCGCTCAAGCTGGTGCGGGAACAGTCAATACTGGATCTGGCGGAGGTGGCGGAGGCTACGGCGGTAATGGCGGCACTGGTGGCTCTGGAATCGTGATTGTGCGTTTTACGACACAGAATATTCCCGACCAATTGGGTATGACAGGCCTGAGAATGTGGTATAAAGCTGATGGCGCTGGCAATACAAATGCACTTTGGAAAGATTCAAGCGGCCTCGGTTACGATATGACCCAAGCTACTGGCTCAAAACAACCAGTACTTACTCAAGGTGCCATCAACTTCAATCCAGCATATGTCTTTGATGGTACCGACGATGCATTCAGCATGCCATCCCACGGTATCCTCGGAGGTGACCCTATGACAGCCTTTTACGGTGCAACGGCGACGCGTACGGACGGCGGCTATCGTTACTTTGAAGAATTTGGCGATGACACGCCTAGTATCAGTATGAATAACGGCAAACCGGACTTGTACGTACGCGGCACTAGTCCGATACAGTTGACATATCCTACGCCACAAGCTTCAACCCCGCATGTATTTAGCTTTATTTCGCCAAATGCTAATAATCAATCGAGGATAGTTGGAGTTGACGATGACGAACAATCACAAAATGTAACCACGGGAACGTATGCTACTAGCAGTGGTGGTCAGGCGGGTAACACGTTTGGTTATACCAATGGGAGTTCGGGTACTGGTTGGGCCGGTCCTATGGCCGAAGCACTTTACTTTAACAGAGCGCTCACTCCACAAGAACGTCTCAAAGTGTCTTCCTACTTAGCTATCAAATATGGAGTTACCAAATATCAGGGTGCTAGCGGCGCGGACTATTCGGATAGTAATGGTACTACTACGTGGCCTGCTGATGCGACATTCAAGAATAACATTGCAGGCATCGGACGCGACGACACGATGACACTCAATCAAAAGCAGTCAAAAAGCACGGCCGATGGGGATATAGTAACAATTGGTCAAGGTACTATTGCTTCTACGAACCAAGGAAACTCAAATAACTTCACAGCTGACAAATCGTTCCTAATTTGGGGTCATGACGGCGGGGCCACTAGTACAACCACGACAGTAACAGGCGCATATAATCGTATAACCCGGGTCTGGAAGGCAGTCAGAACTAATGCAGTAGGCCAAGTAAAAGTACAGATTCCTACTAGCGCCATACCTGGCGGTAATGGAGTTATGTACACCAGTACGAATACAACTTTTGATGCGGGCGCTACAAAGACAACGATGACAGTGAATGGAGGTAATTACGAGGCGAACGTTACTTTGCTAGCTGGCACAACGTACTTTAGTTTTGGATCAATAGCCGGTTCAGATATACAGTTCGTGAGTAAATCCGCAACGGATATTGGCGGAACGCCGATCACAACCTATACGCCAGGTGAACCAATCGAATATAAATTAACGGTCAAAAATAACGGTCCAGACAACGCTGGTACGGTGACGGTCACCGACACACTTCCTGCCGGTGTCGTCCCAACAGCCACAGGGTCATCAGGGGGTGGATGGAGCTGTAATGTCAGTGGTCAAACAGTTACCTGTACTCGACCCGCTCTTAATACAGGAGTTACTGCGCCTGATATAACGGTAGAGGCTACTATTGCCTCGAATGTTACCGGCACAAAAAATAATACCGCTACGGCATCTGTATCGAATGACCCTGATTTAACCAATAACAGCGCTAGTTTGAATTTGCCTGCCGCGCCAAAGGCAGACCTAGGTATTTCGAAGGCTCATAGCGGCACACCAGTAGCCGGCGGTACATTGACGTATAACTTCACGGTGCATAATGATGGCCCGTCAGATGTTTCCGGCTTTACGGTCACCGATACTCTAGACCCTAACTTTACCTATGCTAGCTCAAGCCCGAACATCTGTTCAGCAGTCGCCCAGGTAGTTACTTGTAACGGTGGGGCACTACCTGGTAGTGGTACGCCAACGAGCCGAACAACAACATTCAGCATTACGGTAAATGTGTTGTCAAGTTATCCTGGAGGAGCAATTTCAAACACAGGTACCGTGGCTACACTCCCCGGTACAACCGATCCAAACTCGAATAATAACAGCTCGACCGACGCGACAAATGTATTTGTCAGTACGGATTTGGCGATAACGAAAAGTCATACCGGTAACTTCACGGCAGGCGTTAATAATACCTTTAAAATTACCGTAGACAGTCAAGGGCCTTCTAACTCACCAATAGGAACCGCAACGGTAACCGATACGCTTGATGAAGACTTTTCTTTCGTGTCTGCGACGAGCCCCGACTGGAGCTGTACGCATAATGCCGGCACAGTGACCTGTACAAATACGGCAGTCATCACTGCCGGAAGTTCGGCGGCTGATATTACCCTGGTAGTATTGGTTGATCCTATTGCCAAAGGCAATACGACCAACACCGCTGAAGTCAGCTCGATAACTCCTGACCCTGATCTTAGCGACAACGCTTCGACGGATAATGTGACTATTGCTTCTAGCGCAGATCTAGGTATTACGAAAGCGCATGTCGGAACAGGCTTTACAGCTGGAAATCCAGGACAATATACCTTCACGGTCGTTAATAATGGCCCATCGGTTGATTCTCCAAGCTACACAATTAGCGATACTTTGCCTGCAAGCTTAACGTTTGTCAGCACTGCCGCCGGAAGTGCAACGACATGTAGTGCAGTTGCTCAAGTAGTTACTTGTAACGGCGGAGCAATCGGTGTGGGCCAGAGCCAAATCACTACTATAAACGTTGCGGTGGGCGGGGGTGCTTCTGGCACGATTGCCAATACGGCATCGGTTGCGCCGGCAGCTGGCGTCACCGACCCTACGCCGGGCAATGATAGTTCCACTGATAACGTACCAGTAAAGCCAAATGCCGATCTTTCACTGACAAAGGCTCCAACGACTGCCATGACGGCTGGTGCAAATGCAACGTACAATTTTACCGTGCACAATGGTGGACCGTCGAATGTGTCAGGCTTTACTGTTACCGATACACTCGATTCAAATCTTACCTACGTCAGCTCAAGCCCAAACATTTGTTCAGTAACCAATACGGCAGGAAACGGTGCCCAAACGATTACCTGTACCGATACGACTGGTATTACCAATGGGAATGACTCTACCTTTAATGTGACGGTCGCGCTTGAAGCAACCGCTACTCCAGGAAGTACCATTGATAACACGGCTACAGTTACTCCGCCCGCTGACACAAATGACCCCAACCTCAGCAATAATAGTGGCTCTGTGACGCGAAATGTCGTTGCCAGTGCAGACCTCTCAATTACTAAGTCACATACGGGCAACTTTACCGCGGGGTCAAATAATACCTATTCAATTGTAGTAACAAACAATGGCCCGTCAGGCGCCTCGGCCTTTACGATCACCGACACATTACCGGCAGGACTTACATTCGTAAGCGGAGGTAGCACGGTTGGAGTAAATGCAAGCTGTACCAATGCCGGTCAAATCGTTACCTGTACTGGTGGCCCAGCTATTGGAGTGGGTCAAACGTCTACGATCACTCTTACGGTTGCAGTCGATCCGTCACTCGCAGGCAATACAACGCTAAACAATATCGCTTCTGTTTCTTCGACTACCCCCGACCCCGACTCAAGTAACAATACGAGTCCGACAGATACCGCAACCATTGACTCGAAAGCAGACCTAGAAATCAAAAAATTCCACACCAGCGACTTTACGGCAGGTAATGCGGAAGATTATCAAATACAAGTAATCAACCATGGACCCTCCAACGTCAGTGGATTCACCATTAGCGATACTTTACCCGCCGGTCTAACCTATGCAAGTTCCAGCCCAAACATTTGTTCGGCAGCAGCGCAAGTGGTGACATGTAATGGCGGCACTCTCGCGGGCAATGGAGCTGTAACGACAGTGACCGTTACGGTTAATACAAGTGCCGGGCTTTCTGCGGGATCGACTGTCAACAATACCGCTACCGTGGCGACGCTCGCACCGACTACAGAT
>Ga0105240_10002051_pt1 | contig 33088 bp, 31 predicted proteins | sample KBSC54metaG_FD_80426 | JGI IMG/M metagenome (GOLD analysis project Ga0105240, IMG submission 80426) | Corn rhizosphere microbial communities from Kellogg Biological Station, Michigan, USA - KBS C5-4 metaG | ecosystem: Host-associated > Plants > Roots > Rhizosphere > Soil | place: Michigan, USA... | reverse complement strand
TGGGGCGACTCTGGGAACGACGGCTTCAGCTGCGACCTTAAGTCCCACAGCCCTGCAAGCCAATGCTATCGCGGCGTTTTTAGTTGGTGCCCCCACGCAGTCGGGTATTTCTACCTTTACAACTACCCCCGCGTATCGGCAGAGACAATACTCAGCCTATCTGACCGACACTCTGAACCTGTTTCAGAAGCTATACCTTGAGTTAGGCGTTCGTTACGACATCTTCAGTCCACTCGAGCCTGGACAGGCCGGAGGGGCGGTGGTTTATGATCCTGCGACCAACACAACTGCCACCTTAGGAGTCAATGGTGTCGGGATACGATCGACCCGTACGGACCTGAATAATGTAGCGCCCCGCGTCGGTTTGGCTTTCCGTCCGACGAACCGATTCGTCTTCCGGGGGGGCTATGGGATTCATTATTTCCCGATTCCATTCTTCCTGACCGGATTCAATCCCGCCGTGCGGGGCGTACAATCTGGAATCGCCGGCGGCATTGCCACGACAACCTTCGCGAATCCCACAATTCCACCAAGTGGCAACACCGCTCCGAATCAGCCTTTCTTCACGGGCCAAAGGGATGTCAACACACCTTACATCCAAACTTACAGCGGCATGATCCAGGGAGACATGGGAAATGGATTCTTATTGGATATTGGCTACGTCGGCAATCGGGGGCGGCAGTTGCCTTATGAGATCACTCAAACGGGTCTGCCGGGCTCAGGACTCACGGGACAACTGGCGAATCGCACTGCTGCGCTGATCCAGACTGGCACAGGGCTAAACAGCAATTACAACTCACTGCAAGTAAATCTTACCAAGCGATTCGCGGCAGGCTTGTCCTTCGCCGGCGCCTACACCTACGGGAAAGCTCTGGACTATGGCACGAACCTGCTTGATCCTTTCAATCGCGGAAATAACTATGGTCCGGCTGATTGGGATCGTACTCACATACTCTCTGTGAGTCACGATTGGCGTCTTCCTTTCAAAAAGACCGGCTGGGTAGGACGAGCCGTGGCTGACTGGGAGATTACAGGGATCCTCCGTTGGGCTACTGGAACTCCGTATACCGTCACTGCGGATCCGCTGGCCTGCGGATGCTTGGGGGCGTCGGCCGTGCCGGCGGCCTTCAATTCCGCTACCACAAACGGGTCGACAAACAACGGCTCGTCGTCGTTTAATCCCGGCTCCTTTACCTCTCCGGCGGCGGGGACTTTTGGCAACCTGGCGCGTAATGCTTTCCGAGGCCCGGACATGTTCGTGTACAACGCGGCGCTTTTCCGCAACTTCGCGGTTCGTGAAAACATCAAGCTCGAATTTCGCGGAGAAGCATACAACCTTACCAATACGACCAATCCAATGAATCCGATATCGAATTTTACGACACCGGGATTCGGGACCTCGATCGGAAATATAGACGGCCTCGCGGGACGTCAATTTCAGGTTGCCGCGCGACTATTGTTTTAGTTAAGGAAGACAACTGCACGCCGCGGCCCAACGCGGCAGGGTTGCGGCGTGCCGTCTGCTGTCGCGAAGAAGTATCGCTTTAATCGCTAGCGCATCTGGCTACGCAGGCTCGCTTGGCTTCGTGCCTCCATTGGCGCCCCGAAATTCCCCAGCCCCATAATTCATAGAGCAGTGGACCAGAATGGGGCGCTTCGCTGAAATCGTAAGCAGGCGCGTCACGGAAACGTTCGCAGTCGAGAGAGAAGTAACTCAGGATTTTCTGCTGCGTTCTAAAACAATCAATCATCCTGCGTTTTAGAGCGCGATCCGTCTGGGTCAGCGCAATCACTTCCTCCTCTGAGGAACTTCTCCCAATAAAAGTTCCCGTTACCATTCCACCGTCTCCACCCGCATGATAGAGCGGATACTCTCGATGGGCGAACCAGGATCGCCGGTTTTTGACCGCTGCAACTGCAAACGCCGCGGCGTCATGGTCTGGATGGCCGCCTTCGTAGGCTGGGGAAAACACCAGTTCTGGATTTAGCGAGTCCACAATGGTGCCCATCTGGTCGATCAGGGCAGGCAGATGAAGATAAGCTTCCTTGTCCGGGAAGGCGAAGCTGAGACACCGCTGGCCAGGAATGCCGACCAGAGCGAGGGCCGCTCTTAATTCGTCGCGCCGCGCTTTGGCGTACTCATCGCGCGTCGAAAACCCAAGATCCCGGGCGTTCTGCATATCCCGCGGACTTCCGTCGGTAACGTGCAAAATATGCACATCAACATGACGGTGGTGGTGAAGCCAGATGGCCGCACCCACCACTTCATCGTCGGGGTGGGCCGCGACCACTAATGCGCTTAGGGGCTTACTGCCCATTGGTTGACGTAGCGGTCTGCCGACCGCTCTCCTGAATTGTCTCGGACCAAGTTTTGATAAACCTGGAGATAACGAGATGCCATGGTTTGTGCCGAATAGCGGGTACGTGCCACTCTCCGGCACGTCTCCGGGTTGAGGTCGCCAACATCGCGCAGAGCGCGGCTCATCTCAGCGACATCCGAAACCAGGAACCCGGTTCGGCCGTGGTCTATGATTTCGGGTAGCGCACCTGACCGGAACGCAATAACCGGGGTGCCGCACGCAAACGCTTCCATGGCAACCAAAGAGCTTGTCTCAGAAACCGTGCTTGGAATCATCAGACATTTGGCCTGGGACAGAAGACGTCTCTTCTCAGAAAAACCGACCGGCCCGATGAACCTCCGCATAGCGTCCAGACGGGGCCGAATAGTGCGTCTGAAATAATCTAGGTGCGCTCGGTACGGAAAAACCTGTCCTGCTAGCACTAACTCCGTCTTAGCCCGCCTTGCGGCGTCTAATGCAAAATGAAAGCCTTTTTCTGGACAGATCCTGCCCAATGCCAGGGCGAAATTCCGGCGTTGGACATCTGTGCCGAGTCTATCCACATCCACTCCGTTTGGAATGGGCGGTAGCAAGTGTGAAGAGGGGGGACAACTCCGGTGCTGGGATTTAGATACGCAGTTGAGCTGATAGCGGCTTCTTCTCTGATGAAAGATCTTGCGCGGATACCAATCCGGCGGTAAATGCAGAGTCGCTAGCACAGGGACACTACCGGGCGGAACATAGGCGTGGAAGTCCAGACTGTGCATGTGGATGAGATCGATCGGATACTTGGCAAGAGCGTCTTTGATGAGCTTGCGATGGATGCGCCGGCCCCAGTCCCGGACCGAGTCATCCAAGCGCCCTGCCGCTGGAGGCGATGCAATTAGCGTGCCCTCCACTTTAGACCCTTCGGCGGCGATCACGAGCGAGCGATGTCCTTCCGAGACGAGGTTCCGATCAAGTAAGGTAAGGATCTGTTCGGAGCCACCTACCGCGTCGATGCCCACTTCTGTCAACGGATAGGCAACGCTCAGGATTGTCAGTTTCATAACGTTCATAAGGCGGGATTGCAATTGCGATGCCACGGTAGGGCGAATGAATTGCTCTGTCAGGTCGGAATGGTCGCGCGCGAGAAGAAACGCGTAGCAGTGGTCGGCGAGTTCTTCATCGACGAAATCTTCACTGAATTCAATGCCTTACCGAAACTAGGAGAAGAGTGTTTCGCCCGCAAATTCAGACGGGAAGTGGGCGGCGGCGCAGCGATTACGGCCTGTGCACTCGCCAAACTGGGAGTCCGTGTGAGTGTCGTCGGATCTGTGGGTAAAGAGGACGGGCAGTGGCTGGTAGATCGTCTACGATCTTTCGACATAGACTGCTCCGGACTCGAGCTCGATTCAACGGAGCCGACAGGAATCACCGTAAGCGCTTCAACCCGCGAAGATCGTTCATTTCTAACGTATTACGGCGCCAACCGGAAACTCGGGCGGCTGCTTCGTGGAGCCGAAACCGCGCGCATTCTTGGAAGCGCCAGCCACGTGCACTTCGCATGCGCGCCCGATTCGGAAGCCGATGAGGCGCTACTATTAGCGCTTCGAAAACGGCGCAGGCGCATCTCAATCGATGTCCAATCTCATGTAAGCTGGCTTACCCGGCCGGAAAGCCTGAACATTTTACGGCAGTGCGACGTTTTCTTCCCCAATGAACGAGAGGGCGGCTGGATATCGTCCGCAGCTGAACCGCATGAGATTCTGCAAAAGCTGAAAGATAAGGGTCTTCGGGGCGTGGGCCTGAAGCTTGGCGGAAAAGGCGCCGCACTACTCTGGCGCCGGCGTGAGTTCCTGGCGGATCCGTTTCCCGTGAAAAATATCGACACGACGGGAGCTGGAGACTGTTTCAACGCTGGATTTATTTTCGCGTGGCTGCGAGGCGATAGCCCGCAACGCTGTTTGGAGATCGCAAATATCTGTGGGGCGCTTTCTACCCGCGCGCTCGGCGGGATTGCCGGATTTCCCACACTTACCGAACTTATGGAATACGAATCTCAACTGGACTCCGACAAATGAAACTCTGTGTTATGGGATGCGGCCTTCGGACACCCCTCCTGCTTCACGGTTTAATTCACTCCGGACTCGGTATTGACGAAGTGGCCCTCTACGATATCGATTCCAAACGCTCTCAGTTGATGGAGGCCCTGGGAATTCGCATGGCCGAGGGGTTCTCCGCGCGAATCGTTTCAACGCCGGTGCTAGAACACGCTATTCAGGAGTCAAGCTTCGTCATCAGCAGCATCCGCGTCGGCAACATGAAAACACGAGCTGCGGATGAACGCCTGGCGCTCGAGTGTGGCTTCGCAGGGCAGGAGACCACCGGGCCAGCCGGATTCGCAATGGCTCTGCGCACGATACCCGTGGCTATCGAATATGCAAGGCTCGTGGAACGGTTAGCCCCGTCGGCATGGATCGTCAACTTCACGAACCCCGCGGGCATCATCACACAAGCCATATCGACGCACACGGGCGCCAACGTGATCGGAATTTGCGACACTCCTGCCGAGCTCTTTTTTCAGATTGCTCGAGCCCTGGGCGAGCCATTCGAACAAGTCCGCTGCGGATACTTTGGGCTGAATCACCTGGGGTGGGTGAGATCAGTTCAGGTTCGAGGAAAGGAGAGGATCGGCCAGCTATTAGACGACGACCGCAAGCTGCAGATGCTTTATCCTTCGCATCTTTTTGACGGCGCACTCATTCGGGCACTGGGCCTGATTCCCACTGAGTATTTATTTTTTTATTACAACCAGTCTCTGGCACGACAGAACCAGCTTCGCGCCGGTCTTACGCGTGGAGAGGAACTCGAGACTCTCAACCGGGAGATCTGGATGAGACTAGAGGCCCATAATCGTTCGAGCGACCCCAGGGAGGCCGTAGAGGAATACAAGCGATACTTGAACCGGCGCAATGCGAGCTATATGAAACTGGAAGGCGAAGCCGGATCGGCGTTCAACGGCCCGGATCCTGGCTGGAATCCATTTGAGGGCGCCACCGGATACCATCGCATCGCCGTGGATGCGATTCGGGCCCTGACTAACGCTGAGAGCCGTTCCCTGATCTTAAACGTGCCGAATCACGGCGCTATTGAGGACCTTGCGTCCCAGGATGTGATCGAAGTTCCTTGCGCAGTGGATCGAACTGGCCCGCGCCCTTCGAAGATCGGACGTCTTCCTGAGCCTGTTCGCGGATTGGTTGTTTCCGTTAAGTATTACGAACGTCTCGCTATACAGGCAGCGATTGAAAAGCGATGGGACACGGCGGCGTTCGCGCTGACCATGAACCCAATCGTGGGAAGCTGGGACGCGGCCTGTCGGTTCCTCGAAGGGTTGGAGCTAACGGATCCCCAACATTTCTCGAATTTCCAATCACGTGATATTCTGCACTCAGTATCCTTCTGAACCGTGGGCACTTCTTCTCCCATTCCCCTAAAAGATCTCGCATCTGCAATGGCGACGTCTATTCCGCGTCCTGAATATCCGCGGCCGCAGTTCGTGCGCGAAGCCTGGATGAACCTGAACGGCTCGTGGAAATTCAGATTCGACGATCAGGATATCGGTCTTGAGCAGCGATGGTTCGCCGGAACCGACTATCCCGCTGAAATCCTGGTGCCATTTTCTTTGGAATCACCCATGAGCGGCATTGGAGATCGTTCCTTCCACTCCTGCGTGTGGTATGAGCGACCTTTCAACGTGCCGCGGGATTGGGCCGGCAAGCGAATACGGATTAATTTTGGCGCGGTTGATTATCGTTCCACCGTTTGGGTTAACGGTATCGTCGTCGCCACTCACGAAGGCGGCCACACACCGTTCTCTTCTGATATTACGGGGGCCCTTCGACCAGAAGGAAACATCCTGGTAGTGCGTGCCGAAGATCCGCCCACCGACCGTTACATCCCGCGCGGCAAGCAGCATTGGGAAGTTTCTCCGGCGAGTATATTTTACGCGCGTACCACGGGTATCTGGCAGACAGTGTGGCTGGAGCCCGTTTCGCTGAGCCACCTGGAAACCGTTCGAATCACTTCCGCCATCGACGGTTCTGTTTCGTTTGCAGTGAAGGTTGCAAATCCCGGGCAGTCGCAGTTTGTAACCATTGCAATTCAAGACCACGGACGGATGCTGGCATCGGCGATGAGCCTGGCAGACGGACCGTTTACGCAGTTATCCGCGCATATCTTGGATCCAAAGCTCTGGTCGCCGGATCGACCGCATCTCTATGGCGTGCGGATTGAGCTGAATGGTCCGGATGGCCTTCTGGACACAGTGGAGAGCTATTTTGGCATCCGCTCCATAAGTACTCAGGAAGGGAAAGTTCTCCTCAACGGTAATCCAATCTACTTGAAGACGGTTCTAGACCAAGGTTATTGGCCGCAATCGAATCTGACACCGCCTTCCGACGAGGCGATTGTGGAGGATATCCGGCGGACGCAGGAGCTAGGATTCAACGGGGTTCGGAAACATCAAAAGGTGGAGGATCCGCGCTTCCTGTACTGGGCGGATCGGATGGGTTTGCTGGTTGCCGCGGAGATGGCGAACGCGTATCTGTTCAATGAAGATGCTGTAGCTCGCATGACGCGCGAATGGATTGAGGTTGTTTCGCGCGATTACAACCACCCAAGCATCATCATTTGGACGCCAGTAAACGAAAGTTGGGGAGTTCCTAATCTATCGGAGAGACGCCAGCAGGCGCACCTTAAAGCTCTTTACTATCTGACCAAGTCGCTGGACGACACCCGGCTGGTCATCGATAACGACGGCTGGGAACATACCGAAGTCACGGATCTGTTTGCGATTCACGATTACACGCGTACGGGCAAAGAATTTCAGCTTAGGTTCCAGAACGTAACGCAAGGTTTGCCTCTGCCGATGTATGGGAAGCTGTACTCGGCTCCCGGCCACCGGTACAACGGATCACCTATTCTGCTCTGGGAGTTCGGGGGCGTCGGTTACGTGCTGCCCGACATGACTATCGCGCCGGAGAATTCGTGGGGTTACTCTGGCTTGGAACCGAATCCCCAACTGGCGCTGGAGCGCATACGGGGCCTATACGAGGCGATCGCACGGCTCCCACAGATTGCCGGTATCTGTTACACGCAGTTGTATGACGTGGAACAGGAGGTCAACGGGCTGATGACCTATGACCGGCGAATGAAGTTCGACCCTCGAGCGATCCGTGAAATCAATTCGCTTCTGATATAAGCATTTCCGTTCGGGCGATCAGCTCGGGCTTCCGTACTAATTCGCCACGGGTGGCTCCGGAAAGTTTGGCGCACAACGTCAGGGCTTGGGCGACTACCTGATCCATGTTGTAGTACTTATACGTCGCAAGCCTGCCAACAAAATGAACTGCCGGTGTTTGCGTCGCCAAAGCTTCGTATCGTTTATAGATTGCGGCGTTGTCGGGGCGGGGCACCGGGTAGTAAGGATCGCCTCCATCGCATGGATACTCGTAGACCACGCTTGTCTTCGAATGTGACTGACCGGTCAAATGCTTGAATTCCGTGACGCGAGTATAGTCGTGTTCATTGGGGTGGTTAATGACAGCGACGGGCTGAAGCTTCTCCACATCCACCGTTTCATGCCGGAACTGAATCGAGCGGTATGGCAATTTCCCGAATCGATAACCAAAGAACTCGTCAACTGGCCCGGTGTAAACCAGCTCCCGATACTGAACGCTCTTCAGAACGTCGCGATAGTCCGTGTTTAAGATCACTGTTATGTTCGGATGGTCCAGCATGTTTTCGAACATGCGTGTGAAGCCGTGCCGGGGCATCGCCTGGTACGTGTCAGTGAAGTATCGATCATCGCGGTTGGTGCGGACAGGTATTCGGGCCGTAACGGACGCATCGAGATCAGAAGGATCCAGGCCCCACTGCTTGCGCGTATACCCACGAAACATTTTTTCGTAGAGATCCCGTCCGACGCGGCTGACCACGACGTCTTCCGAAGTGCGGATGGCCGGGGGTTTCTCCGCAATCTTCTCGAGGTAAGCTTCCATCTCATCGACGGTGAGCTCTAGTCCATGGAGAATATTCACCGTATCCAAGTTGATCGGTATAGGTACGAGCTTTCCGTCCACTGAGGCGAGCACTTTGTGCTCGTAGTTCCGCCACTCAGTGAACAAGGAAAGATAGTCGAATACATCCTTGGAGTTGGTATGAAAGATATGAGGCCCGTATTTATGAACCAGGATTCCATGCTGATCGTGATGATCGTAGGCATTCCCGCCAATATGGTTTCGGCGATCCAGCAGCATCACCCGTTTCCCGAAGTTGCGGGCCATTTGAGCGGCCACCACTGATCCAGAGAATCCTGCGCCAACGATAACGTAGTCAAACACGTGCTGTTTCTCCTGCCGCGACTTTCTGGACGGCTCGCGTCGATAGATCACTTGAAACCGGCTTTCTCTTCTCGGAATCGAGAACCTGAGCGATCAAGTGGCTCATGCCGCCCCAAACCGAATCCCAGGACATACTTTTCAGGAATTCATCCGAACGCTCTCGCCACTTTAGACCCATATCCGATGCCATCGCTTGCTCGGCCGCTGCGACAAACTCTTCGGCCGAATGAGCAATGCGCGCAAGTCCTAGGTCTCCGTACGGCCGCACGACGTCACGAATCGCGGTGGAAACGACGGGAAGCCCCGCGGAAAGATATTCAGGAGTTTTTGTGGGGCTGATGAAACGCGTGGCATCGTTCAATGCGAACGGCATGATCCCGACGTCCCAGCCGGCGAAGTATTTCGGCAAGTCGGTGTAATCCTTCATCCCCAACCAATGAATGTTGTCGCGCCGTGGCAATGAGTCCGGTGAAATCTTGGCGGTGGGTCCGATCATGATGATTTGCCAGTCGGGTCGCATCCTGGCGACTTGTTCCACCAACGGAAGATCGATGCGCTCGTCAATTACGCCCGCATATCCCAGACGAGGATGAGGGATGTTCTGCTGTTCTCTAAAGTCTCCGGTGAGGTTTCTAGCCTGCACGAAGTGATGCACGTCGACGCCACTGGGGAATGGATGCATATTGGGATGCAAATGGCGTTTAGCTTCGAAAAGGCTTACGCCGCCCGTGAACACAAGGTCGGCCGTTCGCAGGAGGTGCTCCTCAAGAGCTCGAAGCTGTTTAGGAGCGCCGTGAAACATTGATAGCTCATCCATGCAGTCGTAGACGACGGCAGAAGGAGCGATGCCGTTAGGGACGAATTCAAGCGCCATCGGCGTGTAGAACCAGAGGATCGGTTTGTGAATCTTATGAAGCGCGACAAGATCGGCGAGCAACCCCTCGAGTGCTTTATTTCGATCTCCATCTACCGGCAGATGGGGCGTCAGCACGTGCACGCCGGTTTGAGGACAGATGGTAGTTTTCAGAACGGGTTCATTCGAATCAAAAACCGGTTCCTCGACAAAATATACCCGCCGGTCCCGGGCGAATCTGCTCATCAAGTGTTGGGGCCGTTGAAATACGAAATTCCATCGCAGGTGGGAGAAGCACATCAAATCGGGATAACCTGGCGGAAGATGAAGTTGTGTCATGTTGTTTTCTTTCTAACTGTTTTTGCCGCTCAAGCTCATCGGCTAGCGGCTGATAAATCTGGCGGCTACCATCGGGCTGTGGATAATCCCAGAGTCCGTTGTAGCAATGCCGATCGTCATCCCAGCCGGGATGATTGAGGATGGGATAAAGACAAATACCCTCGACGGGCACGCCGGACGCGACGACTGCGCGCACTTCGTCCGCAATATAAGCTAGCCAGTCTGGCCGACCCTCATTTTCGGTTCCCGTTTCAGAGACGAACAGGGGACGTTGATAGCGCTGGTAAACTTCGGCTAATATCTCGCGAAAGGGCCTGTACTCCGGCTCATCGCGCCAGATGGTATTTCCATGATTCCACCATTGATTGCGATCGTAGTAGTTGACGCCGACTACGTCGATATATGATGGTTTGCCGCCGAGTTCCGGTTGTGCCCGCCCGGTGAGCATGTCCCATGCCTCGAACATTGAGGAGCGATATTCCGCCGCTTGGCGCACATCGTCTGGACGAGCTGGATCGCCCACGATGTGGATAACAGGCTCGGGCGATACCAAGCGAATGGTGGACATTTCGGCTCGCACGGCCTCTGAGGCCTTTATCGCCCCTCGCACAAGCTGCCTTTTCAAGTCGGCGCCGCGTCCGGTCGCGAACGGATTGAGGTACGCGGTATCGCCTCCGGCCCATGCCAGGAAAGATATTTCATTGATCGGCGCCACAAAGGCGGGTCCAGACATCTCCTTCGCCAGCACGCGCCCAAACGCTGAGGCGAACGCACCGAACGCGTCGATCCAAGTCGGACCGAAAATGTCTAGGTAGCTGGGCCATCCGAAATGTAGCAAATCCCAGATGATCTGAATCCCTTGTTGCTGGGCTGCTCTTAAAATGGCGAGAGCCGATGAAAAATCATATTGCCGCGGTGCCGTTTCAATAAGATGCCAGCGCAGCCCTTCGCGCGCGGTGAGAATGCCAACATCCTTCAGCCTGGCGAAGTCGCGGTCGACGAGCACGTCATGACGAGTAGAAGAAACAAGGTCCAATCTTTTGCCGTTTTTGAGCACATGTGTAGAGCACTCAAAACCTGCCTGCCAAAAACTGTTAAAAAGTGGACGCACAGCTTTCCTTGCCTCACGCGACGGCCAGTTTCACTCCCGTTACCAGAACGCACTACTCTTATCCGTTAGAGTCGCCGTGAGGCGCTATGTTTCGCGGCGGAAAACCACAAACCCTTTGCAATCCAGCACCAATAGGGTAAGTTGGTCTTAGCACGGCGTGTTTGAATTAGCAGATCTTTGTAACCGCTTACAACGACTCTGGGGATCTGTACCCAACGTTTTTCAGGCGCCGGGCCGGGTTAACCTCATTGGGGAGCATACCGACTATAACGACGGTTTTGTTCTCCCCGCGGCGATTCAGCTTCAAACAAGAGCCGCAATAACACCGGTTGCAGGCCGCCAAGTAATTGTGGAATCAGCCGCATATGACAGGACGGAATTTGATCTGGATGATCCGCAACCAGTGCCACGGAACGATTGGAGCGACTATGTTCGAGGCACCGCCTGGTCGCTGGAGCATCAGGGCGTAAGGCTGAAGGGCGCGAGACTCTTTATTGACAGCGACATCCCGCCTGGAGCTGGACTGAGTTCCTCTGCTGCGCTCGAGGTGGCCGCGGCTCTAGCCTTGTTGTCGAATGCAGGCGTCACGCTTGGTCCCGCCGAAATTGCCAAAGTCTGCCATCGCGCGGAAAACGAGTTCATCGGAATTCGATCGGGCATCATGGACCAATTTGCATCATGCAATGGCCGGAGCGGCCATGCACTGCTACTCGATTGTCGCTCGCTTGAAGTTCGTTACGTTGCTATTCCTCGCGACATCACACTTATGGTTTGCAACACCATGGTTCGACATGAGCTGGCTGCGGGCGAATACAATGCGCGCCGGCAACAATGCGAGGAAGGCGTGGCTGTACTCTCACGTTTCCTCCCAGGTATTCATGCATTGCGGGACGTGACCCAAGAGCAGTTAGCGCGGTTCAGCGCGGAGCTTGATCCGGTGATCCATCGACGATGCCGGCACGTAATTGAGGAGAATTGCCGTGTTTTGCTCGCCACGCGGGCGCTGGAGTCGGGCGATACACAGGCCTTCGGCGCACTGATGCAAGCGTCTCATCAAAGCCTTCGGCTCGATTATGAAGTGAGCTGTCCTGAACTGGATTTGATGTGCGAGCTGGCACTTGGCGTAAATGGCGTATATGGCGCCCGCATGATGGGTGGAGGATTTGGGGGCTGCGTGCTGGCGCTGGCGCGCACCTCGGCCAGTGAGAACTTTCGCCGCACCGTTGAGGCGGGATACCGATGCCGCACCGGGATCGATTGCGAGATCTACGAGTGTTCTACTACCGACGGAGCCGGTCCCTTGACCCTCGGAGCCACTCAGGGAGGATGAATGCTCGAATGGATGGAGCGGCCGCATCGCAGGCTAAATCCTCTCACCGGAGCATGGGTTCTGGTTTCGCCGCAGCGGACGCAACGTCCATGGCAGGGCAAAGTAGAGAGGGTGGCATCCCGCGGCAGTGTTCCCTACGATCCCACGTGTTATCTCTGCCCCGGCAATGAACGCGTGGGGGGAATCCGAAACCCTGAATACACATCTACCTTCGTTTTCGATAATGATTTCCCTGCGCTGGTGAGATCGTCGCAGGGCGGCTCACTTAACGAACGGGATCTTCTGGTAGCTGCGCCTGAACGCGGTATATGCCGTGTGATGTGTTTCACGCCCAGGCACGATTTGGGCATCCCTTTGATGGAGTTAAGTGCTCTGAAAGCAGTGGTCGAAACAATGCGCGCCGAGTCGATTTCGCTGCGGAGCCTTCCCTTCGTCAAATGCGTCCAGATCTTCGAAAACCGCGGCGAGCTTATGGGCGCGAGCAATCCTCATCCACATTGCCAGATATGGGCCGTAGAGAACACACCGAACGAGGTCTCAACGGAAGACCACCGGCAGGAAGATTATAGTCGGGTCCACTCCACTTGCTTACTATGCGATTACACACGCTTGGAGGCACGTGGAGAACGCGTCGTCTGCGAAAACGAATCGTTCCTGGCGCTGGTTCCTTTTTGGGCAATATGGCCGTTCGAAATCATCGTTCTAGTGAAGCGACATTGCGCGCGGCTCGAAGATACCACCGAAGCGGAGAGAGAGAATCTGGGCGAAATCCTTCGGAATGTAACTCGCCGCTATGATGCGCTGTTCGAAACCCCTTTCCCCTACACCATGGGCTTTCATGAGCAGCCGGAAAAATCTGCTGCGCCCGCTTCGGCTTGGCACTTTCACGCGCATTTTTATCCACCTCTGTTGCGTTCGGCGACCATCAGGAAGTTCATGGTGGGCTTCGAGCTTCTGGCAGGCCCTCAGCGGGATATCACCCCGGAGATGGCTGCCACAAGGTTGCGTGAAGCGACTGGAGCCTCGATCGGTGGCTGAGATTAGAATCGGCACCTCGGGATGGCATTACAAACACTGGGTCGGCGAAGTGTACCCGCCGGGCTGGCCTGCTTCCAAGATGCTTTCCTGGTACCAAGAGCACTTCGACACAGTCGAAATCAACAACAGCTTCTACCGGCTTCCTTCAGAAGACGCGGTTGAAACCTGGCGATCGTCAACGCCCGCGCAATTCCGCTTCGCCGTAAAAGGCAGCCGTTTTCTCACGCACATGAAGAAACTGAAGGATCCCGCGGCAGGTCTCGAAAAGTTCTTCTCGCGGATCGATTTGTTTAAGGCGAAGCTCGGCCCAATACTGTTTCAACTTCCGCCGCACTTTGAAATGAATATCCAGAGGCTTGACGACTTTCTGGAGGCGCTTCCGCGGGCGCATCGATATGCGTTCGAGTTTCGCGACCCCAGCTGGAGCAATCCTGAAATATTTCAGCTCCTCCGAAGGCACAGAGCAGCTTACTGTCCGTTTGACCTGGCCGGATATCAATCTCCGATCGAAATCACCACAAATTTTACATACGTTCGTCTGCACGGCCCCGGCAATAAGTATCAGGGGAGTTACACGGAGGATGCGCTCAACAAGTGGGCATCCAGGATCAAGGAATGGAGAACAGAACTACGTGCGATATACGTTTACTTCGATAATGACCAAGCTGGTTACGCCGCTCACAATGCAATCCGGTTGCGTGAACTGGTGAAGATGCAGCTGACGAGTTAGTGTGGCGAACACGCTCTTTATGAGTGCAAAAAACGAAAGACAGTAAGACTTTCGAATTGCCGACCGGGCTGCAGAAGCGTCGAAGGAAACTGCGGCTTGTTGGGGGAATCTGGGAAGTGTTGCGTTTCAAGACAGAAGCCGGCGCGGCGACCATAGACCACACCGCCTTTGCCCCTGATCGTGCCATCGAGAAAGTTACCGCTATAGAACTGAAGACCCGGCTCGGTTGTGTGCACCTCTAAAACGCGTCCGGTACCGGGCTCCTCCACTCTTGCAGCCATTGAGAGCCCAGCGCCGGTGCGATTTAGAATCCAATTGTGATCGTATCCGCGCCCCTGTTTGATCTGGTCTTCGTCTTCGTCTATCCGCGCTCCGATTGGCGTTGACTTCCGAAAGTCAAAAGGCGTTCCTTCAACCGCGCGATATTCTCCGGTCGGAATTAGGTCTTCACCGACGGGCGTAAAGTAGTCGGCATGTATCGTAAGCTCATGACCCAGGATGTTGTCCGAACCACCGGTCCTCAAATTGAAGTACGCGTGGCTGGTAAGGTTTACCACCGTCTCCTTGTCAGTCGTGGCTTCGTAGCGAATGCTCAACTCGTTTTGTTCAGTCAGACTGTAGATCGCCACGACCCGTAATTCGCCCGGGAATCCGCATTCCCCATCTTTACTCCGATAGCTTAGTTCCAGGTCGCCATCCGGCAGCGGTTGTGCGGTCCAAATTCGTCTATCGAATCCGGTTGCGCCTCCGTGCAGCGTATTCGGACCATCGTTCTTATCGAGCCTGTATTCGACTCCTCGTAAAGTGAACCTCGCTTGGCTGATCCGATTCGCGTACCTTCCAATCAAGGCTCCAAAGTAAGGTCCCGGATTGGCGATATAGCCGTGAACGGAATCGAACCCCAGGGCAATATCGGATAGCTTGCCGTCACGATCCGGCGTCTTTAATGACACGAGGATACCTCCGTAGGTACTGATCCGCGCCTCTAGGCCGTTATGGTTTTTCAGCGTGAACACCGAAACACGAGTACCATCGAGCGTTGCACCAAAATCGGAGCGTGGGATGTTCATTGGTTCTTGGTTGGACTCGCTGAAAAAGCCGATTGAGAGTGCTCAAGGGCCAGGCGCAGGCCTTCGACATTCTGTTTCAGCTGCGTAAGCCGATACGCGCGATCTCTGCTGTTTTCTGTCCGCTGTTCAAGTGGGCAGCAAAACGGTCCTGCGACGCTTGCGACTTGCTTGCCCGCCAAAACAAACCGTGCCATTACGTAGGTCCGCCAACCCCATCCCAAGTCGTCTGGGACTTGATCGAGATATGTGGCGGCAAGTTCGAGGTCGAGCACCAGCGGACCATAAAGCATGTCCGTAGTGAATCCTATAAGGTTGCTTGCTACATCGTTTAATGCTCGTTCAGCGGATCGTTGAATAGGAGGAAACGTGGCGAAGCTTTCTGGATCACGCGCGGCGATACACGCCGACGCAGCTTGGCAGCCACGTGTCTCTTCCAAGAAGGAGGTGACGCCAGACTCGAAGAACTCCCTTTTATCTGGTTCGGTGTACAGGACCACACGATGATCCGTTTTGAGGACACGCCGAAAGCACGCTTTGATCTGCTGGACAAGAGTTGTACCCTCCTGCCAGAGTTCTAGCTGCGATATCTGGCGAACGCGATCTGTGAATGCCGCAATCGAACCAGCGTCCGCCGCGAAAATCGGCAAGCCCAGTTGACTAAGCTGTTGGATGGCGGCTGCTAATGCGGCTGCCTCCTGGTCGCTGCGGGCCGCAGTCATTGTGGCTATGGCCGTCGCGTTCATCGTTTAGGGAATGCAGGCCCGCTTCCGTTTTCGGGGAGCTGACATAGCCTTTCCCAGCCCCGCAGCCAAGCGGATTGCGCAATATCAGCAGCTATGGTCGGCGAGGCACCTTTCGACAGCAGAAATCTTACGGTGCCCATATGAGTCAGCCGATACATATTTCCGAACTCTTCGCCTGTCATGGTCTCCTTTCGAACCAAGTATCGACGCCAAGAAAGCCCTCGCGCTACGCAAGTCGCTGGGCACTCCAGGCCCCCCTTTAAGCAAATCGCGGGCCGTTTCGAAGGATTCTAACTACGATTACATGAGGGGACTTCCGCGGATCTATCCAAGATGAGAAATACAATATGTTCGCTCACTACGAAAAAGCTGCACCTCAAGTTGCTGGGCATTGGACTCTCTCGTACTCGCGGATCGATAAGGTCGGAACATAACGTTAGAGGCAGCCCTAGTAATGTCTGCCTGTAATCGGTCGCTAACTTTGTGATGCGAAGGAACGAGTTAAGTCGTCTTGCCTTTCCTGACGACATTCGCGTTGTTTGACCCTGCTGCTGCGCGGCGCGAAATTCTCTGACGAGAGCTGATCAGAAGCTGACCGAGATCGCCGAGGGCACGGTGAACCGTGAGGCCCTCCCCGCCGGCCGAATGCAGCCTCGAGGGGAAAGCCAACTACGTTCATTTGCCCGCGAATGCCCACCAACTCTTCTCTTTTCCCTTGCAATTCGCGGCGAACCATACATCCGCTTCGCCTTTCGAGTCGCGCTGCTTCGCTGTATCCAGCCCGACTACCTTCACTGCTATCTGAAAACACCGCCGATGCCGGTTGTAGAAATCCTTCGTGGCGTGGGACTCATGGGACGACAATCCATCGATCGGGAAGCGGACTACTTGGTTCTTTGTATGCCGGTTTCTTTGGGGGTCGATCAGAATTATCTATGGGTCCTAGCCGGGAACTGCGTGATATACTCCAATTCATCTAACAGACACGTTAATCTTTTAGACGTTGAACCCATAGTCGACCTCGTTCCGTCGGCTTCGTTGGATGCCTAGCCGCGATTCCGCTTCCCATTTCGGGTAAGCGACATGTGTCGCCCTCCTAGGCGCGAACGTTCCCCCCGTTGGGTATATTTTCGTAAAACGAAAAATCACAACAGGTGCTTCGTGCGCCACAGGAGAAAAATTCACTCATGTCTAGACGATGTGTCCGCAATGAACGGCTGTTCACTGCGCGACGATGTGCCCCTGGATCGCTTTTGCTGTTGGGGTGCTTTTTATTGGCCCCGCCGTCACGCGCGCAGGTCGCGCTGGGTCCGATAACGGTTGGCGGCGGTTTGCGGACCAGCTACGTGCATTCCGAACCGGACGGCGCCAATTCCACCGACCAGTTCCTGGCCAATGATGTCCGTCTGTACGTGAACGGTCCGGTCACGGACAAGATCAAGTTTATGTTCAATACCGATTACGACGGCGCCACCGACCACGTGGCGGTGTTGGACGCGGTCGCTCGTTTCGAATTTTCCAGTAAGTTCAACATCTGGGCCGGCCGTTTCCTGGAGCCCAGCGATCGGGCGAACCTCTACGGCCCGTTTTACGCCCACAACTGGAATGTGTATACCGACGCTATTCAGAACGGACAGCCCTCTGTCTTTCAAGGCCGCGACAACGGTGTGGCCTACTGGGGCGACTTTGGCAAGAAAGTGAAGATGAAAGTCTCGGCTGGCGCGTTCGATGGTCGATCCGCCGACGGCAATCCTGACGTCATCGGGGCCGCTCGCGTCCAACTCGATTTCTGGGATGCGGAGGATGGCTACTATCTGAACAGTACCTATTACGGCGATAAGAATCTCCTCGCCATCGGCGGAGCGACCCAGATTCAGTCCGGGAAGACAGCCACTACCGTCGATTTCCTTCTCGAAAAGAAACTGTCCGGTGCTGGCGCATTTACGATCGAGTCCGAGTACGCCAGCTACAACGGGCTGGGTGGATACTTGCCGGGCGCTGCCAAGAGCCAGGGAGCGTACGTACTTGGAAGCTACCTCTTTCCAAAACCGGTCGGAGTTGGCAAGTTCGAGATTCTTGGCAAATATGCTTATGCGGGGTCCATGGGGCAATCTTTAAGCGTTAACCAAAAAACTACTGAAGTGAACTTCAATTACGTCATCAAGCAGTTCAATGCCCGCATCATGTCCTTCTACCAGGACACCAGATACAACCGGCTGACCCCCAATTACTGGCATGCGGGAATCGGCCTTCAAGTCCAGATATAAGGCATCTTTCCTCAACCTCATAACAAAGGAGCCAATTATGAAACGTAACGAATTTCTCATGACCGCTGGGCTATTGATCGCCGGGATTGGATTCTCCAACGTTGCGACGGCCCAGGCGACCATCAAGGTCGGCGTCCTGCACTCCCTTTCGGGCACCATGGCCATTAGCGAGACGACGCTGAAGGACACGGTTTTGATGATGATTGACGCCCAGAACAAGAAGGGCGGATTGCTGGGCAAGAAGCTGGAGCCGGTGGTGGTCGACCCGGCATCCGACTGGCCGCTCTTCGCCGAGAAGGCTGCGCAGTTGCTGGAAAAAGACAAAGTTGCCGTGACGTTCGGATGCTGGACGTCGGTCTCCAGAAAATCGGTGCTGCCGGTGTTCGAAAAGGATAACGGCTTGCTCTTCTACCCAGTTCAATACGAAGGAGAAGAGTCGTCCAAGAACGTTATCTACACCGGTGCTGCGCCCAATCAACAGGCCATCCCCGCGGTGGATTACCTGATGAAGGAAGTCGGCGTGAAGCGGTGGGTGCTCGAAGGGACCGACTATGTCTACCCGCGCACGACCAACAAGATCCTCGAGGCCTACCTGCTCGCGAAGGGCGTAGCCGCGGCCGACATCTCGATCAACTACACGCCCTTCGGATTCTCAAACTGGCAGAGCCGTGTAGCCGCTATCAAGAAGTTCGGCTCGGCCGGCAAGAAGACCGCAGTAGTATCGACCATCAACGGTGACGCCAACGTGCCCTTCTACAAGGAACTCGGTAACCAGAAGATTTCGGCGGAAGATATTCCGGTCGTTGCCTTCTCGGTTGGGGAGGAGGAACTCTCGGGTCTCGACGCCAAACCGCTGGTTGGCCACCTGGCGGCCTGGAACTACTTTGAAAGTATCAAGACACCGGCCAACACAGCGTTCATCAATCAGTGGCACACGTTTATCAAGAACCCGAAGCGGACCACCAATGACCCCATGGAGGCGACCTATATCGGCTTCAATCTGTGGGTGAAGGCAGTGCAGAAGGCACAATCGACCGACGTAGAGAAAGTGCTCGCGGCGCTTGTCGGCACGGAGACACCGAATCTGACGGGCGGCATCGCCAAGGTGTTGCCGAATCATCACATCACCAAGCCGGTGTACATCGGGGAGGTGAAAGCGGATGGCCAGTTTAACGTCGTTTGGAAATCCGCGGGTACCGTGCCGGGCGATGCATGGTCCGACTTCCTGCCGGGCAGCAAGGACATCGACGCGGATTGGGTGACATTGAAGTGCGGAAATTACAATAGAGTCACCAAGAAGTGCTCTGGACAAAACTACAAGTAATGAAACATCTCCCGTCGGGCGGGCATAAGCCGCTGTTTATGCTGCTGCTCGCCCTTTGGGTTGCAATTCCCGTACGCGCCCAATCGTCCTCCCAATCCGCAAGTGACTCGAGCTTCCTCTCAACCCTCGGCGAGCTGCGGGAGGCGAGTTACTCCGATAAGGCCGGTATTGTCGAACGGCTGAGCCAAAGCGGTCATCCCAGCATCCGCGCGGTGCTCATGGCGTTTCTGGAAGACCGGCTGTATTTCCGCAATGACGACCAGAAGATATTTATCGTCAAGTCCGCCGAAGGCGATCCCCTCAATCTAATCGACCCACTGTCGCTAAAGGACGCCGGATCGGCGCCCGCCGATAGCCTCACCAAGATCGGCACAAACAACGGTTTAAGGCGCACTTTGAGAACGACCGTGGCGCACTTCGCCTTGGCGAGCCCGGACGCCGCGGTGCGGCTGGCCGCGGTGCAAGACATGTTGCGATCGCTGGACGACGCCACCGTGGCGCTGCTGCGCGATCGGATGGGTGTGGAGACTAATTCGAGAGTCAAAAAGGAAATCGCAACCGGCTTGGCGCTTGCAGCCCTGGACGATTCCGACACCAATGCACGCCTCAACGCAATCGCCACGCTCAAGAGCAGCGTCAGCCAGGATGTGCGGAATAAGCTGGCGGTCTTAATCGAAAAATCCCCCGACGGCAGCTTCACTGAACACGATGAGACAGTGCGGCGAGCCGCCACCAACGCCGTGCAGACCATCGACCGTTGGCGCACGTTCTATTCGGACATTGAGACCTTATTTTTTGGCCTCAGTTTGGGATCCGTCCTCGTTCTAATTGCCATCGGGCTGGCCATTACCTTTGGCGTCATGGGCGTCATCAATATGGCTCACGGCGAGTTAATGATGCTGGGTGCGTACACGACTTTCGCCGTCCAGTCGGCGATGCCAGGACACATCGGAATCTCGATCCTGGTAGCGATTCCAGCCGCGTTCATCGTTTCCGGGTTAACCGGCGTCCTGATGGAGCGCACGATTATCCGCTTTCTTTACGGACGTCCCCTGGAAACTCTGCTTGCAACCTTCGGTGTGAGTCTGGTCCTGCAGCAAACTGTCCGGTCGATTTTTTCGGCGCTCAACCGCTCGGTGGTGACTCCGGAATGGATGAGCGGCTCATTAAGGCTGAACGACGCGCTCGCCATCACCTACAACCGGCTATACATCGTGATCTTCACCATCATTGTCTTTTCTCTGATCTTGATGGTGTTGAAGCGCACCAGAATCGGACTCGACATCCGGGCCGTTTCGCAGAATCGTGCCATGGCGAAGGCTATGGGTATTCGCACCGAATGGGTCGATGCGGCCACGTTCGGCCTGGGATCGGGTATCGCCGGCGTCGCCGGAGTCGCGCTGAGCCAGTTGACCAACGTCGGTCCGAATCTGGGGCAGTCCTACATCATCGATTCCTTTATGGTGGTTGTTTTTGGCGGCGTCGGAAATCTTTGGGGCTCACTCATCGGCGGCCTGTCGATGGGAGTCGTCAATGAATTGCTTGAGCCCTTCGCTGGGGCCGTGCTGGCAAAGATTTTCGTGCTGGTCGCGCTCATCCTTTTCATTCAGATCCGGCCGCGCGGGCTGTTCCCCCAGGCAGGACGAGCGGGGGAGGATAAGTAAAGAGTGTTGGGTCTCTGGCATGGGAATGCAGGAGCCGGTCTCCATAAGGATAGGGGAGGCGCATCATTTCTCGCAGTGCTGGTTCTGGTTGCGATCACCGTGCCCGTTCTCAACCAGGTTGTTCCTGCGTCATCTGCGTTGCACATTTCGCCCTTCGGGATCACTCTAATCGGCAAGTACCTGTGCTACGGGATGCTGGCGCTGGCGGTTGATCTGATCTGGGGCTACTGCGGAATCCTGAGCCTGGGCCATGCGGCTTTCTTTTCGCTCGGCGGCTATGCGATGGGCATGTACTTGATGCGGCAGATCGGTCCTCGGGGCGTCTACGGCGATCCGATTTTACCCGACTTCATGGTGTTTCTGAACTATAAGTCCCTGCCCTGGTTCTGGTACGGCCTCAACCACTTCGCGATCGCTCTCACTATGGTTGTGTTGGCGCCCGCGCTGCTGGCGGCGGTATTCGGATGGTTTGCGTTCCGGTCACGTGTCACGGGGGTGTACTTTTCGATCATCACCCAGGCGCTCACTTACGCCTTGATGCTCGCGTTCTTTCGCAACGACATGGGATTCGGCGGCAACAACGGATTCACGGATTTTAAGGACATTCTGAGTTTCGATTTACACTCCGACAAGACTCGCGTCGTGCTGCTGGTGATCACCGCAGCTGCGCTCGCCGTCAGTTACATTGCTTGCCGCGCGATTGTCGATTCGCGAGCCGGGCGGGTGATGCGCGCGATCCGCGACGCGGAAAGCCGGACGCGCTTTATCGGGTATCCTGTCGAATCTTTCAAGCTGTGGGTCTTCGTGTTTTCCGCCGTCATTGCCGGTATCGCTGGCGCGCTGTATGTGCCGCAAATCGGGATCATTAATCCGAGCGAGTTTGACCCGATCAATTCGATAGAAGCAGTCATCTGGGTGGCGGTCGGAGGACGCGGTACACTCTACGGCGCGATTTTAGGAGCGGTGCTGGTGAACTACGCGAAAACCTATCTTACGGGTGCGTTTCCCGAGGTATGGCTATACGCCCTGGGCGCGTTGTTCGTGTTCGTGACGCTGTTTCTGCCGCGCGGCATTATCGGGCTTGTCAAGGCTCATGAACAGGAACGAGGTAAAGACCAGTGAGCGCGCGCGACAAGAGGCTTTATCTGGAAGACCTGACCGTCAGCTTTGACGGCTTCAAGGCTCTTAACCAGCTCAGTCTGTATGTCGATCCGGGAGAGATGCTCTGCATCATCGGCCCCAACGGCGCCGGCAAGACCACCATGATGGACGTCATCACCGGGAAAACTCGCCCGGATTCAGGAACGGCCTGGTTTGGCGACAGTATTGATCTGCTCCAGCTATCCGAGCCGCAAATCGTGGCAGCCGGAATCGGCCGGAAGTTTCAAAAGCCGACCGTGTTCGAACAGTTGACGGTGTTCGAGAATCTTGAGCTGGCGCTGGCCGGCGGCCGGTCCTTCCTGAAGACGCTGCGTGCCCGCATCACCTCCGAGCAGCACCAAAGAATCGACGAAGTTCTAGAGATTATTGGCCTCTCGGACCAACGCCAGTCGCTCGGAAGAATCCTCGCGCACGGGCAGAAGCAGTGGCTCGAAATCGGCATGCTTTTGATGCAGAATCCGGAACTACTTCTGGTCGACGAGCCGGTTGCCGGAATGACGCCGCACGAAATCGAACGCACGGCCGAGCTCCTGACGTCACTTGCGGGTGAGCACTCGCTTGTGGTGGTCGAGCACGACATGGCCTTCGTTCGATCGATCGCCAAGCGCGTCACTGTGTTGCACGAAGGAAGCGTCATCGCCGAGGGCAATATGGACAAAGTGCAGAACGATCCTCGTGTCAGGGAAGTCTATTTGGGAGAGTGACCGTGTTGGATGTGAAAGCTCTCAACCAGTTTTACGGCGGCAGCCACACGTTGTGGGACGTGGATCTGGCCGTTACTCCGGGTTCGCGCATGTGCCTGATGGGCCGCAATGGCATGGGCAAGACGACACTTCTCAAGTGCATCATGGGTTTGCAGCCGGCGAAATCTGGCGGCATCACCTTTGATGGGAGCGACTTGATCAAGCTCCCCGCCGAACAGCGTGCCAAGCTCGGCATCGGCTACGTGCCGCAAGGCCGTGAGATCTTTTCGCATCTCACCGTGGAGGAGAACCTGCGCGTCGGTTTGGGGATACGCAAGAACGGCGCGCGCACGATTCCGAGCCGCATCTATGATTTATTTCCGGTGCTAAAGCAGATGCTGAACCGGCGTGGCGGCGATCTATCCGGCGGCCAGCAGCAGCAGCTCGCAATCGGCCGCGCCCTGGTGCTCGAACCGAAACTGCTGATTCTGGACGAGCCGACCGAGGGGATTCAGCCTAATATCGTCCACGAAATTGGCGACATCGTACTGAAGCTCAATAAGGAAGAAGGGCTCACCGTTCTCCTGGTCGAGCAGAAACTCCCGTTCGCACGCCGCGTGGCGAGCGAGTTCTTGATTCTGGACAAAGGCCGGCGTGTGGCCGCGGGTCCCATTGGCGACCTGACGGATGAAGTGGTGAAGGCTCATCTCAGCGTTTAGTGGTGGTGATGGTCGTCTTCATCATGACTATGACTGTGAGGGATAATGGGCGGCCGTCCCGAAGCCGTTAGACCGTGGGCTCTCTGATGCTCCAGCCACGCGATGACGTCGTCCAGCCCTACGCCGCTCATCAGGTTCGTGAACACGAAGGGACGCTCGCCCCGCTGTCGTCGCGCGTCGCGATCCATGACTTCGAGAGACGCCCCAACATGCGGCGCCAGGTCGATCTTATTAATCACCAGCAACCCGCTGCGCTTGATTCCGGGTCCACCCTTGCGCGGGATCTTATCGCCGCCAGACACGTCGATCACATAGATAAAGGCGTCCACCAACTCGGGGCTAAAGGCCGCCGCCAGGTTATCGCCGCCGCTTTCAACGAAGATCAGCTCCATCCCAGGGTGCAGCAATTCCAGTTCGGCGATCGCCTCCAGGTTCATGGAAGCATCTTCGCGAATCGCCGCGTGAGGGCAACCTCCCGTCTCGACACCAAGGACGCGGTCAGGAGGCAGCGTACCTTGACGGATCAGGAACTCGGCATCTTCTTTTGTGTAGATGTCGTTAGTAACGACGCCCATGTTCACAGAAGGCCAAAGCTTCTTGCTTAAACGATCCACCAGGGCGGTTTTGCCGCAGCCCACCGGACCCGCGATTCCTACTCGAAATGCCCGCATTGTCCCTTTCTCCTCAAAACAAAAAGTATCGCTGTGCCAGCGGCAGGACCTCTGCCGGTTCGCAGGTCAACAACTGCCCGTCCGCCCGAACCTCGTAAGTCTCCGGATCGACCTCGATGTTAGGCGTAGCCGCATTGTGGATCATGTCGCGTTTGCCGATGGATCGGCAATTCTTTACCGCCACCGCGCGCTTATGAAATTTGCCCGCGATCCCGGAGGCAAGCGCCGCTTGTGATATGAAGGTCGCCGACGTGGACGCCGTCGCCCCGCCGAACGATCCAAACATCGGCCGATAGATCACCGGTTGCGGCGTAGGTATGGACGCATTGGCGTCGCCCATCACGCTCCACGCGATGAACCCGCCTTTGATCACCATTTCCGGCTTCACGCCGAACATCGCAGGTTTCCAAACCACCAGATCCGCAAGCTTGCCCGGTTCAATCGATCCTACTTCATGCGCGATCCCGTGGGTCACTGCCGGGTTGATGGTGTACTTGGCGACGTAACGCCGGACACGAAAATTGTCGCTGCGCGACGAGTCTTCGGAGAGAGTCCCTCGCTGCGTTTTCATCTTATGAGCCGTCTGCCAGGTGCGGGTGACCACCTCGCCGATCCTGCCCATGGCCTGCGAATCGCTCGAAATCATGCTGAATACGCCCAAGTCGTGCAGGATATCCTCCGCCGCGATGGTCTCGGGACGAATGCGGCTCTCCGCGAAGGCCACATCTTCAGGCACCAGCGGATTCAGATGGTGGCACACCATCAGCATGTCCAGATGCTCGGCAATGGTGTTCACGGTGTAAGGCCGCGTCGGATTCGTCGACGACGGCAGAATGTTCGATAGCGCTGCGATGCGGATGATATCGGGAGCGTGGCCGCCGCCGGCTCCCTCCGTGTGATAGGTGTGAATAACACGACCCGCGATGGCCGCGATGGTGTCCTCGACAAAGCCAGCCTCGTTGATCGTGTCGGTGTGGATGGCCACCTGCACATCCATGTCGTCGGCTACCCGCAGGCAGGCATCGATAGCGGCCGGAGTCGTGCCCCAATCCTCATGTAGCTTCAGGCCGCATGCTCCCGCGCGCACCTGTTCGACCAATGGTTCGGCAGTGCCCGCATTGCCCTTTCCCAGAAACCCGAAGTTCATCGGCCACGCATCAGCGGCTTCGAGCATCCGCGCAAGATTCCAAGCACCGGGCGTACACGTGGTCGCGGCGGTTCCTGTAGCAGGGCCTGTGCCGCCCCCAATCATCGTAGTGATGCCGTTTGAGAGTGCCTCATAAATTTGCTGCGGGGAAATGAAATGGATATGGCTGTCGATGCCGCCCGCGGTGACGATCATGTTCTCGCCCGCAATGACCTCGGTCGAAGCACCCACTACAAGTTCCGGATCGACACCCTGCATCGTGTCGGGATTGCCCGCCTTACCCACCTTGACGATGCGCCCATCGCGGATTCCGATGTCGGCCTTCACAATTCCCCAATGGTCGATGATCAGGGCATTTGTGACCACCAGATCCAACGCGCCTTGAGCACGGGTAGCTCGCGAACTCTGACCCATGCCGTCGCGAATGACCTTACCGCCGCCGAAGGTGATCTCGTCCCCGTATGCCGCGAAATCCTTCTCAACCTCAATGATCAGTTCCGTATCGGCCAGCCGCACCCGATCGCCCTTGGTCGGCCCATACAAGTCCGCGTAAGTCTTCCTTGGAATCGAGAGGCTCATCTGTTTCCCTTGCCTTGGTGGCCCAGCACCAACCGTTCGCCTGCGAATTCCACCAAGCGAACCTCCTTCTCTTCGCCGGGCTCAAACCTCACCGAAGTACCAGCGGGAATGTTCAGGTGCATCCCGCGAGCGCCCTTCCGATCGAAATCCAGCGCGTTGTTGACCTCGAAAAAGTGATAGTGGCTGCCGACCTGGACAGGCCGGTCGCCAGTGTGCCGCACGACAAGCTTCGCACTCTTCCGCCCCACATTGGCCTCGAGCGGCGCGGTTTCAAGAAGATATTCGCCTGGTTTCATGAATGTGGACTCATTGGATTGGGTCGTGCACAGTAACTAACTTAGTCCCGTCTGGAAAGGTCGCTTCCACCTGGACTTCGTGGATCATTGCCGCGATCCCTTCCATCACGTCGCCCGCGCTCAAGATGCTGGCTCCCAGCGTCATGATTTCGGCCACGGTTTTGCCGTCCCTCGCCCATTCCAGGATGTCCGCCGTGATAATGGCCACCGCCTCCGGATAATTCAGTTTCAAGCCTCGATCCCGTCTTTTGCGAGCTACATCGGCGGCGACGAAAATCATGAGTCGCTCTTGCTCTCGTAGTGTTAGGTGCATTAGTAGATCTTTCTCGGCGGTACTGCATCCTTGCCGATAGTCGCCAACCGAGCGGTTCTCCAAAATTGAACGAGCGTCTCATGAAGGAAGCAACCGCTCATGCTCAATCCCCGCACGATGACTCCGTCCGACGCAAGCATGCTGGCTCCCCAGACCATGTGCCCGTGCCGGGTTCGCCAGCGAGCTATTTCATTCAAGTGGTCCTCCAGCAGGCGCCAAAACACGGGCGGGCGACCTTCCTGAACCACGCACAGGCTGGTAGTGTGCGAGTACGCGAACATCCGCGCAGTCGCGGCCAATTGTTTTTTTCCGGGCTCCAGCAGATAGTTTTCCCGCAGCACCGGCCGCGCACCGGCATAGACTTCGGTGTGTACGCCCAGTCTCTCGAACGCGAACCGTTCGCCGGCGGCCAGCCTCCCGGGAGCCAGGACTTCCCACCAAAACAGCGTCGACTCGCGACCTAGCCGGATTTCGGTCCGCTGCATATGGCGCGATCCCGCATAAGGAATTACGGCGTCCGGAAGATACTCGAGTAGAGCCCCATCGCCCACCAAAAACTTCGCACGCTGTTCGGAGTCCGCGGCTCCTGCGCGATGCCGGTACAAGCGAGTGGCTCCCGTTGTCGTAATTTGTGCGGCCGCACCGGCCTGGACTTCGACGTCCAGCCCCAGTCGATCCCCGGCCAACACGCCTCCCGAGACGTTGTTCAGATGCACCAGCGATCCGAAGGCACGCACGACCTTCCATGGAGGATCCTGCCGCATCACCCGGAACCGTTCTCGCTCGAAACACAGGCTTAACTGATGAACAGGCGTGTCTCGAGCGACCCGTGCCGCATCGATGCCAGCTCCAGGTACGGACTGAAACACAGGGCCTCCTGAGATCCCGAAGCCCCTTCGGAAAGAGCCATGCGGGCGATTGCTGGTTTGAGATTCCACAATATCCTGCTCGCGGCCGCCTGGCCTACAGGCATGAGCCGCTGACACGCGGAAACCAGCCCGGCGATGGACTGATTTAAGTACGCCAGCACCACGGCATTCACCGGAATGCCCAAGGCAGCTCCGGCGGCGCCGAACGCCACGCAGTAATGGAGTCCCGGTTCGAGCACTGCTTCATCCATCATCCCGTTCACCAGCTCGGCGAATCTGCGCCCGAGTTTCAGGCTTGCTTCCCGCGATTCCCGGGCCAGCTTGCGCGCGCTCAGTTCGTGGCTTAACCCCTGCAAATCGGCAACTGTAAATGCCTGGCGTACGAACCCGCCTTCCAGCGCTCCGCCTTCTTGCAGATAATCGCATAGAAAGGTTTCGATCTTATCCGGCGCCAGCGTCCCTTCATCGGCGATAGTTTCGAGCCCAAACGAGTGCGCAGTACCGCCGATTGGTACCCCGGAGTCTGCCAGCTGCAGTAAGCGCAGAAGTGCGTTTTCTTGTAGGGGTATCATGCCAACATCAGTCACTCGCACGGGCATAAAACGAGTGCATGCGCGACGTGGCGATAGAGGATCATGCCCGACCGATGAAACCGTTCCAGTTTCCTCAGAGGAAAGTCTCTTCCAGTAGTCTAAGCTTCTAGCGAAGCGGTAAGCAAATCGGTTTCAGGCGGGGAAACGGGTCGTTGAAGGGGCGACGGCGGCCGTCGCGGACCGTCTAGCAGCGTCTTTGACCAATCGGCGGCAAATTAAAAGGGGCAGATCGAGCCTTTGCTTTTGTCATCGTTGGCAAAAACAGTTACGGTCTACAAGGTCGGGCGCGCCAAAGCCGTAACGAACTCCCGGAGGGCCTCTCGGAATTTCGTTGAGGTCAGTTCTACTTGAAAATTCGCGTTCTGCATAGCGATGCTGCCGTCAGGATGATCAAGAGTTCGCTTGAACTCGAACGCTTCACGGCGAGCACCCATTGCACGCCGGTATTCGTCCCGCGCAGCGTTTAATCGGGCATTCAATTCCGAGATTGTTCTCTCCCCGGAAACCTTTTCGCTGCATGCAGCGCAGACAGCGGAGCCATTTTGATACAGACTAGTTTGGATACCACACTGGTAGCAATGCGCCATAACATCCAGTACTGTGCAATTGCGTGTCCACGTAAGTGGTTCCTTCAAGAAACGTCCCTCTTTCCCATCCATCTAGGCAGTCCGAGACGCCCGAACGCGAAGTGATTTTGGATGTGGGCGACCCGCTCTCGGGTCATCAGCAGCGATTTAGAATTCCAGGAGACTTTGTAAGCGAAGTTAAAAACGCGATTCAGAACATGCGTCCTAATAATAAGAAAGGCCTCGCCGAACGAGCGCGAGGCCTTGGATCACGAACGGTTTGTTGTTATCGTTAAGAACGAACGGCTTTCCGCGCGAACGCCAAGCCGATCAAGCCAATTCCCATAAGCAGCATGGTGGTCGGTTCCGGAACAGTCGTGCTGTTCGCGTTAACCTGAGCCAGGAAGAAAGTTTCCGGTCCTCCCGTGGCATTCGAAGCCGAAGCGCTGAGACCGACGATGTTATTCGGGTTGTTAAATGCACCCGCCGTCGCAGCGGCCGCAGCTTGTGCACTGTCGAGTTTGAACTGGTAACCCGCTCCGCCGACGCCGCTGATCGTCGTCGGGAATGCGCAGTTCGTTAAGCCCGCAGCCGTACAGCTCACGCCTCCGCTTTGGAAGAGTAGAGTCCCCGTGGGGCTATAGAACGCGACATTCAGCCCGGACAGCGTGATGCCTCCACCGGCCGGCTCATCGGCGTTAAAAATCACCGAAAAGGTGCTGGCAGTCACCGCCCCATTGCCGATCGCCGATAAAGTTGCAGTTGACGTCTGGGATGCCCCAGTTTTGACATCGCCACTGCTTCCCGTGCAAGTACCACCGGCGTTCATAGCACTTCCCAGAAGATTGTTAAAGCCGACACATCCCGTCTCGGTGGTCGCTGCACCCGAGCTCTGGATCGTTAGAATTGTCGGTTCACTGCCAATCCCCGCCCCCGATATGGGAGTCAGGCCTTGCAGTATTAGACTGGCATGTGCCGCTGGAGCTAGACCCAGCGCCACCGCAAATACAGGTCCCAGTACTACTAACTGTTTCATCTTTCATTGTCCTCCACGACGCAAGATAGTTCTACCAACCTTGCGTAGCAGAAGTCACAGCAAGTATTTAACCAATACCTTATCCCATGTGCTTCAGGAGGTTAGGGGGAGCTGATCCAGTATTAAATGCAGATTCACAAGATCCGCTGCATATAATGCAGCGTTTCTCACCTCTTCGGATATGACAAAATATTCGAACCATCTGCGGGACAGTAAGAAAGCCGATAGCGGAACAGTGCAGTTTTTGTACTCGCCGAGCGCAAAGGTGAGAATACTTCCTCCCGCCGCGACGCTGACGCACTGCTGGCATCCCGCGCCGTCGAATACCGATTCGTACCGCCTGAGCCGGACAAACCTTGGTGAACCAGTCGGAGGTAACCGGCGGTGGATTCAAAACTCGTCAGCCCAATTTCCTTGGCAGCAGGAGTTTCCATTCGTGCGATCCAAAACGTAAAACAAACCGTTGCGGTTGGCCTGTAGCAGAAGCTTTCGAGGTTGACCTTGCCGGTCTATGTCCGCCAAAACAGGCGGCTTGGTCGCGTCCCAATCGAACACGTCGTGCGGAGTGAATTGGTAGTGCCACTTGAGCTTTCCGATCTTGACATCCAGCGCCAGGATTGATCAGCGAAGCACAATTCCGCGGAGTCACTCTTCAATCCAAAGGGCAGGCGGTTCGCGTGCTCGTGCGAAAAGCGGGCGAGCCGTTGCCCTCGGAGTGAGGTTTACGAAGTGAAGATCCTGACGATCCCCATTGACGCGTTCGCAAGTGAGATCAGCATATTCGCCAAGCGACGTTTATCCGCCGTACCCGCCACCGGCGGGCTGAAGCGTGCGATACAAAACGGGTGACTCCCTCAGAACGTGAATTGCGCGACGAGCTGGCCTGTCCGCGGTGGGTAGGCCGTAGTGGCCACGTTGATCGATCCAAAACCTGAAACGATCGGCAAGCCAGGCTGCGAGCAGGAGCCGTTCCCACCCGTCGGGAGCTTGCAGACCGGCGCCGTTTGCGGATTCACCAGACTCGGGTTGTTGTAATACGCTCGATTGAATATATTGGTGAACTCCGCACGGATGTTCAGGGCCATGCGTTCGCGGACGCGGAATTGCCGCCCAAAAGCGAAGTTCTCGGTGGGCCGGCGCTCACCCCGGAAATCGCCATAGTAGGTTTGGTTGCCGAACTGACCAGGGGCGGGATTGGTCCACGCCGCCGGATTCAGCACGAAGGTGTTATTCGGATCGAAGCAATGGCAGTTGAGATCCTTCAGGTAGAGAGGCTGGCCTGTCCGGACCTGCGGTGTGGCCGACTGGAAAGTGACAGCGGCGATGGTGGCCTGCGACAGACCGGTGCCATACCCCGTGGTGTTTGCCGTTGGCGCCGCAAGGGGCGTCCCACTCGCGTAATAGATGAATCCGTTGAACATCCAGTCGCGGGCGACAAACGACACGGCTTTGGGTCCGAACTTGGGCACGGTATAAGTCACGCCGAGGCGGGTCACCAGAGGCTGGTCCAGATTCGAAAGTCCTTTGGCCAAGCCGCGGTTCTGTACATCGGGAGTTCCCTGGAAGGTGTCCATCGACTTGGACCAGGTAAAAGCGAAATCGACTTGCAACCCTCGAGAAAACCGCTTATTGGCGGTCACCTGCAGCGAGTTATACCAAGTATCGCCCAAGGGCGCGTTTACCAGACTCATGGTGGTAAATTGCGGGAACGGCCGCAAGGATTGAGCCACTGTGCTGGTCAGCGGGAAGCCCGCGAAGGGAACCCGATTCTCGAATTGTTTAGCGCCCGGCTGATTCAGCGGCGATAACAGTATCGCGAGGTCGGCCGGATTGTTCAGGCTGAGACCGTTTTTGCTCAAGATATCCGTGCTCAGGTAATTGTAGTTGTTCAGCGGCGATCCCAAGTAAGTAGGCCACCAGATTCCGCGGTTGCCGATGTAGGAAGCCTGGACCACGAGGTCCCGGGCGACTTCGCGCTGCACACTCAAGCTGTATTGATACTGACGGGCCGGTCTTCCCGCGTTCTGATCGTAATACTGGGGGGCGGGTCCGGGGACCACTCCGCCGATCGGGTAAAAGCCGGCACTATAATTAGGCCAGGCGACCTGAGACGCGGTCAATGGAGAGCCATTGATGGTGACGCCCTGGCCCAAGGTCATGAGCGCCGCGCCGGGATTGGATGCGGGGAAACGATTGCTGGCCGAGGCATTTCCGCTGGCCGCGCCAAAAACCTGGGCGACGCCCGTGCTTGTGTATTCGACGCCGAAGCCGCCGCGGAGCACGGTCTTGGGCAGGACCTGATAAGCAAAGCCGATGCGCGGCCCGAAACCCCAGGGATAGTTGTTCGCGAAGTTGCAGTTGCAAGTGGCCTGGTAAGTGACCGCTCCCGGATGGCCTCCCGCGGTAGGATTCGCCAGGGTGGGTGAAAAGTTCGGAGAACGGCCGTACTGTTCCTGGTACCAGGTCGAATAGTCGTACCGCAAGCCAAGGTCCAACGTAAGCTTGCGCGTCACCTTCCAACTGTCCTGCGCGTAGAATCCCCACTGTTGTTTTCCAAAGCGAACCTTGGAGGGAGGATCGACTTCGGCGTTATCCACCGCACCTAACAGGAAACTGGCATAAGGGAGGCCAATGTGGTTTGGGCCGAACGAGGCGGTACTGATGCCGGTCGATGTGGTTACAGCGTAAGGCATCGCGGTCTGCCCAGGGCTGAAGCCGTACGTGCCCGAGAGGTTGCTAACAGTGTTCGTGTAGCTCCCCATGAACTCACCGTTTCCGCCGAACTTGAAAGTATGGTTACCTTTGACCCAGGTCAAACTCGCAATGGTGTCGACGATGCTGTAGGCGTTATCCGCCCGGCCAGGGGGGCCGCCGATGCTGGTTCCGCCGGCGACAGTATCGTTCAGACCGGTCAGGAGAGGAAACGTGGCCGGGCGCTGGAACGCCTGGCTGCACAACCCTATGCCCGCGCAAGGGTCGTAATCCGGTGTCACGGAGGGCCGCCCTAAATAGTTCTGGTCATAGCCCGCACCCAAGTGCAGCAGCAGAGTGGGCGAGATGGTGTGGTCGTAGTTCAGGCGCTCACGATGCGAAAAGATGCCGCCGCCGAACGTGCCGGAGATCGGCTGAGGGGCGCCATCTTCTCCATACCCGGTCAGGGTGTAGGTCATGGTGCGGCCCCAGAAGAAGGAAAGCTTGTCTTTGGGTCCGAATGAATGGTCCAGCTTGAGAGAAGGAGTCTCGGTGTCCCGGTGAACCAGTTCG